>Ga0209270_1001718_pt1 | contig 27593 bp, 27 predicted proteins | sample MTBAKSrepl1MetaG_FD_187456 | JGI IMG/M metagenome (GOLD analysis project Ga0209270, IMG submission 187456) | Enrichment culture microbial communities from Arthur Kill intertidal strait, New Jersey, USA, that are MTBE-degrading - MTBE-AKS1... | ecosystem: Environmental > Aquatic > Marine >...
GCCCATGAGCTGTTTCAATCATGATCAGAGCATCGAGAGAATTGTCTATGCAGTATTGAGTCATCTGAATGAACAATGGGGTAAGCATCCCTTAAAAGAATTTACACAAAATGATTGACACTACCTTTTCAGTTTACTATCTTTACCGTCTATTATTTCTTGTGTTATTCTTTTCTATATTTCAAAAATATTGTAAAACATTTTGAACGATGGCATTTACCGGGGACTTAGAACATATACACATTGTTGATATTTTTCAGTTACTCCATACGACGAGGAAATCAGGAACCTTTTCTGTAAAGGGAGGCAAGGGCGAGACTCAACTTTTTTTTAGTAAAGGTTGTATTGTCGGTGCAAATCATCTGAATAACAGGATACGTATCGGGACTGTCCTTGTAAAGATGAATGCAATTACCCGTCAAGACCTGGAAAAGGCACTGGAAGTCCAGAAAAAGGCGGGAAAGTACCGTAGACCTCTCATTACTACGCTTATTGCAATGGGGAAACTGGATCATGACAGAGCATTCGAGGGGTTAAAAAAGCTTATTGAAATGACGATCGTTGAATTAATCGGATGGAATAAGGGAACATTTACCTTTGATGCGGAAACCATCACAGCTTCCAGTGAATACAAGTATAACCCTGACAAGATGGAACAGGAAATAGGCCTCGATGTACAAATGGTATTGATGGATGCCCTTCGTATTTTTGACGAGCTGGAGCGTGATCGCAAAGCAGGGAAACACGTGCCGTCTTATGAAGAACTATTTGCAGAAGAGGTTTCGCAGGAAGGGGATGTCGAAAGAGACGATAAAAGTACGGTCGTTACCGCAGACGATCTCGGTTTAGGCGATATCGAGCACCGCAAAAAAAGAATACCTCAATCTTTTGGCGCACCAGAGAGTTTCGACAGGGAAATTTTTAATCCTGTTGAAATTCACAGACAAAACATAAGAGAGACATTGGCTGATTTTACAGAAGAGGAGCAGGAGGCATTCGTTTCTTTTCTGGAGAAATTCACATCACGTAAAACTTTACAGAAAGGTCCCGCAAGACTTGAGCGCCGGACGAATGCCCTTATCCTTTTCAGCCACGATAAACTCATCAAACACTCGATTATGACCATTTGTAAAAATGAGAATGTCCTTGTGTTTACGACTGACAATAAAGAGGAACTTGTTAATATCATTGAACATTGTCTTTTGAAGAAGATATTACCCATCCTGGTTTTTGATAACCCGGAAATATTGGAAAGAGGATTTTCAGACGACAGAATAGTAAGAATGAGGCAGCAGGTAAGGGAAAAATTTCCTCAGGTTCCCATTATTCAACTGGCCTCTCCGGCGGAGTATACTTTTACTTTGCAAGCATATCATGAGGGGATGAGAGCAGTTATCCCGAAACCTTTAAAAGTAGAACGGAGAGAAACTTTTATTAACGATACGATATCATTCCTGGAAACGTTTAAATCCTATATGCTAAGCTTTTTGCATGAAAGGCAAGATTTACCGGTAACTGACAGCCTGCTCAGGGAACTAAGAGATCGCATTGTAAAACTCCGGTCCCTGAACGAACCTCAGGATGTAACTTTTGCCCTTCTCCAGTACGTCTCTGAGATATTTGAACGCTCGATCACCTTTCTGGTTCGTCCGACTGAACTCGTAGGCAAAGAAGCTATAGGAATTACATACGAAAAAACCCTGGGGCCGACTTCAGTGGCGAATGTCAATATCCCGCTGACAATACCCTCGATTTTTAATAATGTGATTGAAAAAGGAAATGTTTTTTACGGGGAGACAGATGATGAAGTTTTAAAAAAATATCTCTTTAAAGAGATTGGTGCACCCCTGCAACCGACCGTTATCCTTCTTCCCATGAAGGGACGCTTGAAGATCTTGACACTTACCTATGGAGATTTTGGAGGGAAAGAACCGGAACCTGTAGATATTTATAATTTGGAAATTCTGGCAAACCAGGCAGGCCTGGTTTTGGAAAACGCGCTTTATCGTAAACATTTAAAAAAAGATCCTGAAAAATGATGCCCGGGTCTGTGTATGAAGTCGACAAAAGGTGAAGGGCTCAAAATGACAGCGAAGGGTTCGAAATGACAAAATACAGTGCATAATAGGTTATAATCAGACACCAATTGGGGAAAAGGAACGATTATGGACATTGCAACATTAAAACAGATATTAGAAATAGCATTTGAAAAAAGGGTCTCTGATATTCATTTTGAGGTGGACAACCCCCCCCTCTTCAGGGCACGTGGTTACCTGATCCGCTCTAAGCTTAAAAGCTTGACGAAAAAAGATACGGAGTTTATTGCAAAGACCGTTATGGAGCAAAACAACCGGAGCCTGCCTGAAGATGTTCTGGAATTCGACTGTTCCTATACGTTACAAAACGTAGGCCGTTTTCGGGCAAGTATATTCCGTCAGCGGGGCAATATAGGCATTGTGATGCGTGTTATACCTCATCACATCGGTACCTTCAAGGAACTTAATCTTCCCCCCGTGTTGGCTAAGATTGCCCAGGCGCCGAATGGCCTGATCCTTGTCACCGGGCCTACCGGAAACGGCAAATCTACGAGCCTGGCTTCAATGATCAGGTTTATGAACGAGAATTTCAACTACAATATCATCACCATTGAGGATCCGATCGAGTTTTTATTCTCTTCAAATAAAAGCTGCGTCATTCAGAGAGAAGTGGGGATTGATACAGGGAGTTTTAGCGGGGCATTAAGATCAGCGATGCGTATGGATCCGGACGTCATAATGGTTGGGGAAATGCGTGACCTGGAAACGATTGATGCATGCATTAAGGCTGCTGAGACAGGACATCTTGTTTTATCGTCCCTCCATACACATAATGCGCCTGCTACCATTAACCGCATTGTAGGATATTTCCCCCCCCAGATTCAGGAGATTATCCGTCACAGGCTGGCAGACATACTCGTGGCTACGGTTTCTTTAAGGCTTGTCATAGATAAAAGTGGTGAGAACGTTCTTCCGGTTGTTGAGGTTATGTATGCCACATCTACTATAAAGGCCTGTATCCGGGATGGCCACCTTGATGAAATTGAACAACATATTGAAAAGGGACGGGAAGAATATGACATGCAGACATTCGACCAGCATTTGATTCAACTCTGCAAAGATGAGATCATAACACTTGAAGAAGCAAAGAGGATCTCATCGTCAACCGACATAGAGCGAAAGATAATGTATTTTTAGACGAGAAGGATTCCGGAGTTAACGTGAAGCCCTGTTATTTGCCGTCGAGTATTTCCCGCACTTTCTTTAAAAGGTCTTCCGGCAAGATGGGTTTCGATATAAAATGAAGATGTTCTTCTAAAATACCTTTCTTATGGATAATATTCGCATCATACCCGCTCGTAAATATAACCCTGATATCGGGCCGTATCTTTTTTATCTTGTCAAAAATCTCTTTTCCGTTAAACTTTGGCATGATAACGTCCAGGATCACTAACCGGATATTATCTTTGTGTTCGGAAAATACCCGGAGCGCATCCGATCCGTCCTCTGCTTCCAGGACGGTGTATCCGAACCCGGTAAGGACATCTTTGATTAAAGTTCTGACCCGGGCATCGTCTTCCGCAACCAATACTGTCTCTGTACCCTTCTTGATCCCTGAAATGACTGCCTCATGTTTTTCTTCGTGTGCTGATTTAATAAGGGGGAGATAGATATTGAAGACCGTTCCCCTGCCGACCTCACTGTATACTTCTATATAGCCATCATGCTGCTGGATGATTCCGTATGCCATTGAAAGTCCCAGACCGGTTCCTTTCCCCACCTCCTTTGTGGTGAAAAACGGTTCAAATATCTTGGCCTTGATCGTATCATCGATGCCGACGCCGGTGTCTCCAAAGGAGATAGCTGCATAAAAACCAGGCCTTTTAAATCCGTGTGCCTTTGTGAAGTCCTGATCTAAATACAAAAGATCTGTTGTAATGGACAGGCTTCCTCCATCAGGCATTGCATCCCTTGCATTGGTGGCAAGGTTCATCAGTATCTGTTCTATCTGACCACTGTCGGCCATGATAGTTAAATCATTATCAGTAAGGAATGTGGAGAGTTCAATATCTTCTCCGATAATCCTTGAAAGGAGGTCTTTGACCCCTTTAATAATTTCGTTAAGATCTACCGGCTTGGGACTGATGATCTGTTTACGGCTAAAGGCAAGGAGTGCTTGTGTAAGATTGGCAGCCCGTTCAGAAGAGGACAATATATGTTTTACATAAGACTGTCGCGGGTCATCTTTGTCGGTTTCCATCTTCAAAAGGGTTGCAAAGCCAATGATGGCTGTCAGGATATTGTTGAAATCATGGGCAATCCCTCCCGCCAGTTGTCCGACTGCCTCCATCTTCTGAGCCTGAGTGAGCTGATGTTCAAGACGCTTGCGATCGCTGATGTCCTTAATAATTCCCCGATAGGCTGTGATGTTTCCTTTGTCGTCGCGTACTGCGGTAGCTGTGACAAGGACTATCAGGTGCTGACCATTCTTCCTCTTGAACATGACTTCGTAATCTTTTACATATCCTTTTTTTGCAAGGATCTCCTTAAATTCCTCACGGTCAGAAGGATGGACATAAAGATCCCTGGCAATATCTATCATGAGGAGGTTTTTTTTTGAAGGATAGCCGAATAGTTCTACACCGGCTGCGTTGATGTCAAGGAACCTGCCCCCGGGAGTGCTGATATATACAACATCCTTTGATTCTTCGAACAATGCACGATATTTTATTTCTGATTCCCTGATGGCAACCTCTGCAAGTTTACGGTCAGTAATGTCACGAACAATCCCTACAGAATGCCACTCCCCTTTAATCCGGATAGCTGAAGTTGAGACTTCTATCGGGAACTCCGAGCCATCTTTTCTGATTGCGAAAAATTCAGATGTTTTGCCAATGGCAGGCCCTTTGCCTGTTTTTTTGAAACATTCCATCCCATTTTTATAGGCTTCATAATACCGTGAAGGAGCCAGGAATGCATGTAATTCCCTGCCTAATGCCTCATCGCTTGTATATCCGAAGATTCTTTCAGCGGAAGGGTTCCAGTAAGATATTCTTCCTTCATTATCCATGACAAGAATCGCATCTACGGCTGTGCTGCTTATTGCACGAAACTTTTCCTCGCTCTCACGGAGTGCCTCCTCGGCCTGTTTATGCTCGGTAATATCTCTCGCGGCGCCGACAATACCGACTATGTTCCCCACGGAGTCCTTCAGGGGAGACTCATCAATTTCGAGTAAAACCTTGCTCCTGTCTTTCCTGTATAACTCTAAAAAATAAGGTTTCAGCCTCTTACCCGTCTTTAGTGCTTGTTCAGTTTTCCGGATAGCTATCTTGTTTATCGGGTTTTCTGTGATAAGATTTGTCCATTCAGTTAACATTTCATCAGGGGAATAACCGAGGATCTCTTTGGATTGCGGGCTTGCGTATGTAAGCTTGTGACGGGTATCGTGAACGTAGAAAAGTTCGTTACTATGCTCGATTATATTCCTGAGTTTTTCCTCGCTTTTTTTTATATCGACTTCGATCTTCTTACGTTCCTCAACAAGACCCCACATAAATTTGGCGCTGTAACCACCGATTACCTCAACGCATGGCGGTTTCAGTCTGAGTAATTCTTTTTGAACCTTCTCGCGACCTGTAACATTTATGATCTCTTCCAGATCTTTCTTGTTAATGAATTTTTTAAAATCACCGGATGTCGGTATCCTCAATTTCTTTGCCAGTTTAATCCCCGGGGCATCAGGGTTCCTGTCCACAACGCCCAGAATTTTTACCAGACCACTTTTATGGAACATATCGATGAGCAGGCTCCCACCTTTACCGGCTCCGACAATGAGAATATTTGTTTTCTTTCCTGTCATAAGAATTGGTGTTCAATTATGAATATTGAAAAAAACTACATTTTTAATTATATCAAAAGGTTACTTCAAATCATAGGTAATGATACCTACGGACTATAAGATGCTTTGAGATGATTGTAATGGATTATGTATCTTATCGCTGGATTCTGGATTTAAGTTCGCATAAAATCAAGTGATAGAATTTCTGTTGCTTTGTTAATTGCAATTAAGTTAATCTATATACAGATGCTGTTATTAAATAATAATAATATCAATAAGTTATAGGTTTAACTTAATGAGAAAGTTTAAAGATGTTGCCGATTTCCATGGTCATACCTGTCCTGGTCTCGCATTAGGTTACCGGGTTGCAATCCTGGCATTGGATAAGCTCGGTGACAGGGCAGTCGACGAAGAGCTTGTGGCAATTGTTGAAAACAATTCGTGCGCTGTTGACGCTGTGCAGGTAATAACCGGGTGTACATTGGGAAAGGGGAATCTCATTTTCAGAGATTATGGGAAACAGGTCTATACGTTTCTGAAGAGACCCTCCCGGGATAGAGGGGGAAAGACAACAGATGCCGTAAGGATTTCCGTAAAGTGGAAGCCTGGAGAAGAAACCGACAGGGAAAAGTACATGTGGAATCGTTATATGAAAGGCGACCGGTCTGATGAAGTAATGAAAGAAGTTCACAGGAGAAAAACGAAAAAGATCAAAGCAATATTGAATGCAAAAGACAGGGAGCTTTTCAGAGTTACAAAAGAAAAAATGAAAATCCCCTGTGAGGCTCAGATATTACCGAGTATCACGTGTGCTTTATGCGGGGAAAAGGTAATGGAGTCAAAGGCGCGTGTAAAAGCGGGAAGCATTGTTTGCATCCCGTGTTCCGGCGGAATAAATATTACCGAGTAATTCTTGATATTTTTTTATACATCATCAGTTTAGCGAATGAGCATTAGATGAGATGAGGGTCAAATAAACATGAAAGACATTATCACAAAAGCAGAGATATTAATAGAAGCATTGCCGTACATAAGAAATTTCTACGGGAAGACATTCATCATTAAGTACGGAGGCTCGGCCCAGGTAAAAGAAGAGCTTAAGGAATCTTTTGCAAAAGACATTGCAATGCTTAATTTCATAGGGATCAGAACAGTTGTTGTACACGGAGGTGGCCCGAAGATTTCATCCATGATGAAAAAAATGGGGAAAGAACCTCAATTTATAGATGGATTGCGAGTGACAGACAAAGAAACCATGGATATTGTTGAAATGGTGCTCGGTGGCCTTGTCAACAAGGAAATCGTTGCTCTGATTAACAGCCACGGTGGAAAGGCTGTAGGTTTGAGCGGCAAAGACGGAGGGCTCATCAATGCGAAGAAGAAACTCTATGGTAAGTCCCGGGAGAAAGGGTCAGAAGAATGCACGGATATCGGGCTTGTAGGTGAGGTTTCGGGTGTTGATCCGCACATCCTTATCAGTTTGAAGAGTGATGGTTTTATCCCCGTTATCTCACCTATAGGAACCGGACAAAAGGGTGAAACGTTTAATATCAATGCTGATCATGTTGCTGCATCGATTGCAGGAGCCCTCAAGGCTGAAAAACTGATCATCTTGACAGATGTTTCCGGAATTATGGATAAGGAGAACAGGATAATTCCGACCCTTACGAAGAAAGAGATATCACAATTGATCAGTAAAAAAATTATTAAGGAAGGCATGCTTCCGAAGGTTCAATCCTGTCTTGACGCACTCGATCAGGGTGTCTCCAAGGTACATATCATTGATGGGAGAATTCCTCACTGCCTTCTTCTCGAGATATTCACGAAAGAGGGAATTGGCACGGAAATTAAAAAATAGGAAACATATCGTTCTCATTCCCCTTGTTCTTTTTTCCGGCTTACTACTCTATCTTTTTTTTGTTCCCGACATATCTGCACTGAAAAAAGAAAATCCCGGGAAGACGTCTTTTATGAAATACAGGGAAAGGGAATGGAGAAAAGACGGGAAACCTTACAGGATTCATCAGAAATGGGTTTCACTTTCCCGGATATCCCCGTATCTCATTAAGGCGGTTCTTATTGCTGAAGACGATAAATTCTGGGGACATCAAGGATTCGATTATGATGCAATAAAAAAGGCTCTCGAAAAAGATATCAAACAAAAAAAGTTTAAACTGGGCGGTAGTACCATTACGCAGCAACTCACAAAAAATCTCTATCTTTCGCCCGTTAAGAATCCTCTTAGAAAACTCCGGGAAGCAATCATTACATGGAGGATAGAGAGGGTCTTGTCGAAGGGACGTATCCTCGAGTTGTACCTGAATGTTGTCGAGTGGGGTGATTATGGTATCTTCGGCATTGAGGCTGCATCGCAACATTACTACGGAAAACCTGCATCATTACTGGATTATCAAGAGGCATCACGGCTTGCGGCTATTCTACCGAATCCCAGGAAATACAATCCTCTTGGTAACAGCCGGTATGTTTTAAAACGGGCTCAAATTATACAGAGTATCATGGTGAAGCGAGGCATTGTTTTCCCTGAATATAATGAGGTTGCCGATGAAGAAGCCCCCTGAAACCTGGAGGAAATACCGGATACAGAACAGGACACTGATAATGAGTGATCACGCTTTCTTCAGAAGTCGCGGGTCACAGTTTATGAACCAAAAAAATGCAATTGATTATTGAACCCCCTCACCCTAACCCTCTCCCGCCAGGGGAGAGGGTAGTAAATATGCCCCTCCCTTTTCGCCTCGGCGAATCCGCCTGAGTGCAGAGACGGGAGGGGTTGGGGAGGGTGTTAGAATATGGACTTTATACACAGACACTCATTATACGGTGTGCTTTGTCACTCCAGGTAATGGTGTCTTTACAGCACTTGTCTTTGTATGGTATTGTTAAAACCTATACTTTTTCTGAAAGGCGGTATGCGAATGGCGATTGATAAAGCGCAGAAACAGAATATCATTAATGACTACAGACTTCATGACGGCGATACAGGATCACCGGAGGTTCAGATAGCATTGTTGAGCACCAGAATAAGTTACCTGACAGAACATTTCAAGTCCCATAAGAATGATCATCACTCCCGGAGAGGCCTCCTGAAGCTTGTCAGTCAGAGGAGAAAACTCCTTAACTATCTTAAAGTATCGGATAGCGAGCGCTATGAGAATGTGATCAAGCGGTTGGGAATCAGAAAATAGATATATATGGTTAACATTGCGATTGATGTTCGTGGTAAGAAACTAACTCTCGAAACCGGAAAGATAGCAAGACAGGCCAACGGAGCAGTCGTTGCACAGTACGGCGAAACCATAGTCCTTGCTACAGCTGTTTCTGATAAAACACCGAAAGAAGGCTTGGATTTTTTCCCGCTCACAATAGACTATCAGGAAAAGACATATTCAGCCGGTAAAATTCCCGGAGGCTTTTTCAAAAGAGAAGGAAGGCCGACCGAAAAAGAGATTTTAACATCCCGTCTGATTGACCGGCCGATAAGACCCCTTTTCCCGAAAGGTTATTTCTACGAGACGCAGGGTATCATCAATGTCCTCTCATACGGTGACGAAAATATTGCTGACATCCTTGGCATAATATGCATGTCATCGGCCCTGACAATCTCTGATATCCCTTTTCAGGAACCGATCGGAGCTGTCAGAATCGGCAGGATTGCCGGCACCCTTGTCATAAACCCTGACCTGAGGGAAGTGCAAGAGTGTGACCTGAACCTTGTTGTTGCGGGGACTGAGAATGCTGTCGTCATGGTTGAAGGTGAAGCTCTCGAAATTACTGAAAATGATCTTCTTGAAGCATTAGATATTGCACACCATGAGATCAGGAATATATGCGCCGTCCAGAACGAGTTCCGGTTAAAAGCCGGCAGAGAAAAGAAAACCGTCATAGTTCAGGATATCGAAGAGAGTTTGAGGAAATCGGTTACAGATATCACGCTCGACAGGATAAAAGAGGCTGTTGTTATTCCTGACAAGATGATGCGACAGATGACACTCGATGACATATTGAAAGAAGCTGTTGATACACTCAATACAGGAGAAAAAGACCGGACAAGGGATATTGTTTCTGTTTTTAATGATATTGAAAAAAGGCTCGTAAGGGATATGATTATCCATGAAAATAAAAGGGTTGACGGAAGATCTCCTGACGACATCAGGAATATCAGCTCAGAAGTAGGCATTCTCCCGCGAACTCATGGCTCAGCACTTTTTATCAGAGGTGAAACCCAGTGTCTTGCAGTCGTAACGCTCGGCACTTCAGATGATGAGCAGAGGATAGATTCGCTTGACGGCGAATCTTTCAAGACGTTCATGTTACATTACAATTTTCCTCCGTTCAGTGTCGGAGAGGTTAAGCCTCTGAGATCTCCGGGAAGAAGAGAGATAGGACACGGCATGCTTGCAGAAAGGGCTCTGAAAGCTGTTATTCCATCGAAGTCTGAATTTCCCTATACGATACGAATTGTCTCTGACATTTTAGAATCGAATGGATCTTCATCAATGGCGACTGTTTGCGGAGGGACTCTCGCGTTAATGGATGCAGGGATCCCGATAAAAGCTCAGGTTGCCGGCATAGCGATGGGACTTATTAAGGAAAATAATACGTTTGTAATTCTTACTGATATTCTAGGAGTCGAGGATCATCTCGGCGATATGGACTTTAAGGTCACTGGAACCGAGAAGGGTATCACTGCATTTCAACTCGATACAAAAATAGGCGGTGTCCCCCGTGAGATCATGGAAGGGGCACTCGAAAAGGCCCGGAAGGGAAGACTCTACATCCTGTCCAGGATGAGTGAGACAATCGGTGTCCCACGGGAGAACCTTGCACCTTATGCTCCGAGAATTTATACCATGCAGATAAAGCAGGAAAAGATCCGTGATGTCATAGGGACAGGAGGAAAAATCATCCGGAGTATCGTGGAACAGACCGGTGTAAAGATAGATATCGATGATAGCGGTCTTATCAATATAGCTTCTCCTGACGGGGAATCTGCACAAAAGGCAATGGAGATAATCAAAAACATTATTGCCGAGGCAGAACTCGGAAAGATATATCTCGGCAAGGTGAAAAGGATAGTAGATTTTGGAGCATTTGTAGAGATCCTTCCAGGTACGGAGGGTTTATTGCATATATCACAGATAGCCGATAAAAGAGTCGGAAAAGTAACAGATGAAATGAGTGAAGGAGATGATGTCCTCGTTAAGGTCATTGAGATTGATAAGTTAGGGAGAATTCGCTTGTCAAGAAAAGAGGCTTTAAGGGAATCGCAAGAAGAATCTCAGAGGGAATCGAGACACAAAAGAGATAGATAGTATAATATATTTTTGTTTGCTGCTATGAAAAAGCCTCGTCGTATATTTCAGAAATTCATTGCTAAAGTAATACGTTTATCACCCGTACATACCATGATTACAGTACCGTTGAAAATATACCTGTTTTAAGAAGACGATGTTCAGGAAAGTATATCTGGAAAATGGTGTCCCCGTCGTAACCGAGTCGCTGAAAAATATGCGTTCCGTTGTCCTCGGTATATGGGTAAAAGTAGGTTCCAGATATGAGACAGCTGATAAAAACGGCATATCACATTGTCTGGAGCACATGTTCTTTAAAGGAACAAAAAAACGGTCTGCACGTGATATTTCCTTTGAGATTGATTCTCTCGGTGGAGATTTGAATGCTTTTACATCCCGGGAAAATACAACATTCTATATAAAGGTTCTTGACGAGTACCTTGAGAAAGGTATCGAGTTGCTATCAGATATTTTCCTGCACCCGATATTTCCTGAAGATGAACTTGAAAAGGAAAAGAAAATTATAAAAGAAGAAATAAAGATGGCAGAGGATACGCCCGATGAATATGTCCATGACCTTTTCAACCAGACCATGTGGGGTAACACAGGACTCGGGCAACCTGTACTTGGCAGGAGGGAAACGGTCAAATCATTCACAAAGAATGACCTCCTGACGCATATAAGAAGATATTACGGAACGAGGGATACCGTTATTTCATGTGCGGGAAATTTTGACCATGACCTCCTCATCCATAATCTCAAAAAGAATCTGGGAAATTTAAGGAGGGGATCTGAACCTGAAAGGAGGCCACCACCTCAGTATGACGGAAAGGTATCCGTCTTCAAGAAAGATCTTGCCGAGGCCCATATATGTCTGGGAGTAAAGGGTCTTTCCCAGGTAAGTAAAGACCGCTATAGCCTCTTTGTACTCAATACGATTCTCGGAGCCGGGGTAAGTTCGAGGTTGTTTCAGGAGATTAGGGAAAAACGCGGGCTTGCCTATTCGATATATTCATTCATTGCGTCATATTTTGACACCGGAATATGGGGGGTATTCGCCGGTGTCAGCAGAAAAAAGGTCCGTGAAGCATTGGAATTGATTATGAAGGAGATGAGCGGTCTGAAAGATACCCTGGATGAGGCAGAACTCAAGCGTGCAAAAGAACAACTGAAAGGGAATATTGTCCTGGGTCTTGAATCAACGAGCAGTCGTATGAATAACATTGCACGGCAGGAGATTTACCATGGAAGATATTACTCACCAAAGGAGATTATTCATGAAATTGAATCTATTACGCTCGGGGAAATTAAGGACCTTGTCGATAAACTGGTTCGGAAGGAATATTTTTCGCTTACCGTATACGGGCCTGTAAATGAAGAGGACGTGGGAGGGATAGTACGGTAAAATAATTCCTTGCATCAGTAGAATTATTATGGTAAAAAAAATATAAACAGTAGCATATGCGTGAGGAACCCGTAAGGTCTCATGCACATAAAAACCTTATCAACCCTAAACCGTAAGAGGAGGGGGGTCATTATGCCATCATATGAATACATCTGTAATAAATGCAAGAAAGAGTTTACCGTTTACCTCACGATCAAGGAAGTTGAAGGAAACCCTCGAGTCAGATGTGAGCATTGCAACAGCACAAACGTCGTGAAGAAATTGACTTCTTTTTTTGCAAAAACAAGTAAAAAATCCTAAGTACTTCATTTGCCCTGTGCTTGTATTGAAATACAGGTATTTCCTTTATCGGTTTTATTAAATTTTCAATACCCCACAGTCTCTGCTGTGGGGTTACCATATACTTCCCTCCCCCTTTTCGCCTCGGCGAATCCGCCTGAGTGCGGAGACGGGGGAGGGTGGGGGTGATTGAAGCTGATTAGGCACCCTTCCCTTCCCCGGCGAGTCTTCGACCGTCAAGGGAGGGGAGATTTCAGGATACTCCGCCGTCTCTGCGGCGGGGAGTTTTATTGACTGTATTGATTATTATGTAAACTTCCTTGACAGGTGCTTTACTCAAGCGGTAAAATCTTGAGCCTTTCTTTTGTCATTCTATAGAAAAAGAGCGGCTATAAGAAGTAAAAGATTGAAAATTAATCATGAGCAAGCTTGTTCTGCAAACAGAGTTCACGGACTTATCCCTTGTAAAAAGGGGAAAAGTAAGAGATATCTACAATCTGGGTGAACACCTGCTCATTGTAGCAACGGACAGAGTATCAGCTTTTGATGTTGTACTCCCCGATGGAATACCCGGAAAGGGAAGGGTGCTGACACAGATATCACTCTTCTGGTTTCAACACATGGGTGAGATTATTCAAAACCATATCATAGCCTCGGATGTTGCTGATTTTCCCGGAAAAGTTAAAAAATATGCAGATATTCTTGAAGGGAGAAGCATGCTCGTGAAGAAGGCCGCCCCGTTACCGATTGAATGCGTGATAAGGGGATACCTGTCAGGGAGCGGCTGGAAGGAATATAAAGAAACAGGAAGTGTCTGTGGCATTAAGTTGCCCGGTGAGCTTGTCAATTCTTCAAAGCTTCAAGAGCCGATATTCACTCCCAGTACAAAGGCAGACGAGGGACATGATATTAATATTACCTTTGGAGAAGCTGAAAATATAGTCGGCAGTGAACTTGCCGGCACGCTGCGTGACGCAAGTCTGCGCATTTATGCCAAGGCGTGTGAGCATGCTGAAAAAAAAGGCATTATTATTGCTGATACAAAGTTTGAATTCGGTCTGTACAATAATACCGTTATCATCATTGATGAACTCCTTACACCGGACTCATCACGGTTCTGGTCATTGAAAGATTATATGCCGGGGAAAAGTCAGGATAGCTATGATAAACAGATTATACGCGACTACCTCCTCACTCTTGATTGGGACCGGACATATCCGGGCCCTTCATTGCCGGAAGAAATTATAGAAAAAACAGCTCAGAGATACGAAGATATCCTTTCAATTCTTACTGCGTAATGTGAATAAAGGGGACAGGCTGCTTTTTTGGGAAAATAACAGGATAAGAAACTTTATTGCAATGTATTGATTGCTACTTCGATGTTATCGTACATGTCAAATTCCTTTGCAAGGCCGGCGTCTTGCAAAAAAGTATAAACGCGTTCCGGAGGCTTTACAAATTTCAGTAACCTCCTTTGGTCATTCAAGAATATAAGATACTTGAGCAAACACATTATTCCTGTGCTGCTTAAATATTTTACCTGACTGAGGTCAAAAACAATATTTGATTCTTCTCTCTCTAATACTGGCAGAATTGTTTCATCTACCTGCCGGCAATTGAATGCGTCTAAAAATCCTTTTATCGTTATTATCTTTACATTAGGGATAGAAGGTTTGGTTTCAAAAGTAATCGTGATAGCGTTATCTTTCATTTTTTACCATATAGATTTAAAAGGGGTTTTATTTCAGGCAATCCTGACGCCATAAGCAGTTTGACTGACCGCATTCATATGCATAGCCGGTCTTGTAACATTCATTATTCCCTTCACTTCTCTGGATAGCCCTGATCAAGTCAGTTTTTTTAGCGGTTGAGACTTTCAGGTTCATTTTCTTTGCGATTGCCTTAACTTCCATGAATGTCATAACATTTCCTCCACATGCTTATCTAACAAAAATATCATACGAGTTGTGCAGGTTCTCTTTACCCATATTGTCATTATCTCATAAGAATAAGACTCAATGGTATCATTATAGGTATGATTTTTTTGTAATATTTTGTACTACAAATTGAAGATGATGCTTGCATTAAAAGCTATTGAGCCTATTATCCTTCGCAGTAGATTTTAATTTCATGAGGGATGAATATAAACAATCCGGCATATCTGATATAATTTACACAAAGAGGGGGGCCGGGCCTGATTTTTCAGACAAGGCACAGCCTGTTATGCATGTCCGGCAGGTGCTTGCAAGAAAAAAGTCTTCTGCATAAAGATTTTTTTGATTGAAATTTATCTTGATTTCCATTACCGTTTTATGATAAAAAACGCCATATTTTTCAGATGAGTGTCGGGAATAACCGTTATGTAGTTTTAAGGGGGCGTCGTGATGCAGATCAATACTGCATCGTTCAGGTTTGTCTTAAAGTCTCTTGAGCCATTCATTCTGCCTCACTATAAAGGTTCAACCCTACGCGGCGGATTTGGATTTGCCTTCAAACGTGTAGTCTGTGCTATAAGGGATAGAGAATGCCCTGATTGCCTGCTTAAAGAAAAATGCGTCTATTCCTACGTCTTTGAAACACCGCCGCCTTCGGATACAAAAATAATGCGGAAATATAGATCTGCACCGCATCCGTTTGTTATTGAACCTCCGCTGGAAAAAAGAAGGGGATATAAACCGGGCGATGAAATACAGTTCGGCCTTATTTTGGTAGGAAGATCGATAGATTATCTCCCCTATTTCATTTATACCTTTGACGAGCTGGGCAGGATCGGGATAGGGAAGGGTAAGGCAAAATATGAGCTAAAAGATGTCACCTGCGAAGGAAACATCATTTATGATTCGCAAACCAAAACCCTTAAGACGTTTAAATCTGCCTCTTTAGATGTGGGAATCCCCATTTTGGATAACCCACAAAATAACCCTTCTTTGGAAAAGGGGGGTGAGGGGGGATTTATAAGCAACCTATTAACTATTAATTTTTTAACTCCAACCAGAATCATATACAACAGCCATCTCACCCTTGACCTCGAATTCCATGTACTCATCAGAAACCTCGCAAGAAGACTCGCGCTTCTTTCTTATTTTCATTGTAATGGCGACCCATCAGCATTTGATTTTAAAGGCATTATAGGCAAGGCAAAAGAAATCAGCGTTAAAGACAGAAATTTGAGGTGGTATGAATGGGAACGTTATTCAGGAAGGCAGGAAACGAGGATCAAGATGGGAGGGTTTGTTGGTGACATAACATTCGAGGGCTTTATAGAGCCTTTTATGCCCTTGATTAAAACTGGGGAATTATTGCATGTAGGCAAAGGTACTGCATTTGGTTTGGGAAAGTACAGGATAGTGAAAGATGATAGTGAGTAGATAAAAGTGAAGGAAGTTAAACATTTTAAAGATTTGATAGTTTGGCAACGAAGCCATCAGTAATTTCTTGATATTGTAAAAAATATTGACAGTTTTCACTAACATCTTTCACTGTTTTAAGCGGAAATATTGCCACAATATTGTTTTCCTTGAGGCGCAAATATAAGACGCATATACTACGGTTATGAAAGAAAATAAATTCAAGGAAGTCCTTATATTTGTAGCAGGGACAACGCCGCAGATTATCACCGAGACTGTCTATGCACTGATATACCGGAAGCCACCTGTTTTTCCTGATGAAATCTATATTATTACAACGACACACGGGAAGAGACTTATCAATGAAAACCTTATTGATTCCGGGAGATTTAAGGAGTTCTGTAAAGAATATAAGGTCTCAGAAGCTATTTTGGATGAAAATTCTGTCACGGTCGTAAAAGACATCAATAATAAACCGCTTGAGGATATAAGGGAAGGTGAAGATAATGAATCCCTTGGTGATTTTATTACCAATTTTATAAGAGACAAAGCAAATGACTATAGGACAAGGCTCCACTGTTCCCTTGCTGGTGGAAGAAAGACCATGAGCTTTTATATGGGAGCAGCTATGCAGCTTTTTGGAAGGCCATGGGATAAACTTTACCATGTTTTAGTGACACCTGAGTTTGAGTCAAATCCTGATTTCTATTACAAGCCGAAGAAAAATAGAATCCTCAAGAAAAACGGAAATGTCATGAACACAAAAGATGCGGAAATCTTTCTTGCAGAGCTGCCTTTTATAAGACTTAAAGATAAGATACCTCTTGACGGCAAGAGTTTTAAGGAGCTTGTCGAGGAAGGGCAGAAGGAAATAGATATGTCTCTTATACAGCCTTTCATTAGCATAAAACTAAGAGAAGGGATTGTCTTAATTGGGAATAAGAGCATCGAGTTCAAGCCTTTTCATATCGTTTTCTACTCATACCTGCTCAGACAAAAACTTGAAAGATGTCCTTACCCTGAAAAGATGTATTGCCTGGATTGTACTGATTGTTACCCGCAGATTAACGATCTTGTAATGCCGGGAGTAGCTGAAATCATGGCAAAGGAATATGAAGTCATTTACGGGAAACATTCCGGAAATGTTGAGAATTTCCGATCAAAATATAAAGATGGTATTGATGCAGGTAAACTGCGTTCTGACAGGAGCAAAATTAATAAGGAAATAATAGAAACACTTTCAAACGAGACCCTTGCAACTTATTACACAATTACATCATTGAGAAAGTATAGTGCGACACGTTTTGGACTAAAGGTGGAGAAAGGGAAGATAAGGATTGAATGAGATGTCAGGGATAAACTGTCAGTCCGAGGGTTTTGAAGTCCCGGTCAAACGAAAAACAGGGGATGTTATCGAGTATATGAGTTATTACAACAAAAGAAACGGCATCACAAAAGGATATTTTTTTGTCTTTGGAGAGTTTCTTGAAAACCTCCTCAGCAGATGTTCTAACAGAATCATCATAATGGACAATATAGAGCACAGGTTTAATTTTACCAAGAAAATCCAGGGCTGTTTTGTAGCTTGCCCGGTATCTCAGCAAAGTAACGGTCTCGCTGATAATGTCCCATGTGGTATAGAGCATAAGTTTATGCTCCTTGCAATATTTAAGGAGTTCTACAGCTTTTTCATAGTTGGAGTCGTCAGGGTATAAAGATGAAAAAAAGAATGACGTGTCACAAAAAACCCTGTTTTGAGGCAGAATCAATTTTTCTCCTCAGCAACATACAGATGTTCTTTAATATTCTCGGATATCGGTATCTTATATCCTTTCTTACTTTTCCTGAGTTTCCTGCTCATCTCAAGAAGTTTTGCCGCAGCCTCGCCCGGCTTGATTTTGGGCGGTGTCCTGATCTCGGCAACAACCTCATTATGAACCGTTATCTGATAGACAGAATCGGGAGAGGTTTTCAGGGACTTGATAATTCCCGGCAGCCGCTTCCTCGCTTCGGTTATGGAAATAACGTTTTTCATATGTTTAACCTCATTTTGAATTGTATTATATGTACATTATTGTACAAAATAAAAATGTCTTTTGTCATCCGGTATTTGTACAGGAGGAAATATAATGGAATTTAATCAAAGAGAATATCAAGCCGTAGTCCTCGGGGCATTGTTGCATGTCGGTAGATCCCGATTTATCGGGTATGTGGGGAAAGGAGGGATAGATGATCAAGAAAATTACATTTGAAATAGAGACAATCACCCCAATGTTTCTGGCAGGAGCGGATCAAAGCAAAGCAGAGTTAAGGGTCGCAAGCATAAAAGGTTTGCTTCGTTTTTGGTGGAGAGCTTTACAGGCTGAGTCCAGCTTGGATGAATTGCGCAAGAAAGAAAATCGGATATTTGGCAGTTCGGATGAGAAATTGGGCGGCGGGAGTAGTTTTGCGATGCGGATAGAGCATATGGGGAATTTGAGCGCTACCAAAGCAGATCTTCCAAAACATAATATTACCGTTACAAGCGTTAGCAGAGGCAAAACATTTCCAGTAAATATTCTTGAATATTTGGCTTTTGGCCCATGTTCTTACGACAAGACACGGGACTATATCCAGCATAATTTTAAATTTACAATCCATATTATCATTTTCAAGAAAGAGTGGTTAAAAGAGATATTACAAGCAATGTATGTATTCGAGTTATTCGGAGGAATTGGATCAAAAAGCAGAAATGGCTTTGGAAGTTTTTTAATTTCAAACAAACAAGAATGCTTTAATTCGGTCGATGACAGATTTGCAAACAATGATGATAGATACTCACAGACGAACCTTCAAATTTTTATAAATCATACTGATGTCAAATCATACACCTCATTTGCAGAGGGAACAAGAGTATTCAGAACAAGAGAACTTTATAACACATGGGACAAAGCATTAGGAGAAGTGGGCAAGATTTACAGAGGTATCAGAAGCGGGGACATAAAAATAGCGAACATAGAAGGCAAGCAAACAACTTTTGAAAAACACTTCAAATATGACAAAAGACAATATATCGGTGCACCTATTATTGTTGATGAACAGGATAAATCTTTTCTTGAACGTCACGCTAAGCCATATTTCATAAAGATTGCGAAAGAAGGTAATCAATATAGAGGATATATCCTGTATCTGCCTTCACGATATTGCGATGGATTGGAAAAAGGCAGAGCCGATAGACCAATTAATCACGATGATGTAAATAAGAATTTTACTGAGTTCTGCACTGAATTTAACAATTTCCTTGCTGACAACATGAAGACAGTTATTTAAAATGGAGGCGTAATGAATAACGATTTGATAATCAAAAAAATTCAAGCCTTACTTCATGATCCGCCGGAGAAGCCGATGATACTCGGCAAGATCGGGCATGAAGGCAGGGCAAAGGAGCTAATGTCCGAACTTGGACTTATTGTCGAAGCAATAATACCGCCTGATGTGAAAACCGCTGACCACATCGCCTCCGCCGCTGACAGGATTAACTTTCCAAAAGATGAACATTTCGTGGCTGACTTTTGCGGCAAGCCTGTGATTAAACATCCGCTATCAGCAGAGGAATTTGACCTTAAAAAACTGCCTGATGATATTAACAACATCACAGCAACAGTTGATAGGGCAATAGTGGCGCTCGAAAGTAAATATTCAGGTGATAGAAAAAGGCTCTATCTTGCATTATGGCGAGAGTTACTCGGTAGTCTTATAGATAAAAGAAATGATGTAGCAAAGTTAGGGCAGCTCTGGGAGCTTCTGCCTGCTGACACGAGGATTCCGGATCATTCAATATGGGAGCATAAGCGGGTAACATCTGCTATTGCTGGAGCATTGCCAAATCTCGCATTTTTACTCTTTGCAATAGGGCCTGTTCAGGAATTCATCGCAACTGCACGAAAGACACAGGATTTATGGGCTGGCAGTTATCTTTTGTCCTACTTGTCATGGAGCGCTATAAAGGTTGTTGCTGAAGAGTTTGGACCTGATAGCATCATATTCCCTGATTTATGCGGACAGCCGTTTGCGGATAAATGGCTTATAAGTGAGAATTTGAAAATAAATGAACCAAGCCGAGAAGAACTTTCCTCACCTACATTGCCCAACCGCTTGCTTGCTATAGTCCCTGAAGATTCAGTCAAAGATATAGCGGAGAAAGCTAAACAAGCAGTGGAAAATACATTCAAAGAGGTCAGCGGTGCGGTTAAAGCAAAAATGTCTGAAATCTTGAAGGTTGATTCATCTGAATGGAATGGAATCTGGCAGCGTCAGATAAGTGATTTCATAGAAACCTATTGGGCGGCAGTTCCTGTATATAACTATGCTGATTTTCTGAATACTTACAAGCCATTAATAGGCTCAAGACCTGATGATGAATTTGAAAAACTGCTTAAAGAGTATGAAGCAAAGGGCTTTACCCCGAATATCGGCACTGTTTATGGACAAATATACCGGTTGACGGAAAAGACACTTGGTAGTAGAAAAGCAATCAGGGATTTCAAACAGACTGATGAGCCTAATCACAAATGTACTTTGTGCGGATTGCGCGAGCCTGTACATCCGGAGATGCACAATCATAGAAGTTGTTCGGAAGACTTTGGGGCATTAAGAGGATTTTGGCAAGAAAAGGTATTGCCTGCATTTCCTCAGATAAGAAAATCAGAGAGATTATGCGCTGTATGCGTGACAAAGCGATTGTCTTCAAAGCATTGCTTTAAGGATGCGTTAGAGTTTGATATAAATGACAATTTCCCTTCAGTCAGCATGGTTGCAACAGCATCATTTAAATTGCGGGTGATTGAAAACCTCGCTAATAACGACCTTAAAACAAATGTGGATTTATTTGTCAAGTCAATAAAATCGCTGGCTTCAGATCGTTGGTCTGGAATCCCTATGCCGATGGTTATTCGTGCCTGCAGAGATGAGATAAGTAAAGACTTTGCAAAACTTGAAGGCGATTGGCTTTATAGAGAAACTTTAGAAGATAAAACAACACTTTGGGAAGAAAACAAAAGCAGAATGTCTGAAAACGATTTTGATAATGTTTTATCAACGGCAAGAAAGAAACATAAAGAATTATTTAATGTCATCGAGGAAATTGACAAAACACTGCCAGAGGATAAACGTATAGGTAAGCCTTCTACCTACTATGCTGTTCTTCTCATGGACGGAGACAATATGGGCAAGTGGCTTTCAGGTGAATATGCTCCAACCATTGCAGATGTATTGCACCCAATTGTTAAAAACACTCTTGAATATGAACATAATTGGCAAAGGCTTCTGAAACAGAAAAGACCTCTTAATCCGTCTCTTCATCTTGCAACAAGTAAGGCACTGAGGGACTTTTCCCTTCATGTGGCAAGGGAGATAGTGGAAAAAGATCATCTCGGCAAGCTTGTTTATGCAGGCGGCGATGATGTACTCGCTTTTGTAAGTCTCAGAGATTTGCCGGAAGTGATGAGAAAGTTAAGGGCTTATTTTTCAGGTAGCCTCCTTACTGATGAGGCTACCAATAAGGTCGATATTGACTTTCAAAAAGGTAAAGGCTTTGTTCCTATTGATGAGTCAGGAGAGGCCATAAATGTAGGTAGCGGAAAACCGATAAAGGGCTTCATGTTATCAATGGGCACAAATGCAACGGCGAGTATGGGTGTGGTAATAGCTCATCATAATTCTAATTTGTCGCAAGTATTGGATGAGGTCAGAAAGTGTGAAAAACAAGCTAAAAAAATAGAGGGTAAAAATTCTTTTTGCATCGCTCTTGCAAAGCGCGCCGGCGGAACGGAATATACGCAAGCCAAATGGTATTACAAAACTTTTTATTTTGAATCAATCCCTCTTCTTCGTCAATGGGCAGACGCCTTTTATAAGGATTGGATCTCACCTAAATTTGTTTATACCTTCAGGACAGAGACAAAGGGTTTAGAGGGTTTAGAAAAAAAAGCTATTGAACTTGAATTAATACGAATTGCTAATAGGCAAAGAGCTAAGTCTTTACACAAGATGACAGATAATGAATTCAAAAAAATCGCAGATTGGGCTATGACTTCTGATAAAAAAGACATAAAAGATAATGTTGATAGAATGAGAGAATTCTATGAGAATGGAGAATTTGCAAAGGTTATCAAACTACACATTGTATTTCTTGTTGACGGCCTCATGAACCTTCACAAACATGGTCTTTCACTTGCCGACCTTGGCAAATTTTTATCCTTAGCCGCATTCTTGGGTAGGGAGGACAACAGATGAAGATATTTATTGAACCTAATGATGTCCTGATGTTTCGTGATGGCAAGCCCTTTGCAGGTGGTGACGACCATTTCGCAAGAGGTTCATTTCCACCGCCTCCATCAACAATATACGGAGCCATTCGCTCCCATATTTTGAGTCTTAAAAGCGGAGCGTTTCAAACATTCAAAAAAGAGCCTGTAAAAATACCAAAAGAGTTAATAGATGAAATAGGTTCTTCAAATGAATTTGGAACTTTGAATATTACTTATTTTGGTGTAGCAGAAAATGTTGGAACATGGGTTAAACAATATTTCCCTATGCCCAAAGATGTAGCAAAGCAGAAGGGTAAAAATAACGGCAAGTTCTATATATTGAAACCGCAAGGATCTATGCAAAATATTGTCTTAACTGACTTGCCTGGTGGTTTAAAGCATCTCTGGATTTCTCAAGAGGAGGCACTTGAATCAGCATCGGGCTTTTTATCAGAAGATGAAATTGCGAGATATTTAATGGGAGAACTGCCAGAAAATATTATTGATTCAAAGACAATATACGAAACTGAAGAAAGGACAGGCATTAGAAAGAATAGGGCAACCAGAAGTGTAAAAACAGGCGGACTTTACAGCGTTGAATATTTCAGGATGAACAGAGGTTTTGGCTTTGCCCTTGAGGTTAAAGGCACTCAACTCTTGCCTGAGTCAGGCATTATCAGGCTTGGTGGCGACCATCGTTCAGCAAACTACTATAAATTTTCATGGAACGATATAGACAATCAGCCAATTAAAGAGAAAATTTCAAAAGAAAAGCATTTTAAACTTATACTTTTAACACCTGCTGTTTTTGAACAAGGCTGGTTACCTGACGGTATTGATGAAAATATAAAGGAAGGAATAATAAACGGAATCAAAGTAAAAATGACTGCTGCCTGTGTTGGTAAACCCATTGGCATTGGTGGGTTTGATATTGTCAAGGGGATGCCAAAAGTTATGAATAAGGCAGTGCCTGCGGGCAGTGTTTATTATTTTGAATTGTTAGATGAAAATGTTGAAAAGCTGTTTTCTAATTTGTGGCTTAAATCAATTAACAATAAAAGACAACAAGAAGGCTTTGGAATAACCTTGATAGGAGGAATATAGATATGTTTAAAGATGCAAGAGTAATGTTTATTTATACTGAATCGTCCCTGCATTGTGGCAGTGGTTCAAGTCTTGGAGTGGTTGATCTGCCAATACAAAGAGAGAAATACACGGATTATCCTGTTTGTCAGGCATCAGGCGTAAAAGGCGTAGTGAGAGAATGGTTTGAGAATAAATACAAAGAGAGTAAGGATAATTCAAAGAAGAAAATTATATACACCTTTGGTCCAGACTTTGGCGACAAAAAAGAAGAAAGTGATGCCTTCGCAGGTGCTGCAACCTTCACTGATGCACGGCTCTTATTGTTTCCTGTGAGGTCTCTAAACGGCGTGTTTGCTTATACAACTTCACGCTTTGCTTTGAATAGATTGAAAAGGGATTTGAAAATGTCAGGTAAACCAGTCAAATGGAATGTTCCTGATGATGCAGGCGATGAGATTGTTGGAGATGAAAGTTGCAAGATAAAGGACGGCACTAACAAGGTTGTGCTTGAGGAATATACATTTGATTTCAAACCCGATAAGGGCGTTAAGGCAATCACCGAATGGATTGCAACCAATGCCATCCCGTCTGGAGATGAATACAATTTCTGGAAAGATAAAGCGAAGACAGATATTATTATTTTGCCTGACAATGCCTTCAGAGACTTTGTGAAACTCTCAACAGAGGTGCAGGCGAGGATCAGGATTAATAATGACACCAAGACTGTTGATAAGGGTGCTTTATTCTATGAAGAGGCATTGCCTTCGGATTCATTGCTTTATTCGGTAGTGATGGCGCATGATGCTGCAAATGCATCTTTTAAGGCAGACGAAATAATGAAACTGCTTGACGAAATTGACGGCAATCGCCTCCAGTTCGGCGGTGACGCAACCATTGGCAAAGGAATTGTGAATGTTCAATTCTTAAGGGGAGGGGCATAGAGATGAGTTTAATAGAGAATATAGAGCATGAAAGGGCAAAGGAAGCATGGAGTTGCGTTGATTATGTTAATGCTGAGGAAAGAGACAAGTTTAAAAAAGAATATCGGAGTGTAGTGATGAAGTCGCCGACTATGATAATCACAAATGGACTTGGACAGACACTCGCATTTTTAAAGTCTAAGGGCAAAAATGATGAGAATAAGCCAGAAGAAAAATTATACAGAGATATTGAAGCTTGGCTTGACAAGCGAGTTCAGTGGACGGTAAGAGGCGAGTTAATGGAAAAAGTGATTTCTTTGCCTAATGACAAATTAATGGAAAAAGTGATTTCTTTGCCTAATGACAAATTCAGATACGCAACTGCCGAGACACTTTATTTTCTTTCATGGATGAAACGCTTTGCCGATGCTGTGCTGCCAAAGGAGGGAGACGAATGAAATTGCCATTGCCTTTGGAGACGAGAGAGTATTTTGGGAATGACCAAAACTATGTGTTGAAAATCAGTAATTTAGGTTTGTTGTTTAATAAATATATATATTTATGGCAGAACGGCTGGCAAATGGAAGAAAAAAATTCAAAAGAGTTCCGTGATGCTATCTCTAAAATAACCTTTGGCAAAGAATACATTGCCAATATACTGAAGCGTCAACAAGCGACAACAGAAAATTTACAGTCATCAGGCTGGGATGCCCAATCCTTCACCGCCGTTACCGACAGCCGTCTTATCATCGGTCTTGGCGGCACAAGCGCTATTGAGACAGGTATGACACTCCATCCACTGTATGGTTTTCCCTATCTTCCAGGAAGTGGGCTGAAAGGGCTTGCAAGGGCTTATGCTGAAATAGTTGTTGAGCCAAGACCATCTGGCGATGAATTGCGTGAAATCTTTGGCTCTGAAGACAAAGACCCACATAATGTTGCAAACAATCGTCAGGGAAAAGTCTTCTTTATGGATGGTCTGCCAACTCAATTTCCAAAACTTGAATTGGACATTATGAACCCACATTATAGTGAATATTATCAGGGGAACAAACCACCTGCTGATTATCTGAATCCAGTGCCTGTGACGTTTCTTACTGTTGCTGCCGGACAAAACTTTTCATTTGCAGTATTTTCAAGAGACAAAAGCCTTGCAGATAAAGCTAAAAAATGGCTTATCGGTGGGCTAACTGAACTCGGTGCAGGCGGTAAAACAAATGTGGGATATGGATATTTCAGAGATTTCAGCGATATTGCAATTGAAATGCAGACTGACAAATCTGAAACGCCTAAAGCAATAACATACGACATACAGAGTAGAGTTAAAGCAATTAAAAACAATCAAACCTTTGTTGAGTTTCTAAAGGGAATTAACGACAACGAAATAGAATCTCTCAAAGGCATTTCATTTAAGGACATGGAATCTGTTATTAACATCGGATTGGTTGGGTTTCTTGAATCATCTGAGGCATCTGTGGAAGTCAAAAAAGTTATTGCTCAAAAGATGCTCGAAGTAATTACTCCAAATAAGAAGTGGGACGAGAAAAAGCATGAAAAATTTAGAAAGCTGCAATCGTTGGCTGAAACTGGTAATGATTAATCCGACTTACTCCCCTTCGGCTGGGCGGTGATGGAGGTTGTGGATTGACATCTCCGTAAACAATTTGTAGACTTATTGTAGGACGATAGGTCAACGGAGGTATAGAGATGAAATTTGTAACGGTAAGGGATTTCAGGATAAGGCCCGGTGAGGTATGGAAAAATCTTGAAAAAGACGAAGAGGTTATTATCACATCAAACGGTAAACCGATAGCTATGCTTACAGGTATAAGTGATGTTACATTTGATGAGACAATCAAGGTTTTCCGCCGTGCCAAGGCAGAACTTGCTGTATCAAGGATGAGGAAAACAGCTACAAAAAGAGGGTTAAAAGGTTTGTCTAAGGAAGGAATAGATGCTGAAATAAAAGCTGTGCGAAAGGCAAGGACTTAATTGTTTGTAGTTCTTGATACAAACATTATAGTCTCGGCTCTCATCACACCGTTCGGGAGTGCTTCCAGAATCTTTGACATGATCATTAGCGGAGACCTTAAGCTGCTTTATGACGACAGAATACTTACAGAGTATCGTGAAGTACTTTTAAGAAAAAAGTTTGGTTTTGCAGAAAATGATGTTGATACTTTATTGGAATATATTGAGGCGGAAGGGCTTAGAATTACTCCTGGCGTTTGCAAAGAAAATATCCCCGATAAAGATGACCTTCCTTTCTTGGAAGTTGCACTTGGTGGTAAAGCAGATGCGCTGGTTACCGGTAATAAACGGCATTTTAAGGTTAAAAAGACGGCAGATCTGAAAATAGTAAATCCCGATGAATTTTTAACGCTGCTAAAGCATGGAAGGAGAGAAAAATAGACGTTTTGGAAACAATATAATGGTACGTTTTATTATGAACATTCGCTTCCACTATCTACCCGATGTATTTGCCGAGAATGGAGATCGGGTACAAACAGGGGTCGTTTGACAATGCCTTCTGGTGGTTATACAATGTATATACGGAGGTAAATATGATAAAGAAACTTGTTTCGCACGGCAACAGCGCGGCGCTGATTATCGACAAGCCGATTCTTGAGCTTTTAAAGGTTGATATGGATACTCCTCTTGAAATATCTACTGACGGAAAGAACCTGATTATTTCGCCGGTGGAAGCTTCAAAAAGGGAAAAATCTTTCAGGTCTGCGCTGGAAAAAGTTAACAGGCTCCACGGAAAAACACTGAAACGTCTCGGCGGTTAATGAGAAAGATTTTGTTTCTGACTCTTGCAGAGGTAGTAGAAATCCATAAAGACCAGATGCAAAGATATGACGGAAGGGCAGGCATCAGAGACATAAATCTCCTGAGTTCAGCAATAGCAGTGCCTTATGCCTTTCTCAAAAAAGTTCCTTCACGAGGATATCTATGAGATGGCGGCGGCATATGCATTTCACATATCTCAGAATCATCCGTTTATTGACGGAAATAAGCGGACAGCCCTTGCTTCGGCGCTTGTATTTCTCGAAATGAACGGAGTCAGCATAGAATAC
>Ga0209270_1001732_pt1 | contig 27335 bp, 25 predicted proteins | sample MTBAKSrepl1MetaG_FD_187456 | JGI IMG/M metagenome (GOLD analysis project Ga0209270, IMG submission 187456) | Enrichment culture microbial communities from Arthur Kill intertidal strait, New Jersey, USA, that are MTBE-degrading - MTBE-AKS1... | ecosystem: Environmental > Aquatic > Marine >...
TAATAGGTAGTTGATGATAATGGGTATATATCCAATTCAGCGCCATGCGGTAGCCCACAATCTCTTCCTCCGATCGGTCCCGCGGGCGGGTGTTTCCGACGACAAGGGGACGTAGACGATTTCTCTCGACGGTGACACCCTCAATGCGGTTGGATGACTCGGCGCTCTCGATCAATGCCATTTCCCTGAGACTCTTGAGCAGTTGAGGAGACTGCTTCTGATAAAGCTGGTGACGTCCCTTTGATTCGGCCAATGTTTCCAAAAGCCACACGATAGGAAGGGAGAGTTTGATATGTTGAAGCCGCGTACCCCTAAAACTCATCATAAGCGGGGTCCTCCTTGTCTCCTTCAATAAAAAGTGTTGAATCCGAAATTATAGGGAACTCGGAAGAAGCTCCGAAGTAAATACCTTCCGAGTCGATTTTCCGGGTTATCCTCCGTTCCCTACTCTGAAATCATTGCAATGTCTCGCTTCAGAGTTCTTCTTGTGGAATTGCATCCATCCATGCCACCAGCTTCAGTCCATCGCTGGCTTCCTGCCCACCGGCAACCTGGGCCATGGTGACGGATTTGCGGGCCTTTAGATCCCGGGTTCGGATGTGGGCCTCGATAGCCTTCAGTCTCTCCCACCTGAATTTGAGGGGCCGGGGGAAGGGCCTTGGGGTCGCAGGTTCCGAGGCGATGTGCCGGTCGATTTCATCCAGGGTGGTCAGGACCTTGTCCGAGCCTCCCTAAACCCGCCCTCGGTTGCCCACGCCATGTCATATGCCAAAACCCACAAAATACAAAACCCCGCTCTCCATTCAGATTGGAGTAACGGGGTTTCTGCAACTCGGTGTTCATTTGGATCATTTTTGCCTCTGTCATGTTCAGAAAACAAGACCGGCGGCATGATTGCCACGTATGCTCTATAAAAAAACTCAATATAAGTCAACAGATTCTGGTCGCTCTCACCCCAGTATGATGCAAAGCCCCTACGGGGCAGGCAGAGCACACAGGGTTCACAGAGGGTAGGGTATCGTTGTGATGCAAGCTCAGCGGCTCAGCGTTCTCAGCGAGACGAGATCCTGTCTAACTCGTTCGATTTCTTCTCCTCTGCGTGTATCTTCCCATCCTGGATGGCCGTTCCTCGTGATGCTGACCATTTGCCCTCGCAAAAACAGACAGATGGAGGATGTGATGATCCAGGGCCAGGGCAAACCCCGTCACCCTCCTCGATTCAATCCTGAAGTCGGTCCCCAACCCTACACCCGGTTGACCCTCCGAACCGGCTGCATCCGCGGCCTTCCGAAATTTGGTCACCTCGCTCTTGAGCGCCTTGTATTCCTTCCCTTCCTCATGCCAGTCAATGGCATCCAGGGCATAGCTTTCGAGGAGCTTTTTGAAGACCTTTGAAAAGGTATCCGGCCTGCCAAAGGCATCCATCCCGGCCACCTTGCCGTTGATCATGAAAATGGCCCCGACCTGGGAATCGATCAGATGGAAATCTTTGATATATTCATCAATGGAGGGCCGTTCCTTATCGTAAATCGCGGCCATGGCCCCTGTAGGCGAAGGGGCATCCCTCCTGGCAGCCTGTTCTGCAATCCCGTCCCAGATAGCGCCCTGATCAGATCGAAACTCGCCGGTAGCCCGGACAGAATAGTTGACATATTCACACTTCATATTCCGGAGCTCGAAGGACATCATCCTGTTTTGACTATTGAATTTGGATGTGTTGTAAGACCACCGGCCATGCTCGACGCAACTCACCGGGATCACAAGGGTGCTCTTTCGGTCCACCAGGATGGTAGTGTTGACGATCCGGTTCTGTTTGGCCCCGACCAATTCCTCGCCGTCGAGGATCAGAATCATCCTGGCGGCTTTATTAACGACCTTGAGCTCAGGCACCGAGCCGCCCTCGCTCACCTCAATCACTTCAATCAGGTTGTCACTCAGGGCCTCATCCAGGAGGAGGTAATCCAGTTTGACCGAATAGGTGGACAGGAGCGGGTAAAGGGCCAGGTTCTTGTGAGACTGTTTCCGGCCGACCTTGAGTTGTTCGAGAAAATCACCAATGATTTTTTCCATAATTCGTATCTCCTTTCAAGATGTCTCTCACAGAGTTCACAGGGAACAGAGAGGGTATTATTTACATTAAATACCTTGTTGACAAAATAGACAAAATGGCTTACTCTTTCTTGTAACCTTGTTGAGGAGGTGGCTGCTATGGCCAAACACATCAGTGCCCGGGAGGCCCGGAACAGTTTTGCCGACATTATGGGAAGCGTCCGATATGGGGGCGAGGAGGTCATTGTAGAGCGCTCAGGCCGCCCCATGGCTGCTCTGATCCCAATCGATACATATGAGAGGCTGATAGCAGAGCGCCGGACCCGATTTGAGGTGATAGACCAGATCCGCTCCAGCCTTCCCGATGCTCCTGCTGAGGAGATTCAAAAGGATGTTGATCAAGCCATCGATACGGTGAGGACTACCGGTGCTAAAGGTCGTTCTTGATACCAACATCTTTGTAAGCAGTCTCCTGACCAAAACCGGCAGACCTGCAATTGTCATCGATGCCTGGCGGGCCGGCCGGTACCTTCTTGTCACATCCCGATCGATAATTTCCGAAATCAAGCGAGTGTTAGACTCGCCTGGTATTCGTGAAAAATACAGCCTCGGCCGTAACGAAATCGAAAAACTCATCTTAATGCTGAAAAGCGATGCCATCGTTGTCCCTGGTTTATCGCCTGTTGCAGGCGCCATTCCCGAAGACCCCACCGATGAAATGTTCCTTGCAGCCGCCCTCGATGCAACAGCAGACCTCATCGTCAGCGGGGACCGACACCTTCTTCAACTGCGAGAATATAGAGGTATCCCTATCTCCACTGTTCGGCAATTCCTGGAACTTCTGGAAACGAAATAGTTTCTCAAAATATTTCTCGCAGAGCTCACAGGGACCACAGAGACCGAGAAAAATGACCTTTTGGAAATACTCAGCGGCTCAGTGTTCTCTGTGAGATGCCGTCCATGATAAATGATACTTTTGTCAGATACGGTCACAAACTCGGAACTTTTTTTCAGAAAAATGCATTTTTTTTGATATTTTTTTGGCAAGGAAATTGCTATCTTTGTTGATAAAGTAATCGATGTTATGTTTTATTGTTTCAGATTATCTCTCACCCCAGTACGATGCAACGCACCTACCCCGGTGAAACAAAAGAAATAGAGGGTTTCACTGGGCAGGCGGGGCAGGCAGAGCACACGGGGTGCACAGAGGTTTCCCCACGACTTTTCTCTTCTGATGTGCAAAAGAAATTGAGTTGACATTTGTGCAACCCATTGAGTAAATTTCCTCTTATGGTTGAGTAAATTGTTATCCTAAAGGAATTAATATGTTTTTAAGGCCTATATGCGATACGCTGTCGGAACGTTTGGCGGAACCCAGGCGATTCATTCAAGCCCTTATCGGCCCTCGCCAAACAGGTAAGACCACAGTCGCCCGCCAGATTATCTCGAAAACGAAAATGCCGTGGCACTATGCAACGGCAGATGAACCCGCGCTCAAGGACAGGGCGTGGATCGAACAGCAGTGGGAAGCTGCGCGTTTCAGACTAAAAACCGATCTTGGACAAAAGGGTATCCTTGTCTTGGATGAGGTGCAAAAGATTTCAGGATGGTCGGAGAGCGTAAAGAGGTTGTGGGATGAAGATTCCGTAGAAGATCTACCGCTTCAAGTGATTATTCTGGGTTCCTCCCAGCTTCTGATGCAGGAAGGATTGACTGAAAGTCTTGCAGGACGCTTCGAGATCATTCCGATAACGCATTGGTCCTTTGCTGAAATGCGGGATGCCTTTGGATGGGATGTGGACCGTTACGTATTTTTCGGAGGATATCCCGGATCCGCAAGCTTGATTGAAGACCAGGAAAGATGGCGGCGTTATATCATCGATTCGCTTATTGAGACCACTGTCTCAAGAGATGTCCTTCTCATGAGAAGGGTGGACAAACCGGCGCTTCTGCGCCGCCTCTTCGAACTGGGGTGTCTCTATTCCGGGCAAATCCTTTCCTACCAGAAAATGCTGGGGCAGTTGCAGGACGCAGGAAACACAACAACCCTTGCCCACTATTTAAACCTCCTGGAGGGGGCTGGTTTGATCATGGGAGTTCAAAAATACGCCGGGCAGAAGGTCCGGCGGAAATCATCAAGCCCCAAACTACTGGTGCTGAACACGGCGTTGATGTCCGCTATCTCCGGGTTTTCCTTTGAAGACGCAAGACGTCGACTTGACTTCTGGGGACGCCTGGTCGAGTCCTCGGTAGGCGCTTCAATGGCCAATGCTGCTCGGGGCCGATCCGTTGAATTGTCCTATTGGTTGAGCCGAAACAAAGAGGTCGATTTCCTCTTGTCAAAAGGCGATGATGTGGTTGCGATTGAGGTGAAAAGTGGCCGAAAAAAAACGACTCTTCCGGGACTGGAGGCATTTTCAAAGGAATTCCCCACCAAACGTAAGCTTCTGGTTGGTTCACAGGGTATCCCGTTGGAAGCGTTTTTATGCCTTCCGACAGAGGAGTGGCTGCGCTAATTTCATTCAACCACCATCTCCAAGTCTGCGATCTCTGTGCACTCGAACGAACGCAGTGACTGGGCGAGAGATCATTTCAGGAGGGTTGCCATGGCCAGGGGGGACCAGTTGGGCAGGCAATGGAAGATCATCCAGACATTGATATCGTCAAGAAATGGGAAATCGGCCGCTGAACTGGCCGAGGGGCTGGACTGCAACCCCCGAACCGTTTACCGGGACCTCGAAGCCTTACAGGTAGCCGGGTTCCCGATCTATACCGAGCGGGTGGATGGCAAGAATCTCTGGTCTTTGCTGGATACGGTCAAACACCAAATGCCAGTCCCTTTTTCTCTAACTGAACTGATGGCCCTCTATTTCGGCAGGGACCTGCTCAAGGTGTTCAAGGACACGGCATTCTACGAATCCCTGGAATCGCTCCTCCAGAAGGTCAAGACCACCCTGCCGCCGGAATCCATCAAATATCTTGAGAACGTCGAGCAGACCCTCCATCTCGCCATCAAACCATACAAAGACTACGGCAGATTCAAGGAGATCCTCAACCGGGTCACCGACGCGGCCCTCAATCACAAGACCATCGAAATCGTCTATTTCACCATGAGCCGGAAGAAAGAGACCCGGCGAAGAGTGGACCCTTACCGGGTCTGGTTCTTCAACGGCGCCTTTTACCTGATCGGTCTCTGCCACATGCGAAACGAGGTCCGGATATTCGCCCTGGACCGGATCAAGATGCTCCACCAGACAAAGGAGACCTTCAAGGTCCCGGAGGATTTCAATCTGGACGATTTCATGGGATCGAGCTTCGGCGTGTATCAGGGGCCGCCCATATCAATAAAGGTGTGGTTCCACCCGGATGTGGCCGGTTATATCAAAGAGAAGATCTGGCATGAATCGCAAAAGATCCATCAACAGGATGACGGCTCCATCGTCTTTGAGGCTCAGGTTGCCGGGACCGACGAGATCCGTTTCTGGATAATGACCTGGGGCTCAAAGGCTATGGTTCTGGAACCGGAATCGTTGAGGGAGGAAATTAGGGCAGAGGCGGAAAAGATGGCCAAGAGGCATGAGGGGGGCGTTGTGGCTAAAGCAAGTCTGGAATACGGAGGGAAAGATCATCCCGTGTCGAGCTAAAGCCAGAGGCCCTGGATGCCCGATATCCAAAAGTTCGCCTGACTTCTTAGACCGGTCCGCTCGCCGCACGGCGCTAGCCAGGCTGCTGCTTTCCGTCGCACAGGAGGGCCATCCGGCGCAGGTGATTTCCGTCTCACGGCAGGTCGATTGAAGTTAATCATATTTTTTCCCCGAAGTTTCCCCGAAAATACACCCATGCAGAACGCAAAAAAGGGAGTTCGCCATATGACGCAACTCCCTGTTTTCATTTAGATGGTGGGCGGTGGGGGATTTGAACCCCCGGCTTCCACCGTGTGAGGATGGCACTCTCCCGCTGAGTTAACCGCCCGTTGAAGGTCGCTGAACCTGCCGCGATCAGCAACAAAAAATAGCATACTGTATTCGCACGCGTCTGTAAACAAAAAAATCAGCTATGATGCGTGGTTCATCCCCACCATCTTTTTGGCGGTCCGCACCTCCTCTCCAGTGAGGCGTCGATATCGGCCTATCTTCAGATCTCCCAAGTGAAGGTTGCCGAAGGAGGTGCGCATGAGATGGATCACCCGAAACCCGGTGGCCTCCACCATGCGCCGCACCAGGCGGGATCGACCCCGGGCGATGGTCATGCGAATCATGCTCTGACGTTCGTTGCGCGCGATCAAATGAATCTTGGAAGGGCCGCTCTCCCCATCGTCTAAAAGGACCCCTTTTGCAAGCCTTGACAGGGCCTGGTTTGTGATGCGCCCTCCCACCGTCACTTTATACGTGCGCGGCACATGGTATCGCGGATGGGTCAGGCGGTGGGCCCAGTCCCCGTCATTGGTGAGGAGGAGGAGCCCCAGCGTGTCAAAATCAAGCCTGCCGACCGGATAGACCCGCTGGGGCACGTCTTTTACAAGGTCGGTTACCAGGGGCCTTCCGGCAGGATCCTTGAGGGCGCAGATGTAACCGAAGGGCTTGTTGAGCATGAGATAGACCCGCTCGGACGGTTCGGGGATCTCGCGGCCATCGAGGCAAATTTTGTCCATACCCCATACAGCCGAGGTTCCCAGGGTCTTTATTGTCTCGCCGTTGACCGTGACCCGGCCCGACCGAATCATCTCATCCGCAGCACGGCGCGAGGCAAGCCCCGCCGACGAGAGGATCCGGTTAAGCCTCTGGGGGGTCTTCCCGGTCGTCGGGGAAGAGGAGACCTTGTTCTTCGCGGGTCTGCGCGGTCCGCTCTTTTTCTGTGGCTTCAAACTGCCTATCCTCCTCCGGCAGGTGCACGGCCGTCTCATCGCCGGATCCGAACTCCTTGAACTCCTTGAGCTTGGGAAGAGAGTCCAGATCCTTCAGGTCAAACACCTCCAGAAATCGCTTGGTGGTTCCATAGATCAAGGGTCTGCCGGGAATATTCTTCCGTCCCACGATCCGGATCAGGTCCTTTTCCAGCAGGGTTCTCAGAATGCCCCCCACATCCACCCCCCTGAACTGCTCAATCTCCTGCCGGATAATGGGTTGCTTGTAGGCAATGATGGCCAGGGTTTCCAGGGCAGCCCGGGACAGACGGGAAGGCGAGCTTTTCAACATCCTGAGCACATAGGGGGCATAGGCCGATCGGGTGCGTATCTGGTAGCCCTCGGCCACCTCCTTGAGGGTGAAGCTCCTCTCCATGGCCTCATAGGAGGCCTGCAGGGCCCTCAGGGCCTCCCGGATCTCGGGGGCCGGGACGTCCGGGATGCACCTGTGGATCTCCTGTACGCTCAGGGGCTTGCTCGATGCAAACAGGAGGGCCTCGATGATCAGTTCAACCGGTTGCTCCATTATCGAAATCCTGTTCGCTCGATAGGGTCAGGCGCGCCTCCATGTCTTCTCCCCCGTTGACGTCGAAGTTGGCCGCGAGGCGGATGTCGCTGTTGTGGTAAGAGCTCTGAAACACCTTGACCAGACCCATGTAAACCAGCTCCAGGAGGGCGAGAAAGGTCACGATGAATTCAGGGCGGGGCTGGTCCTTGTCGAAGATCTCGTCAAAGACTATTTCCGACTTCTGTCTCAAAAGCGAGAGGATGAGTCTGGCCTTTTCCTTTATGGACCATTTTTCATGCCTGAAGGTCATGGTCATGGCCCCTAACTGACCCCTTTCCATAAGCTGTCTGAATGCATCGATCAACTGAAACAGGTTGACATCCAGAGGGGCGCCTTCGATCTCCTGACCGGGCTCTTCCCAGGAGGCGTCGCGCCTGGGAAAGACATCCCGACCCAGGATGTCCCTCTCCGAAAGTTCCTGGGCCACTTCCTTGATGCGCATGTATTCCAAAAGGGGCCGGGCGATCTCATCACGGGGATCTTCTTCATCTCCCTCCTCATTGGCAGAGGGAAGCAACATCCTGGATTTGATATGGACCAGGGTGGAGGCCATGACCAGAAAGTCGCCCGCAACACTGATGTTGAGGGCCTTCATCATGTCCAGATAGGCCAGATACTGCTCGGTGATGGTGGTAATGGGGATATCGAAGATGTCCACCTCGTTTTTGTGAATCAGGTGGAGGAGCAGGTCCAGCGGCCCCTCAAATATCTCCAGTTTCACCTCGTAGTCCATATCCGCCATTCATTCCCTCATGTCCCGGCGCCTCTGCCCAGATCAGCGTCCAGGAACCAGCATCCAGCCTAAATCTTGACCGCCTCCCTGACCTGGGCCATGGTCTCCCTGGCGATGGCCCGGGACCTGGCGTTGCCTTCCGCCACGATGGCCTTGACCCGTTCCATGTCCGATTCCAGTTCCCTCCTCCTGGCGCGAACAGGCTCAAGCCCGCGCTTCAGGCTGGCGGCCATCATACGTTTGCATTCCACGCACCCGATTGCGGCCAGCGGGCAGTCCCGCCGGATGTCCTCCACGATTTCCGGGGGCGAGTAGATCTCGTGAAAGGAGAAGACATTGCACACGGCCGGATCCCCGGGGTCGGACTTCCTGGCCCGCTGGGGATCGGTAATCATCTGGGATACCTTGAGATCGATCTCTTGGTCGCTGTCGGTGAGGAATATGGCATTGCCGTAGCTCTTGCTCATCTTGCGCCGATCCATGCCCAGGATCTTGGATGTGGGGGTCAGCAACACGTCTGGAACCGGGAAGACCTCGCCGTACAGATGATTGAAGCGTCGGGCGATTTCCCTCGTCAGCTCAACATGGGGGGCCTGATCTTCGCCTACAGGGACCCCGTTGGCCTTGTACATAAGGATGTCGGCCGCCTGGAGCACAGGATATCCCAGAAACCCGTAGGTATACACATCCTTCTGCCTCAACTCGGTGAGCTGTTCCTTGTATGTCGGGTTGCGCTCCAGCCATGGAAGGGGGGTGAACATGGAAAAAATCAAGAACAGCTCCGCGTGTTCCTTGATCTGGGACTGGACAAAAAAGGTGGAAACCTCCGGATCGAGCCCCACGGAAATCCAGTCGATAATGATATCGTAGGTGCTCTCCCGAATGATGTCGGGATGGGCGTATTCGCTGGTAAGGGCATGCCAGTCGGCGATAAAGTAAAAACACCGATAGCTGTCCTGCAGGCGCTTCCAGTTCAGGAGGGCGCCGTGCAGGTGTCCAAGGTGCATTTTCCCTGTGGGCCTCATGCCGCTTAAAATGGTCCCTTTATTCATCTGATTTCTTTTCCCTTTCATGCAAGAGATGCCCGAACGTCTCCTTCACAAAATGGATTTCGTCATCCCTTGTCTTGGTTAGATGGTTTAACCTCGCTTCCAGCAGCCGGTCGAAGATCTCTTTAAACACAGGCCCTGACTTGAGACCCAGCCTGATCAGGTCTTTACCGTCTATCAGGGGCCTGGCGCCCTTCAGGCGGGTGAAGTAAAACGAAATGAGTCTTTTGATTTTCTCGCTTTTGGCCTTTGCCATCAGATACAGCAGCCCCTCTGTATCATAGGGAAGGAGCAGCGTATAGAGCTCATAATTGGTACCGTCGAACTTGAAGAGGGCGTCCAGGAGCTTTTCCCCCTCCTGCTTCCAAAGCAAAGACTTTTCATCGATGCCCATCTGCCTTGCAAGAAGGGTGAAGGCATGGGCATCGAGGGGCGTAGCCAGGCCGTACCAGTAGATTTTCCACGGCTCAAGGGGCTGTTCCAGATAGAGGAGGCGGTACCAGACAATGACCTCCCTGATCTCCTGCAGAAGATCCTGGAGCTGGGGCGTGAGCTGGATGTCGGAATGCACGAACTTGAGCATCTGCAGCTCATTCATCCTGTTGATGGCCTGGAGGGGGTCCGGCTCCTTCAGGATGAGCTTGAATTCGGAGAGGATCCGGCGGGACGCGATCCCCTCCAGCCAGTTCATCTTGACGGCATTTTTGAGGAGCGAGAGGGTCAATTTTCCGATCTTGAATCCGAATCGCTGTTCAAACCTGACCGCACGGAGCATGCGGGTCGGATCTTCAACAAAACTGAGGTTGTGAAGGACCCTCAGGACCTTCTCCTTGATGTCTTTCTGTGCCCCGAAATAGTCGATAAGGGTTCCGAAATGCCTCTGGTTGAGCTTGATGGCAAGGGTGTTCACTGTAAAATCCCGGCGGTACAGATCCAGCTTGAGCGAGCTGGTCTCCACAATGGGAGGTGCCCCGGGGGCCTCGTAGTATTCAATCCTGGCCGTAGCCACGTCCACCTTGAAGTCATCCGGAAAGATCAGCACCGCAGTCCCGAATTTTCGGTGGCTTCTCACCCGGACATGGTGATGTCGTGCAAATTCCCGGGCGAATTCAATGCCGTCGCCCTCAATGACGATGTCCACATCCAGATTCTCGTGCTTCAGAAAGATGTCTCTGACCAGGCCCCCCACCAGATAGGCATTGTATCCCAGGGCATCGGCTGTCTTGCCGAAATCCTTAAGGAGTTCGATGAGATGTTTGGGCAGCCGCTCCCCCATGACTCCGACCATGTTCTTCTTCCTGACCATGGGAACGTTATTCTTGACGTCGTACACCATCTCCGGGGCATCGGGATTTCCCAACAGAATGGTCAGGAGGTCTGTCCGGGTAATGACTCCCAGGGGCTTTCCATCTTCCACCACAGGGAGGATGCGCAGCCTTCCCCGGATGATGAGATCCTGGATGTCCTTCAAGGACGCCTCAGGCCCCACGGTGGAAAACTCGATGTTCATGTATTCCTGGACCCGCAGGTCCCCAAGTCCGAAAAAAACCGCTTTTTCAACAATTTGTCGGGTAATATACCCCTGAAGAATCCCCTCGTTCACCACCAGCAGCACGTTGATGTTGTAGCGGGTCATCACCTCTGCGGCCCGCTTAACGGTCTCATCGGAAGCGATCTGTATGACCGGGGAAGACATCATGTCCACGGCCTTTCGGACAGGGTTGATGCGGGTTTCCAGAAGGTCGTTGAGAGAGCGCTCCACCTGGATCAGGGTCTGGTCCTTGATGGTGGCCGAGGCGGCCTGGGGATGTCCGCCCCCCCCGAAGGCCCGTGCGATCTTTGCGGCGTTCACCTCGTCAATCCGGCTGCGGGCCACCAGGTAAATCCGGTCGTCCATCTGGGCCAGGGCGAAGACCACATTCAGGTTTTGCATCTCCATGTACTTGTGCACCAGGACCGCAAAATCAGGGATGTACTCGTCTGTTATGACCTTGGTAACGGCCACCTCCACCCCATGGATGACACGGATTTCCGCTGCCCGCGTCAGGTCGTTTAAGAGCCACAAATGCTCGATGGTCAATTCCCTCGTGAGGAGGTCCGAAATGATGTTGTGGTCGGCCCCCTGCCGGGCAAGCCAGGCAGCGGCCTCATAGTCCTCGGCGGTGGTGGAGGAAAAGGTGAAAGATCCGGTGTCTTCGTGAATCCCGGCGCACATGATGGTGGCCTCATCCGGGGTTATGGCGATCCCCTTTTCCCGAAGAAGGCCAGTCAGGATGGCCGTGGCCGAGCCTGTCGCGCGGACAATTTCCACGTCTCCCCGGACATCCTCCGAGGAATCGGGATGGTGATCGTAGATGTGGATCTCCACACCTTTTTTGCCTGCCAGCCGGGCGAATTTTCCGATGCGGCTTTTCTGGCGCGTATCCACCAGGATCAGGCGCTTGATGCGGTCCAGATCGACCTGTTTGACCTTGGCAAAGTTGAAGAGATAGGATACGGAATTGATGAAGAAATTGCGCAGGCTCTTTTCCTGCGAGCCCGGGAATACGAGGGTGGCCTCCGGATAAAGCTTGCTCGCGGCTAACATGGAGGAGAGGGCATCGAAGTCGGCGTTGATGTGGGTGGTGATAACCTCTTCATGGATTTCCTGAGGCCCCTTTTTCCCCTTGTCTCGGTTTTTATCGGTTTTTGCCATGAGATGAACATATCACAAGCGATAGGAACAGTCATTCCCCTCTCGGGTGCAGTCAAAACTGTTGGCCGTGCAAGGCCTTCGTGCTTCGGATGAACCATTTTCAGGCTTCCCATAAAATCCTGGTACGGATAAACTCCTGATTCGGAATTCAGCCTTTTATTGGAGTCGTCCGAGGGTCCACAATGACCTAACAGAAATAATTACACCCCCTCTTTCGTGTGGGCTTCAGGTCCAAGAGCGGGGTGTCAGGGCCTCCCTAAATCCCCTTGAGCCTCTCTTCGTTCTCCTGCCTTTTTTTGCAATTAATGCAAAGGGTCGTTACTGGGCGCGCCCTGAGTCTTTCGTCGGAAATATCCTCGCCGCATTCCTCGCAGATGCCGAAGGTCCCCTGGTCCAGTCTTTCCAGGGCCTCCTTGATCTTGGTAATGAGCTTCCGCTCACGGTCCCGGATGCGGAGGGTGAAATTGCGTTCCGATTCCAGGGTCGCCCTGTCGGTAGGGTCAGGAAAGGTCTCGCCGTGGTCGGTCATGCCGACCACGGTCTTGTTGGCCTCATCCAAAAGCGCGTTCAGCTTCTCTGTCAGCAAGGCCCTAAAATAATCCTGGTTCTCTTTGCTTAACATGGCTATCTCCATCCAACGGATATGGCAGGCGGTCACGGAAGGTTTTCAAGGTCTTTTTCCCCGTGATCTGATGCAGACTATAAGACATCGCCTTTTAACACCCTTTCCAGGTTGTGTAAAGCATGAAACATGCCATAAAACTGGGACCGACCCTGCGGGCCTATTGGGTCATTTTTTTCCAGAAACCCTTGGTTTTCTTTTTCCTGCCAGACAGGGAGAGGTTCTCTGTCTTGGCAAAGGCCAAGAGCAGCTCTTTCTGTTGCTCGGTCATCTTCTGTGGTATTTTCACCATGAGCTTTACATAGAGATCGCCGCGCTTGCGGTATCCCCTGAGGCTGGGCATTCCCTTTCCCGGGACCCGCACCACCTCGCCCGGCTGGGTGCCCGGCTGGATGTCCAGCTCGTATTCCTCCTCTGAATTCAGAAGGGGAATGCTGACCGTGTCGCCCAGGGCGGCCTGAACAAAGGAGATGGGGATCTGGCAGATAAGATTCTCGTCCTCCCGGGTGAAGAAGGGGTGCTCTCTCACATGGATGAGCACAAAGAGATCGCCGGGAGGTCCGCCGTTTTCCCCGGCTTCTCCCTCCCCTCTCAATCGCAGCTGGGAGCCGGTGTCTACACCGGCAGGGATCCTGACCTGGATCCGCTTTTCAGCCCGCATCTTGCCCCCGCCCCTGCAAGCAGGACACGGGTCTGTGATGATCTGGCCCTGGCCATGACAGACGGGGCAGGTGGTGCTGACCTGAAAAAAGCCCTGAGACTGGATGACCTGACCCCTTCCCTGACAGGTGGTGCAGGTTTTGGGGGCACTCCCCGGCGCCGACCCCGACCCGCCGCAGGCGGCGCACGTCTCCAGTCGATGAAAGGTGATCTCTTCTTCCTTTCCGGTAAAGGCCTCTTCCAGGGTCAGCTCCATATCGTATCGGAGGCTCCTTCCCTGTCTGGCCCGGGACCTTGCCCCCCTGTCGCCAAAACCGAAGAGGCCTTCGAAAATGTCTCCGAAACTCGAAAAGATGTCCTCAAAACCGCTGAACCCTCTGAAACCGGTCCCTTCCAGACCTTCATGCCCGAACCGATCGTAGATCTGTCTTTTTTGAGGGTCTCTCAGGACCTCGTAGGCCTCTGCTGCCTCCTTGAATCTTTCCTCAGCCTCCTTGTCCCCGGGATTCCTGTCAGGGTGATATTTGAGAGCCAGCTTTCGGTACGATCTCTTGATCTCTTCATCACCGCAATCCCTGGAAAGGCCTAAGACCTCATAGTAATCTCTCTTATGGACTGTCACTTTTCCTTCACTGCCTCTTCGCTCTCATCCGTTTCTGAATCCAGGATGTCCTCATCCTCTTCGCGCGCCGTCATCTCCGGCCCCGAGGCGTCGGCCATCTCCTCATTAAACGCCTCTTCTCCAGAGGCAAGCAGCAGATCGTCCGCAGTCGAGGCCTCAATCCTGTTAGAGGGCAAGGCCTTTTGGGTGTGAATGACCTTTCCAGCGGCAATTTCCCGAAGGGCCACCACAATATCCTTATTCTTGCACACCACCAGGGGTTCTGCGCCCTTTTTCAGTTGACGCACCCGCTTGGCCGCAAGGTGGATGAGCTGGAAGCGATTGTCCACCCGCTCGAGGCAGTCTTCCACTGTGATTCGTGCCATGGTTTTCTCCTCTCCCTTTTTGGAGGGTTGGCGATTGATCTGGTAGATGTTGGCTGATAAAAATAAACTTTGTAATATAAGCCTCTCTGTGCTAAATGTAAAGCCCAAATTAAATCTGGCAGCAATTCTCATTATGAGCCGGATCGGGTGTTCATATGCTGTGAGAGTGGCGCCTTGCCACGCCGTTTCGCGGCTCGGAAGCCGCTCCCACAGAACTATTTTACCAGAATGAGAATTGCTGTAAGTCTGGACCCTATTCCCAGCCCACTCCATCGGATGCAAGGAGATGATTTCCCGTCATGTTAGCCAAGATCCTCAGCGGCGCTGTCATCGGGATCGACGCGTACCGGGTTGACGTTGAGGTAGACATTTCTCAGGGGCTTCCCTCCTTCTCAACCGTGGGTCTGCCCGAAGGCGCAGTGAGAGAGAGCAAGGAACGGGTCAAGGCCGCGGTCAAAAACTCCGGGTATCACTTTCCAGCGGACCGGATCACTGTCAATCTGGCCCCTGCCGACATCCGCAAGGAGGGATCGGCCTTTGACCTCCCCATGGCCCTCGGGATCCTGGCGGCTACCGGGCTGATCAACAGGGAATCCTGCTCAGATCACATGTTTTTGGGGGAACTGGCCTTAGATGGTCTCATCAGACCGGTCCGGGGGGTCCTGCCCATGGCCATTGCCGCACGGGATCAGGGTCTCAAGGGGATCTTTCTCCCTGTGGAAAACGCGCCTGAGGCGGCTGTGGTGGAAGGGATCGACATATTCCCGGCCCATGACCTGTCCCAAGTGATCGGGGCCTTGAGGGGGATCAGCAGGATCGAACCCTTCACCGTGGACATCGAGCGGCTCTTTCAGGCCCAGACCTTGGAAGTGGATTTCGTGGATGTCCGGGGTCAGGAAAACGCCAAGCGGGCCGTGGAGATCGCCGCTGCCGGAGGCCATAATCTCATCATGATCGGGCCCCCGGGTTCGGGCAAGACCATGCTGGCCAAACGCCTTCCCACCGTCCTTCCGGTCTTAAGCTTTGAAGAATCCCTCGAGACCTCCAAGGTGTACAGCGTCATGGGCCTCATGCCCAAGGGCCATGGGCTTATCACGGTGCGTCCATTCCGGTCGCCCCACCATACCATCTCGGATGCAGGTCTCATCGGAGGGGGGCAGAACCCCAAACCAGGGGAGGTCAGCCTGGCCCATAACGGCGTCCTGTTTTTAGATGAGCTCCCCGAGTTCCGGAGGAATGTCCTGGAGGTCCTGAGACAGCCCATGGAAGAGGGCGTGGTGACCATTTCGCGCGCGGCCACGACCGTGGCCTATCCTGCCCAGTTCATGCTGGTGGCGGCCATGAACCCCTGCCCGTGCGGCTTCCTCGGAGACCCCAAGCGGGAGTGCACATGCTCGACGCTCCAGATCCAGCGCTACCGGGCCAAGATCTCCGGACCTTTGCTGGACCGGATCGACCTCCATCTGGAGGTCCCGGCCGTTCCCTACAGGGATCTGGCAGGCATCTCGGAAGGGGCCGGCTCTGCAGAGATCCTGAAGCGGGTCATGGCCGCGCGCAGGATCCAAAAGGAGCGGCTCTCGCGGACCAAAATCTTCATTAACGCCCGGATGACCAGCCGTCACATCAAGCAGTTCTGCGCGGTGGATTCGGAATCGAGCGCCCTCATGGAAAGGGCCATGGAGCGATTCGGCCTGAGCGCCAGGGCCCATGCCCGCATCCTCAAGATCGCCCGGACCATCGCGGACCTGGAGGCCAGTCCCGAGATCCGGCCTCCTCACCTGGCGGAGGCCATTCAGTACCGGACTTTGGATCGGAAGATCACGCGATGAACAGGGCCTCTGCCCCTCCCAGGATCCCAACGCGGCCTGACGGCCGCAACCAAACAGCGGCCCGGCCGCCCGTGGGGGTCTCTGCCCAAGGGCTGCAATAAAATGCGTTTATATCGTTCGGCGACCGCCCCCGGGCTCGGGATACGGTTTATTCAAAGGCAGCAAGGAATCCCTATCGACCCGCCTGACTCGCCTCACTCGCATGGCGGGCAGGTGAAAGGCTGTCCTTGGGGCTTAAACAGACTGTATTTCAAAGCCCTGCTGCCGTTCCCAGGAGCTGTATTCGGTTTTTGCAGCCCTTGGGCAGAGACCCCCACGGGCCAACTTCTTCGCACGTTGCGGAGAAGTTGCGGACAAAGGGCGAAAACAAAATGTCTGCCGGTCTCACAGGGATCGCTCACAAAAGTGGTCTGAACGCGTGCCGAACAGGCAACCCCGTGAAGCCGGACTAAGGGGCCGGGGGACCGCGCGGCAATCCATGAGTAGCCCCTCAAGGGAAGGATCAGGGGCCGAAGAACGGGATCATGGACATGCGATCAATGGCCATGCGCTTTCAGGAGGAGAAAATGGATTTCAAGGTCTTGGGGACCACATTTGTCATGATATTTCTGGCGGAACTGGGCGATAAGACACAACTGGCCACGTTTGCCTTTGCAGCGGAGAACCGGACCAAATGGGCGGTGTTTTTGGGGTCTGCCGGGGCGCTTGTGGTGACCTCCCTGCTTGCCGTGATCTTCGGCGGGGCCGTCAGTCGGGTGATCCCGCCCACGGTCATCCGGATGGGGGCCGGGGGCCTGTTCGTCCTGCTGGGGCTGTGGATGCTCCTCTTTTCAGGGGCCAAATAATATGTTTTTGCTTGCCCCGGGGCCCTTATTTGGATACCCTTTGCGGCTGATGCAGGCCTCCATGGACTATGGCATCAAAAATCCAGTGCAGGTGAGGCTTGAGCCGCACAGGGAGGGCGGGTTGTGCGCCTGAAGGCGCACCTGCGGGTGCGGATTTGGATTTTAGGCGTGCTGATTTTCATAAAGCAGGCGCCCTGAGTTGTTGAGACGATACTTCAGGGGAGCGCAATTCAGTGTAAAAGCATGGGCGCTGGCCTATGTAACATGAGGGGTTGATTGAGATGACTCGAAACATTGGACGACTCCACGTCCTTACAGACACGGTCCTGCAATCCCGGTTCTCCCATGTGGAACTGGCCGAGATGGCCATTGCCGGGGGTGCGGACGTGATCCAGTTCCGCCAGAAGCAGGGATCCACCCGTGAGTTGATAGCGATCGCGAAGCAGATGAAGCGCGCCTGTGCGCACAGGGGTGCGGCCTTTGTCGTGAACGACCGGATCGACGTGGCCATGGCAGCCCAGGCCGACGGCGTGCACCTGGGTCAGGACGACTTTCCCATCCCCCTAGCCAGGGAACTTCTGGGAAAAGAGACCATTATCGGCGGTTCCGCGGCCAGCCTTGAGGAGGCCCGGAAATGCCTTAGGGAGGGGGCCGACTATGTGGGGTTTGGTCCGGTATTTCCCACCGGTTCCAAAGACGACGCCGGGCCGGTGAGCGGCATCGAGACCCTGAAAAGGGTGGCCGAGGCGGTTCCGATTCCCATTATTGCAATCGGCGGGATCGGTCTTGAAAACGCCTCTGCGGTCATAAAGGGCGGGGCGCATGGGATCGCCGTCATTTCCGCAGTCTGCTGTCAGAAGGACCCCCGTCAGGCAGCCCAGGCCCTGGGGGAGATCCTCTGGCCGGCGCTGTCCAGGCAGACCCATGCCTGAGACCCTGGCCGACATCGGGGAATTCGGTCTCATTGATCGAATCGAGGCCCTCCTGCAGAAGGAAGGGGTGCGGCCGCGGGAACTGGTTATCGGGATGGGAGACGATTGCGCCGCCTTCCGGCCCAGACCCGGCATGGACCTCCTGGCGACCTGCGACGCGATGGTGGAGGGCCGGCACTACCTGTCCCGCCATATCTCGGCCCTGGACCTGGGCCGGCGGGCCATGACCATCAACATCAGCGATATCGGGGCCATGGGAGGCACGCCTGTCTACGCCCTGGTCTCTCTTGGACTCCAATCCAACACCCCGGTGGAGGATGTGGACGCCCTCTACCTGGGATTCGTGGAGGCCCTGAGACCCTTTCATGCGGTGATCATGGGCGGCAACATCACCAGTTCCGGGGGGGCCGATTTTATCGACATCACCCTCATCGGCGAGATCCCCGCCGGGACTGCTGTGCGTCGGTCCACGGCCAGACCGGGCGATGTGATCCTGGTCACTGGATACCCCGGAGAGGCGGCCGCCGGACTCCAGATCCTGCTGTCAGATCCTTCTGCTCCCGGCCTGTACGACCATCCTCTGGTAAAGGCTTACATCAATCCCTCTCACAGGGCAATAGAGGGTGCGGCCATTGCCCGTTCAGGCCTGGCAACGGCCATGATCGACATCAGCGACGGACTTCTGGGCGACCTGGGCCATATCTGCGACGAGAGCAAGGTGGGGGCTTGGCTCCATCAGAAAGGCCTGCCTGTCAGTCCGTCCCTCCAGGAGGCGGCCCGGCAGTTGGAAAGGGATCCGCTCGAGTTTGTGCTGGGAAACAGCGACGACTACGAACTGATCATTACCTGCCCCCGGGAGAACGCAGAGCAGATAGGCTCTGTTATCAGGGCTTCGGGGTCTGTTGCGGTCACGGCCATCGGTGAGATCACGGCGCCCTCAGAAGACGCGGGGGTCATCTCCATGATCTCGACCGACGGTCCGGTCCGCAGGTTAGACCGGTCGGGGTGGAACCATTTTTTTCAATGAGGAGACAAGCACATGCCAGATCCAGTCCTTGGACAGCGGGCCGCGGAAACCCTCGAGGAGGTCCGTCAAAAGAAACCCTTGATCCACAACATCACCAACTTTGTGGTCATGAATTATACTGCCAACGCCCTTCTGGCCTGCGGGGCCTCGCCTGTCATGGCCCATGCAGCCGAAGAGGTGGCGGAGATGGTGGCCTTTGCCGGGGCGCTGGTGCTCAATATCGGAACCCTGAGCACATCGTGGGTGGATGCCATGCTCACGGCGGGGAGGAAGGCCAATGAACTCGATATCCCCATCATCCTCGACCCGGTTGGGTCAGGGGCGACCCGGCTCAGGACCGAATCTGCCAGACGGCTCATGGATGAACTCTCCATCCGCGTGATCCGGGGAAACGCCTCGGAGGTCCTTTCCCTGGCCCAAGAGGGGTCCCGGACCAAAGGGGTGGATTCCATCCACCGCGTGGAAGAGGCGGAGGCAGCTGCCATGACCCTTGCCAGGGAACTCCGCACCACACTCGCCATCACCGGACCTGTGGATGTCATTACCGATGGTCGGCGCGTCTGGAGGGTCCTTAACGGACATGAACTCATGGGGTATGTAACCGGCACCGGGTGCACGGCCACGGCCTTGATCGGGGCGTTTCTGTCTGTGGAAACCGACCCTGTGGCGGCTGCGGCCGGCGGGTTGGCCTACTTCGGGCTGGCAGGGGAACAGGCCGCTGTTTCTGCCTCAGGTCCGGGCTCATTTCAGATGGCCCTTCTTGACGCCCTGTACCGGATGGACAAAGACGCCCTGAGCAGAGGGGCCAGGATCGCGTCAGCGCGGAACCTGTGAACCCCTGCCGCGCCTTTAATTGTTTTGACTATCCAGGCCCGGGGAATTATAGTATCTCCCCAAGGGGTCACTGTTATGGAAAAAAAGTATGGCGCCGCCCTGTTTCTCATATTCCTGGTCTGTTCTCTGATCCTTCTTTTGCAGTTGTTATGGACCTATATGTCGGCGATCATACTGGCGCTTCTTATCGGGAGCGTCTTTTATCCCCTGTACAACTGGGTCAAAAGGGGCTTTCACAACAGAGAAACAGCCGCGGCCCTGTGCGTGACCCTTTTCGTGCTGATCGTATTGATCATTCCAGTAGGCTGGTTTGTGGGGACCCTCTCCAATGAGGCCTTTGAGTTTTACCGGTGGAGCAGCAGCGAGGTCTCTGTGAATCGGATCCAGGAGTTCATCGAGCATGATCCGGTGTGGGCCGAGCGCCTCAGGAAGTTCGGCAAGATGACCGGACTCACCATTACCCCGGACACAATTGAGGAACTGGCGGACGCCCTCGGGAAAAAGGTGGGGCTGTTCCTCTACAGCCAGATCCGCTCCGTGGCCTCCAATATGCTCAGTTTTCTCATCCATTTCTTCCTCATGATGATGACCATTTTTTACCTTTTTCAAGATGGCGAGCGCCTGAAGGCGTATCTCATCGATCTCATGCCAGTCCCCAGGGAACAGCTGGAAAAAGTGACCGAGAAATTTCAGGAGATGGGAAGGGCCTTGATCGTGGGGAATGGCCTGTCGGGCATCATTCAGGGCGTCATCGGCGGATTCGGTTTCTATTTCTTCGGTTTGGGCTCGCCCTTTCTATGGGGAACGGTGATTACTTTTATGGCCTTTCTCCCTATCGTGGGGGCTACCGCCGTGTTCATTCCGGCTGCCGTCATCCTGTTGATCCAAGGGAAAACAGGCCTTGCCCTGGGCTATCTCATGTACAACATGACCTACAGCTCCATTGTGGAGTATCTGTTGAAACCCAGGATGATCGGGCAGGGCATGCAGATGAACGCCCTTTTGGTGTTTATCGGCATCCTGGGGGGCATCAAGCTGTTCGGGATCCTGGGGATCATTTACGGTCCTCTCATTATTACCACATTTCTGACATTGGCGGAGATTTACCGGCTTGAATATCAACAACGGAGTGCCTGAACGGAAATTTGCATCCCATGAAAACGTTAAGGAGGATTAGGATATGGACCCTAAAAAAATTCTAAAGGGAAAACGGATTTTGATCGTGGACGATGAGGAGGATATCCTCGATTTTCTGACCGAACTTCTGGACATGTGCAAGGTGGACAGGGCGTCCAGCTTTGAAGAGGCCAAGAAGCTCCTCGAATCCAACTATTACCACGCGGCCGTCCTCGATATCATGGGGGTTCGGGGATATGAACTGCTGGAGGTCGCCAACAAGCGGGAGATCCCGGCCCTGATGCTGACGGCCCATGCCCTTTCCCAGGACAACCTGAAAAAGTCGTTTCAAAAAGGGGCCGCTTACTATGTGCCCAAGGATGAAATCGCCCGCGTAGATGTATTTCTGGCGGACATCCTGGACGCGATTGAAAAAAAGAAGAATGTCTTTGTCAAGTGGTATGAGCGACTGAGCGGGTTCTGCGACAAGCGATTCGGTCCCAACTGGAAGGACGATGATCCCGAGTTCTGGAATTCTCTCTTGAAATACTGACAGATTGGGAAACTGGGACCTGAAGGCATCGAATGATTTCCGGTTGGCAGGTTGTGGAACCGGCAAGGCCTTGCAGACGGCATTCCGGAATCCCCGAATCTCTTAACGCTGAGGATTAAGGAGGTGGCATCATGGCAAAAAAGGGGGTCGGCATCACCATCACGCAGCATATCTTGCAGCAGCAGCGTCAGAAGCCGGAGGCGACCGGCGCCTTTACCACCCTGCTCAATGAACTGATCGTGGCCGCAAAGGTGATTTCGAGGGAGGTGAACAAGGCAGGTCTTGCAGATATTCTGGGATCCACCGGCCGCACCAATGTGCAGGATGAACAGGTTCAGAAACTGGACGTATTCGCCAACAGCGTCATCATCGAACGCATGCAGCATGTAGGTCAGCTCTGCTGCATGGGCTCTGAGGAGAATGCAGACCTGATCGAAATTCCATCCCAGTATCCCAAAGGACCCTACATTATTGTCTTTGACCCCTTGGACGGGTCTTCCAATATTGACGTCAACGTGAGCATCGGGACCATATTCGGCATCTACAGAAAAATAAGCGACGAAACCGATATTGAGATGCTCATGAACGATGTCTTGCAGCCTGGATTGAACCAGGTGGCCGCGGGATATTTCATCTATGGATCGAGCACCATGATGGTTTATACCACCGGAAACGGGACCGGGGTCCATGGATTCACCCTCTATCCGAGCGTTGGCGAGTTTCTCCTGTCTCATGAGAATATCCGCATCCCCGAGAGGGGAAAGATCTACAGCGTCAACGAAGGGAATGTTGCCTTCTGGGACGACAAGACCCGGGCCCTGGTGGATTATTTCAAATCAAGGGACAGGGAAAGCGGCAGGCCCTACACCTCCAGGTACATCGGGAGTCTGGTGGCCGATTTCCACCGCAACCTCCTGAAGGGAGGGATTTTCATGTATCCTGCCGACAAAAAGGATCCCAAGAAGCCGACCGGCAAGCTGCGGCTCATGGTGGAGGCCAATCCCCTGGCCCTGGTGGTCAAAGAGGCGGGCGGATATGCCAGCGACGGCAGCGGCCCCATACTCAATATCCAGCCCGAGGAATTCCATCAGAGGGTGCCTCTTTATATCGGAAGCAGGGAAGATGTTCAGATCGCGGAGGACTTCATCAGCGGAAAAAGGAAACCAGGATGAGATTGATCACTCCGCAACAGAATAGAAGCGTTCTTCCGGGAGTTCAATGCAGGTGAGCCGGTTTCCGTAGACCGCCCCGGTGTCGATGCCGATCTTGTTTGGCATGGTCAGGGGACGCGGAAAGGGGGTGTGGCCGAAAATTACCTTTTTCCCAAAATCGTAATCCGAGGAAATGAAGGGTTCCCGGATCCAGATCATGTCCTCCACGGACTGAGACGCTATCTCGATGCCGGGCCGGAAGCCGGCATGAACCACGTAATAGTCGGTCAGTTCCATAAAGGGCGGGAGGGAACGGTAAAAGGCCATATGATCGGGCGGGATCAAGGCCTCCTCTGAGTGGGGTTTTTCCGCCAGGTAGGTTTTCAAGGTGGTCATGCCCTGATTGGCAAGGTAGAGGTCCTGATTGACCCCGGCCAGGTAGTCCATGAGCATGGCCTCGTGGTTTCCCAGGAGGCAGATCACGGTTGGATCCATTCGCATCAGGTCCAGGATGCAGTCCACCACGGCCTTTGAATCGGGTCCCCGGTCGATGCAGTCGCCCACAAACACAAGCTGGTCCCGGCCAGGCCGCCAGGGGATCTCATCCAGAAGGCGTTTCAGCACATGAAGACATCCATGGATGTCGCCCACAATGAATGTCTTTTCTCTTTTTTCCATCCGTCAGAAGCCAAAGATGATGCGGGGCCGCTCCCTTTCATCCAGGCGATGAAGCCCCGCGTTTTTGGCCGCGGCCACGGCCTCCCTGTATTCCTGGGCCGTCAGCCTCCGGTTGATGGCAGGATCCTGGCCTGCCTGGCCGCAGGGCCGATACTGATCCATGACATTCACATAGGTATCGGGCGATATGTCCCTGGCCAGAAAATTCATGATTTCCTCGGTCCCTGCAATGCCGTTTGGCATGACCAGATGCCGGACCAAGAGACCCCGGATTGCGATCCCATCGCTGTTGATCTCCAGATCCCCCACCTGGCGGTGCATCTCGCGAATCGCGGCCCTGGCCGCATCTGGATAGTCAGGCGCATGACAGAAGCGCTCTGCCCACGAACCGTCCCAGAACTTGAAATCCGGCATGTAGATGTCCACTATGCCTTCCAGGAGGTCCAGGGTCCCCACGCTCTCGTATCCGCCCGAATTGTAGACAAGGGGAATGGCGAGGCCCTGTCCGATGGCGATCTCCAGGGCCTCCAAGATCTGGGGCGTCACATGGGTGGGGGTGACCAGGTTGATGTTGTGGCATCCCCTCTCCATGAGCTGAAGCATCATGCCGGCAATCTGGTCAGGCTGGACCTCGACCCCTTCATTGAGATGGCTGATTTCGTAGTTCTGGCAGAAGCTGCAAAGGAGGTTGCAGGAGCTGAAAAATATGGTCCCGGAACCGTTTCGGCCCACCAGGGGGGCCTCTTCCCCGAAGTGGGCATTGTAGCTGGCGACCCGTGCCTGCCGGCCGGTGCGGCAGTATCCGGTTTCGCCGTTCAGCCGGTTCACCCCGCACCTGCGGGGGCAGATCCGGCAGGCCGCCATAAGGTCCAGGGCCTTCTTCACCCGATCCTGAAAACGCCCGGTCCTGTAAAGGTCCAGATAGGCAGGCTGGCTCATGGTCGATCAACTTGTGAAAAGGCCCCCTGAGAGGGGATCGTCTCTTCCAGGGGGCGCTGCATGCGCAAGGCGCGAGGCGATGGAGGTTCAAAGCGGGAGAGCATCTCCCGCCATCCCCCGTCTGACCCCTATTCCCGGGAGGTCCCGAATATCCGCAGGAGCATGAGAAACAGATTGATAAAATCGAGATAGAGGGAGAGTGCCCCTAAGATGGCCCCTTTTCGGACCACTCCGGCCTCTGCGTCGGCCGGCTGGGTCAGGGCCATGTTTTTCAACTTCTGGGTGTCGTAAGCGGTCAATCCCACAAAGACGATGACCCCGATATAGCTGATGATCATGCTCATGGCGCTGCTCTTGATAAACAGATTGACCAAAGAGGCGATGATGATCCCGATCAGCCCCATGGTCAAAAACCCGCTCCACGAGGTCAGGTCTTTTTTGGTGGTCCACCCATAGACGCTGCACGCCACGAAGGTGCCTGCACAGATGAAAAAGGTGCTCACAATGGAGGTCCGGGTGTATGCCAGAAATATGAACGAAAGGGTCACGCCATTTAAGGCTGAATAGACGACAAAGAGGGATGTGGCCGTCCCTGCGCTCATCCGGTTCACGGCCCCGGCCAGGGCAAACACCATGCCCAGTTCGGCAATAATGAGGACAAAAAAGATGAGTGGATTTCCAAAGATGAGGCGGAGCAGGGCCTCGCTGCTCGATACATAGAAGGCCACCACCCCGGTCAGGCAGAGCCCGACCCCCATCCAGTTGTATACGCTCCTGACAAAATCATTGACCAGCACCTCGGTGCGCGATCGCGTTACGGATGTTTGCGCCATAGCTGTCTCCTCCTGGTTACGCCTGCGGATGCAGGGAATTCGCTTGATTCGTAAGATTGAATGATTTTATTATAAAGGCTCTCCGAAAAACTTCAAGACGATAATGCGGTGGAACGAATTCAATATCCATGAATGCCCTTAACCAGAAAAAGCTCTACATTGTGATGGTGGGTCTCCCGGCCAGGGGCAAATCCACCATCGCCAACAAGCTGAAGGAAAACCTGGCCAAGGACCACATCAGGACCCGGATCTTCAACAACGGCGACTTGAGGAGAAGACTGAGCCCGGAAGACACCTCCTACCCGGAGTTCTACGATCCCCAAAACCGAAAGGGGGCGGCCCTCAGGGAAAAGATCGCCATGATCAATGTCCGGCGGGCCATGAATTATCTGAACGGGACCGGCCAGGTAGCGATCCTGGACGCCACCAACGTCAGCGCGAGGCGGAGGAAAAAGACCTCGGAAATCCTCAACACCCGCCCGGTCCTTTTTATTGAATGCATCAACCAGGACGCGGAGATCCTCAAGGCCAGCATCGAGCAGAAGGTGACCCTGCCGGAGTTCCATCACCTGAAAAAGGATTCAGCCCTCAAGAGCTTCAGACAGCGCATCGGATATTACGAGTCCATCTACAGCCCTGTGGATAAGGAACGAAATGCCGTTCGCCTGGATTCCCTCTACAACAAGATCCTCCACGAGGAGATCTCGGACGATATTCCTTATTACGATCTCATACGGGACCTGCTGGTGGCCGATACGGTCAAGAACCTCTTCCTGATCCGCCACGGCGAGACCTACTTCAACCTTGAAAACCGCATCGGCGGCAATTCCGGGTTGACCGAGAACGGCAAGGCCCAGGCAAGAGCCCTGGCACTCTATTTCAAAAACAGGAAGATCCCAGTGATCTTCACGAGCCGGAAGAAGCGGACCATCCAGACGGCCTTTCCCATCATGCAGGAACAGGAGACCTGCTCCATCATCCCCCTCAAGGAGTTCAACGAAATAGACAGCGGGGTGTGCGAGGCCATGAGCTACCGGGAGATCCGAGAGACCATGCCCCATGTGTATGCGGCGAGAAAGCGCAACAAATACGCCTATATTTATCCTGACGGCGAAGGGTACGTCTCCATGAAGGAGCGCGTGGACCGGGGGATCAAAAAGGCCTTGTATTTGAGCCGCAACCCCCAGAACATCATGATCGTCGGGCACAGGGCCGTCAACCGGATGATCCTTTCCCACTTCCTGTACCGGAGGGAAGAGGACGTCCCCTACATCTACGTCCCCCAGGACAAGTTTTACCACATCGTGGCCACCCAGACCAAAAAGCTCTTTCAACTGAAGCCTTACGACACCGGCTGAAACGGGCAATAAGCCGTTAAGCTTGGAAGACAATCGTCCTTGCCTGGTCACGCCAGACAGTCTGCCACCATGTCCCCTACCTGGCTGGTGGAATACCCCATCCTGCCGGCATCCATGCTTTGGATGTTTCCGTTAACGACCTGTTTGATCGCGGCGAGGAGCCGGTTGGCCCCATCTGTTTCGCCTAAATAGGCCGCCATCATCTGGGCCGCGCAGATGGCGGCCAGGGGATTGATCTTCCCCTGCCCTGCATATTTGGGGGCCGATCCGCCAATGGGCTCGAACATGGCCGTCCCCTCGGGATTGATGTTCCCGCCGGCCGCAATCCCCAGGCCCCCCTGGATGATGGCCCCGATGTCGGTGATGATGTCGCCGAACAGGTTGTTGGTGACGATCACATCGAACTGCTCCGGATTCTTGATCATCCACATGCACAAGGCGTCCACATGCTGATAGTTCACAGTGATGTCCGGGTATTCTGTTGCCGTCTCCTCAAAGACCCGGCGCCACAGGTCGGATTCATAAATGAGCACATTGGTCTTGGCGCAGAGGGTAAGGATCTTTTTCCTGTTTCGCTTCCGGCACAACTCAAAGGCGTACCGGATGCACCGCTCCACGCCCTTGCGGGTATTGACCGACTCCTGAATGGCCACCTCGTCGGGGGTTCCCTTCTTGAAGAAGCCGCCCCCGCCGGCGTACATCCCCTCGGAATTTTCCCGGATCACCACAAAGTCGATATCCTCCGGGCCTTTTCCCTTAAGGGGCGTGTCCACCCCCTCAAACAGGACCACAGGCCGCAGGTTGATGTAGAGGTCGAGGTCGAACCGCAGCCGCAAAAGGATGTCCCTCTCCAGGATTCCAGGCCGCACGTCCGGATGCCCGATGGCCCCCAGAAATATCGCGTCCATGGTCTTCAATGTGGCGATCTCTTCGTCGGTTGTCAGGAGCCCTTCTCTCAGGTACCGATCTCCGCC
>Ga0209270_1001743_pt1 | contig 27137 bp, 26 predicted proteins | sample MTBAKSrepl1MetaG_FD_187456 | JGI IMG/M metagenome (GOLD analysis project Ga0209270, IMG submission 187456) | Enrichment culture microbial communities from Arthur Kill intertidal strait, New Jersey, USA, that are MTBE-degrading - MTBE-AKS1... | ecosystem: Environmental > Aquatic > Marine >...
TGGAAGATTCTTTATATGCCGGCAAGGGCGTCCTGGCCAAGTCGAGCGCCGACCAAGTCCGCATGGTGGCCAACATTGCCAAGGAGATGAGCCTCGAACCGGCCACTCCGGACGAAGCGAGAAAAATACTCGATTTAAAAGGTATAGATAAGGTTAATTATTGAGAGACGGATTATGGCCCCGAATTGAGGCGGAAGTTTGATTCGGGGCCTTTCCAATAACAACCTATTTCCAACCGTCGAAAATAATAAGGCCGCAACCATTTGAGATTACGGCCTTTTATTTTCTATGGTGCCGAAGGCGGGATTTGAACCCGCACGGGCAGCGCCCACCACCCCCTCAAGATGGCGTGTCTACCAGCTTCCACCACTTCGGCACGATCGTGAGCAACATTAAGGCTTATCTCCCTGACTCGGCTGAATAGGCTGAGCCTGTTCCTTGGGCATGTCCGGGACGGCCGGGCTGCTGGTTTCCGGTGCGGACTGCGGGGTCGGAGCGTCTTGCTGGTTCTGAGCCGGAGTGGTTACCTCTTCCATGACCGAGCCCCCGCCGATTTGTCTTTCACCTATGTAACTGAGGCTTAAGGAAGTCAGCATGAAAATGATGGCGGCGGCGGCGGTGACCTTGCTCAAAAATCCCCCGGCCCCTTGGCTGCCAAAGACCGTCTGGCTGGCCCCGCCGCCGAAAGCGGCCCCCATGCTGGCCCCTTTGCCCGTCTGCAAAAGAACGATCAGGATCAGGGCCAGGCAGACCAAGACATGCAAAATGATGAAAAAAGTGCCCATTGATTATGAAAGACCTTTGCAGGTCTCATCTTCCTCCAATATCGACAATTTTATAAAAAACGTCAACCTTCAAACTGGCGCCGCCGACCAAGGCTCCGTCCACGTCCGTCTGGGCCAGGAGGTCGGCGGTATTTTCAGGTTTAACAGACCCACCATACAATATGCGGATAGTATTTGCAAGTTTTTTATCAAACAGGCCGGTTAATTGATTCCGGATGAATTGATGAGCTTCCTGGGCGATTTCCGTGGTGGCCGTCCGTCCGGTCCCGATGGCCCAGATCGGTTCATAGGCTAAAATCAGCTTCTCGGCCGCCCCTTGGTCCACCCCGGCCAAACCGTCTTTAAGTTGGGTTTCCAGGACGGAAAAAGTCAGGCCGGCTTCTCTTTGGTCCAGGGTCTCGCCGATGCAGACCAGGGGCCTTAAACCGTTGGAAACAGCGGCCTTGACTCGGCGATTGACCGTTTCGTCGGTTTCGCCGAAATATTGCCGCCTTTCCGAGTGACCGATGATGACCAGCTCGACTCCAAGATCATGGAGCATCGGGGCCGAAACTTCGCCGGTGTAAGCCCCTTCCTTTTCCCAAAAAACATTCTGAGCGGCTATGACGATGGGTGAATCGGCCGCGGCCCGGACGGCGGCCTCGAGGGCCGGAAAAGGCGGGGCCAGGGCCACATCAACCTTGGTAGAGGAAGAAACCATGGTTTTCAATTGGTTGATATATTCCTTGGTCTGAGCCGCCGTTTTGTACATTTTCCAGTTGCCGGCGATGAGCGGGCGACGCATTGGGGTTTCCATCATGGGGCCGCCCCCTGTTCTTCCCTCTTGCGCCGGACATGCTCATCCAAAGCGGCGATAGCCGGTAGGGTGCCTCCTTCAAGGAGTTTGAGAAAGGCCCCGCCGCCGGTGGAGATATAAGTGAAACGGGACGATTCGCCGGCCTTGTGGACGGCTACATCCGTATCGCCGCCGCCGACAATGGTCAGGGAATAGGTATTGGCTATGGTATTGACCATCAGGGACGTCCCTCGGGAAAAGGCGTCGATCTCAAAGGCGCCCATGGGGCCGTTCCAGATGATGGTCTTGGCGTTGGCCAGGGCTTCGGCATACATGGACGAGGTGGCCGGGCCGATGTCGGCGATCATCCAGTCTTCGGGAACTTCCTGGACCGTGGTGATCTTGGTTTCGGCCTTGGGGTCGAAGCGATCGGCCACAACGCAGTCCACCGGGATATAGAATTTGACGCCGTTTCTTCGGGCTTTGCGCATTATGGACCGGGCCCGTTCCACCAATTCACCCTCGACCAAGGATTTGCTCCCGATGTCGTAATATATCGCCTTAAGAAAGGTGTTGGCCATGGCTCCGCCGATGATGATCTTGTCGGCGATGCCCAACAGGTTCTCGATGGCCGAGATCTTCGAGGAGATCTTGGCCCCGCCGATGATGGCCACCAGAGGTCTGGCCGGGTTCTCCATGGCCCGGTGGAAATACATCAGCTCGTTTTTCATCAGAAAGCCGGCCACACAAACAGGCGCGAACTTGGTTATGCCCACGACGGAAGCATGGACCCGGTGGGCCACGGCAAAAGCGTCGTTGACGTAAATATCGCTCAATTCAGCCAGTTCCTTGGCAAAGTCATCGTCATTCATCTCTTCCCCGGGGTGATAACGCAAGTTTTCCAAGAGCAGAATATCCCCGGATTTCATTTGGTCGACCATCTTTTTAACTTCCGGTCCGATGCAGTCGGGAGCCATCAGGACTTCTTTCTTCAGGAGTCGGCCGAGGCGTCGGGCCACCGGCTCCAGACTGAGTCTGGGCACGGCTTCCCCCTTGGGCCGCCCCATGTGGGAGCAAAGAATAACGCTGGCGCCTTCATCCAAGGCATAATTGACCGTGGGCAGGATACCGCGGATACGCGTGTCGTCGGTGATGTTTTGGTTATCGTCGTAAGGGACGTTGAGGTCGGCCCGAATCAAAAGTTTTTTCCCGTTGATGTCCACTTCGTTGATGTAAGGGAAACGTTCCTCGGGTGAGGCTATCACCGACATCAGACCAAATCCGTCAACCATACGTTTCACCCCTTTCTTGAGGAGAAAAACAGGTTAAATTACAAACGCTCGCCTATATACACCGCCAGATCGATCATGCGGTGGGCGAACCCGCTTTCGTTGTCGTACCAGAGCATGACTTTGGCCAGTTTTTCTTGGATGACGTTGGTTAAGGGCCCATCGACGATGGCCGAGTAAGGTGAGGAAGTGTAATCTATGGAGACCAGGGGTTTGTCCGTAAACAGCAAGACGCCCTTGAGTTCGCCCTCGCTGGCTTCTTTCAAGGCGGCATTGATCCCCTCGGCGCTGGTCGGCCGCCCCAATTCCGCGGTCAGGTCGACAATGGAGACATTGGGCGTGGGAACCCTGATGGCCAGTCCGTCCAGTCTGCCTTTTAGTTCCGGGATGACCAGGGTGACCGCTCTGGCCGCCCCGGTAGTCGTCGGGACCATGGACAGGGCCGCGGCCCTGGCCCGTCTTAAGTCCCGGTGGGAGCCGTCCAGGAGGCGCTGATCCATGGTGTAAGAGTGGATGGTCGTCATCAGGCCTCTTTCGATGCCGAATTTCCGGTGGATGATCTTGGCCGCCGGGGCCAGGCAGTTGGTGGTGCAGGAACCGTTGGAGATGACGTGGTGAGCTTGGGGGTCATAAGTTTCGTGATTGACCCCGACCACCAGGGTGGCGTCCACGCCCTTGCCGGGCGCGCCGATAATAACCTTTTTAGCCCCGGCGGTGATATGTTTCTGACAGGATTCCTTGTCGGGAAACTTGCCGGAAGATTCCAGGACGATGTCCACATCCAGGTCCTTCCAAGGCAGGGCGGACCAGTCGCCGGCGTTGCGGAAAATAGGTATTTTTTTGCCGGCCACAATCAGGGCGTCGTTTTCGTAACCAACGGGCGGATCAAAGCGACCGTGGACTGAATCGTATTCAAGCAGATGAGCCAATGTGGCTGAGTCGGCCCGGCTGTTGATGCCCACACAGTCAATCCCCCTGGCTTCTTTAGCTATTAATCTTACGATATACCTGCCGATTCGTCCGAAACCGTTCACCGCTACCTTTATGCTCATTCCATTCCTCCCTAACACGTGATTGGGCAGTAATTCCAATTAAATTATTATATTTTTGATCATCACTCGTCAAGCGGCCATTTCGATTCGGTCTCCTAAAGGCCTAATTTTATGAGCTGATTTTTTTCTATCTTCCCTGAAGTTTTTTAGCGAGGTTTTCCGGGCGGTTTTTATTTTGCCCGTTATAAAGAAAATTAAAGCAATATAACCAGTTAAGGCAATACTTTGGTCATAAGCAAGGCGTCTTCCCGATCTTCGGAATAATAATTTCTCCGACGTCCCGTTTGAACGAAGTCGGCTTGAAGATAAAGGTTCAAGGCCGATAGGTTGGAGGGGCGAACTTCCAGAAAGACTTCCTTGACTCCGGTCTCCAGTCCCAGGGCGAACAGGTAATCCAAAAGCAGCCGGCCCAGGCCTTGCCGCCGAAAGGCCGGTTTCACGGCGATATTAAGTATATGAATATCCGGCGGAATCAGCCAGAAGATCAAGTGGCCCAATATTTCGGGTCCGTCGCGGACGACCAGGCAGACGGCCGGGCGTCTTTCAAGCTCGGTTTTGAATTGGCCCGAGGTCCAGGGGCGGTGAAAAGAAGCCTTTTCGATAGCCATGACCTGATCAAGGTCATCCTCTTTCATTGGTTCAATGGTGACCTTTTCGTAAATAGGTCGGCAAACGGCTTGAATAGTCATAGCACGAGCATACTCAAAGACAGGATAAAGAAAGCTCCGAAGGTCAGAGCGGATCGTTCAACCGAAATGGCGCTTAAAGCCACGGAAACGCCGATAATTGGTAAAAAGAAATACAAAAGTTCCAAGGCGCTGACCATGGGCGGAGTCAAAAGAGAGTTTAGTAGAATCAGGATATGGGTCAGGAGCGGGAGGCAGATCAGGATAAACCCGGCGGTCCAGGCAAAGGCAAGGATCAGGCCCGATAGATTCAATTTGGACAGTCGACTTGAATTGCCTGACGTTAAAGCGGTTTGCGCCTTTTTAACCAGAAGGGCGTTAAGACGGCGTATTTGTTTTTCCATGTGGGCGGCGGCCCGGGCCAGGGGAAGAACCAGGAGAAGGGCTAAAGTAATATGGGCCGGTCCGGGTTCCCCGGAGGAGCGGAGGGCCAGGATGGGCGCGGCGGTGGTCAGAACCGCACCCAGGCATTCATGGGGAGGAATAGACCCGCCCAAGGGCAGACGGCTGATCCAGACCAGTTCGAGTAAAGGACCGACGATCAGGCCGACCAGGGGTTGACCCAGAATCAGACCGATTAGAGGGGCCGCGGCCAGGGGCCGGGAGACCATGATCTGAAAAGCGGCGGTGCGGTCCAGGGCGATCAATCCGCCGACAATGCTGACCAGGATGATTTCGGTCCACATGGTCGTCCCACCGGATCAAGAAAATCGGCGAAAACGAATAAGTTCTTTTATGGGCCGGGGTGAATGCTGGGGGACGGTCCGAATTTCGATATGGACGCCTTGGTCGCTGATTTCCTTCAGGCACCTAAGGTCGGTTTCGTCAAGAGACACGGAAGAACTGACCTGTTTTTTCCCGGAGGTGCAATCGAGGTTGCCGAGGTTGAGTTTGTCGAAATGCGGGCCGGCTTTGAAAAAACTCAGAGTGTCCTGGCAGTTGGCCAGGAGGCAGATCACCCGTTTATGCGTCCAGGCCCGATCGTTTAAGGTATTGGCCGCCTCCTGGACCGTCATGACCGCCAGTTCGACCGAAGGGGGAACGGCCAGTTGCATGATGGCTTTCTGGAGAGAATCCTGGGCCACTTCATCATTAGCCACCACCACGCATTCAGCCTGGGTGAAGGGGACCCAGGCTTCAAGGATTTGGCCGTGAAGCAAGCGACAGTCAACTCTGACCAAAATTAGAGGCACGTGGGTCTCGAACCTTTTCACGAAGTGCCAAGCAATTGACCGGCCACGTTTATGCTGTTTCGGGCGTAAGTGCTGACTGCCTGAGCCAAATCGATCAGCTTCATCTGGTTACGGCATTGAATCAGTTTAATGAGCATGGGCAGATTGACTCCGCTCAAAACCTCAATTCGGCCATTGGACAGAAGTGACAGGCTGAGGTTGGAGGGGGTCCCGCCGAACATATCCGTTAAAATCAGCACGCCATTCCCCTTATCCACGGCTTTGACGGCCTGCTCGATATCGGCCCGCAGTAAATCGGGCGAACGCTGGTCGTCAATGGAGACCGCGGCCGCGTTTTCGATTCGGCCCAAGATAAACTCAGCGGTTTTAATCAACTCAGTGCCCAGCCGGCCATGAGTGACTACAACTACGCCAATCATAAAATTTTCACCTTATTCTCGATTTCCCGGTGACGGACCAACACTTTCAAGCTTTTACTTTTAATCAGCCTTTGGGCCAGTTCATTGATGATGGTCACCGAACGGTGCAGGCCGCCGGTACATCCGACGGCAATGGTTAAATAGGACTTGCCCTCGCGTCTGTACAAGGGAATGACTAAATCAAGAAAATCACTGAATTTATTAATAAAATCAACGCTATCTTCACTGGCCATCACGTATTCTACAACCCGGGCGTCTCGGCCGTCAAGTTCACGGAGGTCGTCCAGATAATAGGGGTTGGGCAGAAAACGGACGTCCATAACGATATCCGCTTCCGGCGGCAGTCCGAATTTGAAGCCGAAGGATAGCAACTCGATGGACATGCGCTGGCCGGTTTCGGTTTTGGCGAACTTTTGATTGAAGATGTCGCGGAGTTGATGGACGTTGTAGTTGGTCGTATCCACGATTTCATCAGCCGCCTCTCGGACGGGGGCCATCAATGCCCGTTCCAAAAGAATGCCCCCCGGCAAGCTTCCGCTGGAAGCCAAAGGATGAGGGCGCCGGGTTTCCGAGAATCTTTTGACCAGCACCTCGTCCGAGGCTTCGAGAAAGATGATGTGAAGGTCATAATTTTGGGATTGGATTTGGGAGAACACTTCCCGGAAATTATGGACGAATTTTTTTTCCCGCATGTCCATGACCACGCCCAACTTCATTATTTCCGGGTTGGATTGGTGGTGAAGAGCCAAAAATTTGGGCAGGAGCAAGACCGGAAGATTGTCGATGCAGAAAAAACCGCAATCCTCCAAGGCGTTAAGGGCGGTGGATTTTCCCGATCCGGACAGGCCGGTGATGATGATGATCCGCCCCAATCTTTGATCCACACCCATAGGTCGGAACCTTTCAGCCAGCCCTTTTTCCCGGCGGCCGGTCTTGGTCCAAGACCTTGGCCGATGACGTGGTCGTCCGGTTAAAAATCATCATCCTTTGAAGCAATCAACTGATATATCTCATCGGTTCCGGAGGCAGCCAGGAGTTTCCGTCTGAAATCGGGTTCTTTCAGCAGCCGCGAGATTTTGGCCAAGGCCTTGAGGTGGGCTCCGGCCGTGTTTTCCGGAGCCAAAAGCAGAAAAAATAAATGGGTGGGCTTGCCATCCATGGAATCGAAATCCACCCCTTGGGGGCTTCGCCCACAAGCGACAACCAACTTATCCGTGGCCGTGGTTTTGCCATGGGGAATGGCGATGCCCTCCCCGATCCCAGTGCTGCCCAACTTTTCCCGTTCCAAGAGGACTTCCAGCAGAGGCGCCGTCTCAAGCCCTTCTTGTGCGGCCACCACCTGACACAGCTCGAGTAAAACCTCCTTTTTCCCCTTCCCGGTCAGTTCGGGGATTATAGCTTTTTTATTCATTAAATCCATAAGTTTCATTAATCACTTCCTGACAGCGGCTGGGTCTAGCCGGAAACAGGTTCGATCAAATCGTATTCTCCGTCGTCACGACGATACAGCACATTGATCTTCTCGGTGGCGGCATTGGTAAAGACCAAGAAATGTTCCAGGCTGATATCCAACTGCATGACCGCTTCGTCCAAGTCCATGGGTTTGACGAAAACCTGGCGAGGGTGGATAGTCTGGTCCGGGGCGTCTGTTTCGGCGACCGTTTCCGAATCAGCCGGCGCTCCTTCCGCTTCCTTGGCCCAGGTCCTGTTTTTGGGTTTCCGGTTCTTGTTCTTTTGCCGAAAACGTTTAACCTGGCGTTCCAGCTTATCAACAACCATGTCGATAGCCGAGTACATGTCCCCGGTCTCTTCCTGGCCGTTGATTTTGAAACCATCGGAAGTGATGGTCACATCGGCGGTGTGTCTGAATTTCTCCACGGACATGACCACATGGGCTTCGACGGGAGAGTCCAGGTATTTTTCCACCCGGGAAATTTTTTCTTGAGCGTAATCCTTCAAGGCATCTGAAGGTTCCATGTGGCGAAACGTCACGGAGAGTTGCATATGGTCTCCTCCCAGTATGTTATTTTTCTGGCCGCGTGGAGCGGCAAGCCTTAATAGTGTTTTTTCCTTTTGCTCGATGGAGCAATACTAAGCATTTCACGATATTTGGCCACGGTTCGTCTGGCGATGTCAATGTTGGCCCCGCGCAGAATTTCAGCAATGCGCTGATCCGACAAAGGCTTATGAGGGTCTTCGGCCGCGATGATCTGCTTGATTCGTTTTTTCACGCTCTCCGAAGCCAGGGATTCACCGAAAAATCGGTTGACCGGACTGTCGAAAAAGAATTTCAGCTCATACAGTCCCTGCGGCGTATGGACGTACTTGTTGGTTGTCACTCGACTAATGGTTGATTCGTGCATTTGGACATCTTCCGCCACGTCCCTGAGGACCAGCGGCTTGAGGTATTCCACTCCCTTATCCAGGAAGTCCCGCTGGAACCTCATGATCGACTCGGTGACCCGGTAAATGGTCCGCTGCCGCTGATGGATGCTCCGGATCAACCACATGGCCGAGCTCATTTTACCTTTAACGTATTCCTTGGTTTGGGCGGGGAGAGTGTTCTGGGCTGTGAGCATATCCCGGAAATATTGACTTATTTTTAGCTTGGGCAGGCCGTCGTCATTGAGGACCACCATGTAGTCGTCCCCGAATTTGAAGACGAAGACGTCCGGGGTGATGTAGATCGGTTCATCAGGGGCGTAAGCCCGGCCCGGTCTGGGATCGAGGTTGAGAATGATGGTTTCGGCGGCGAAGACGGTTTCCTTGGTCACTTTATGGTGACGGGCGATTTTTAAGTAATTCTTGTTTTCCAGGTCCTTGAGGTGATTGGCCACGATTTTGGCCGGAAGACTGTCGGCCAGGCCCAAGTGGCGGAGTTGGATGAGGAGACATTCCTTCAGGTCCCTGGCCGCTATACCCACCGGATCGAGTTCCTGAACCAGGGACAAGACATGTTCCACTTGTTCGACCGGGACTTTTTCCAAGGCGGAGATCTCCTCAACCGTGGCCATGAGGTAGCCGTCCGAGTTGAGATTGCCGATTATCTGAGCGCCGATCCGGTTTTCTTTCTCGTTCGCCTTGGACATTCGCAACTGCCAGCCCAAGTGTTCGGTCAGGGTGGTCTTGTTGGCGACGAAGTTTTCGTAGGAAGGGGTCTCCGCCGGAGTTTCGTACATGTTGGGGAGGGCCGGTGTGGAGCTGTATTCTCCTAAATAGTTCTCCCAATCGATGTCATTGCGGGGCGTCTCTTCTATCCGGACCTCTGAAAAATCATTTTCCTTGGTCTCAACTCCCGGTTTCTCGGGGAACGGGGCGCCCTCCTCGTCCCGGTCCGATTCGTCCTCCGCCTGGTTTAATTCCAGAATCGGATTGTCTTCCAACTCCTGGTTGACGGTTTCCACCAGCTCCAGTCGGGACAGTTGCAACAGTTTAATGGCCTGCTGAAGCTGAGGGGTCATAACCAACTGTTGGCTTAATTTAAGATTCTGTCTAAGTTCAAGGGCCATGGAAACCTTGTCGGGCCGACCTTGGGTTACAAGGTGAACTTTTCACCCAGATAAATTCTCCGGGCCGTTTCGCTGGCGGCGATCTTATGGGGCGGTCCTTCCTCCAAGACCACTCCTTCGTTCAGGATATAAGCTCGCTCGCAAACACCTAATGTTTCACGGACGTTATGATCGGAGATGATCACCCCGATGTTTCTTTCCTTGAGTTGGCGGACGATATTTTGAATATCGATGACCGCCAAGGGATCAATCCCGGCAAAAGGTTCATCCAGCAGGATAAAGCTGGGGGAAGTAACCAGGGCCCTGGTTATCTCCACTCGTCGCCGCTCGCCGCCGGAAAGAGAGAAAGCCTTGTTTTTAGCCAGATGAGTCACGCCCAGTTCGGCCAGCAGTTCTTTGAGGCGGCGTTGTTCTTCCTGGCGGGGCAGTCCCAAGGTCTCGAGAATAGCCAGAATATTTTGTTCGACGGTGAGTTTGCGAAAGATACTGGGTTCCTGGGGCAGATAGCAGATGCCTTGTCGGGCTCGTTTATACATGGGGGTCCGGGTGATGTCCCGGTCGTTGAGCAAAACCTGACCCCCGTCAGGTTGGATCAAGCCCACGGTCATGTAAAATGTGGTTGTTTTTCCCGCCCCGTTGGGTCCGAGGAGTCCGACGATTTCCCCGCTGTTTACGTATAAATTGACCTGATTGACAACGCGTTTGGAACCATAGCTTTTACTTAAGTTTTCTATTCTAAGTTGGACTTTGGGCGTCTCGGGCTCCGGGGCCGGAAGCGGTCGTTCAGGCAAAGGCATTTTCACCACCGAGGCCCGTTTCAATTTATTCTTCTCCTTTAACTTTTTTTCCCCGGGCGTCCGGTTGGTTTCGGTTGTTCCGTTTGGCCTCATCTTGTTCGAGAGCCTCTTTCTTGTCCTCTTTTTTTTGATAAAAGGTGGCGTTGACCCTTTGTTCGGCCCCTCCTTCCACCAGGCTGCGATCTTGATCCAGAAACACGGTGATTCTCTTGCCGGTCAGGACGTCCTTGTCCCGCCAGACCCTGGGTTCGCCCGTAAGAATTATGACCCGCGGATCGGCCTTAGCCAAATAGACCGCTTTGTCCGAGAGGGCCACCCGGTTGCCCCTGGTGATTTTGACGTTGCCTTCCACTTCAATTCGGTCAATCTCGTTCTCTTTCTTTTCTTCTTCGGCGGCCGCGGTCGAATCGTCGGGGTCAGATGGTTTTTCGGGGGCGGTTGCGGGCGAATTCGTCTGGATTTCCCGATAATAAACCCGCATCAGATCACAATTAATGACTACGTCTTCCTGACGGGCCACGACACTGCCGTTGAAGACAACCACTTTTTCCTTGTCGTCGGCCTCCATGCGGTCGGCCGTTATGTTAATGGGCTTTTCTGGCTGTTTTTCTTTTTTGGTTTTATTCGATGAATTATCCCGGCTGGAGGCCGACCCGTTTGTTGAATTTTCCTGGGCGACGGTCAGAGCCGGGGCGGCCTTGGGCCCGGTATAAGCCCATCCGGTCCGGTCGTGGTTGGGGGCGGCGGACAAGCCCGATGAAAGCGGCGGAAATTGAGCAAGAATGAACAAGCAAACCAGGGTTAAGAGTTTCATGGACAATTGAACCGGCCTTACAGCAGTTTGCTGGGTGTTTTTATTAAAAGTTGGGTTTGATTAAGGACCTTAAGCCGGCTTTCCTTCATGTTCAGGGACATGCCCAGACCGTCCAGGTCCAGTTTGGGGCCGGTGATCTGGAAACGGTCCGGGGCGAAAACTATTCTGGTTTGAATATCATAGACCAACCTGGAAGTGGACAGGATATAGCCTTTCGGGTCCTTGGCCTTGACCTTGCCGATCAGATGGACTTTCTTATCCTTCTTATTGTAGCGGGCTTGGTCGCCGGTCATGTAAATCTCGCCGTCTTGAGTAAAAAAAGTAATGCCGACCCGGTCGAAAACCATGAGATTCTCTTTCTTGAAATAACGCAGGGTATCGGCTTTCAGCGTCCATTCCCGTTGACCCTCGGTCACCTCGGTATAATCGACTCCGCTTAAGCGCATGTCCACGTCATCCGGCAATAACCCCACTAACTTCATGGGGTCGAATCCTATTGGTCCGCCCCGGAGAAAGAGGACCACACTGACCAGGGACAAGGCCGCCAGGGCAATGAGGAGCAGAAACTTGATTTTACGCATTGGCCCGAGTTGAACCTTGTTCTTTCTCCAGAAATGAATTCCTATCTATATATTATAGTCCGGCCGGGGACGCCTGTAAAGCAAAAATTGTGCCGATCAAAAAACCGCTGCTGATTTATTTATGCATATCTTGATATTATCTTTGAAGATCATGCGGAGGTCCGGTCCGGATTCTCGGTTTGGTAATAACGAGCGGTGACCGCTTCCCAGCGTTTCTGGCCTTTGAGAATCAGTTCGACCATTTCCCTGGCCGCGCCATGACCGCCGGCCGACCGGCAGACGTAATGAGCCGCGGCCTTGACCTCAACCACGGCGTCGGCCGGGGCCAGGGCCAGGCCGACTCGCCTCATGACCGGCAAGTCGACCAGATCATCGCCGGCGTAAGCGATTTCAGGATCGGCCATCTTTTGTTCCGTCAATATTTTCTCATAGATTTCAATTTTATTTTTAGCGCCCTGATAGATCAAGCGGACCCCCAGCTCCTCGGCCCGCCGATCGACCACCCGGCTTTGCCGGCCGGTCAGAAAAGCCGCCCGCAGTCCGGCCCTTTGTAAAAGCTTGATCCCATGTCCGTCACGAACGTTGAAAAATTTCGACTCGACCCCCTGATCGTCGATGATGATTCTGCCATCGGTCAGGACGCCGTCCACGTCGAAGATGACCAGTTTTATCGGGGCCAGCCGGTCGGGGTTCATGTTCAACGCTCCGGCCCCTTGTTTTTAACCAGGAGATCAATCCTGTTCAACGTGGTGATCAGATCGGGAAAATCTTTCTGAGACAGGGTGTTGGGGCCGTCACACAAGGCTTGGTCGGGGTCAGGATGAACTTCCATGAAGACCCCGTCCACTCCGGCGGCTACCGCGGCCCGAGCCAGAGGGGCGATCAAGTCGCGGTCGCCCGACGAGCAGCCTTGGCCTCCGCCCGGTAATTGAACGCTGTGAGTGGCGTCGAAGACGACCGGATATCCGAACCGCCGCATGATCGGCAAGGCCCGCATGTCCACGACCAGATTGTTGTACCCGAAGGAAGCCCCTCTTTCGGTGATCAGGATGTTCTCGTTGCCCGCGGCGGTTATTTTTTCGATGACGTGGGCCATGTCCCAGGGAGACAGGAATTGTCCTTTTTTAACGTTGACCACCCGTCCGGTCCGGGCCACGGCCTGGACCAGATCGGTTTGCCGGCACAAGAAGGCGGGGATTTGGATGACGTCCAGGATGGCCGCGGCCGGTTCGACCTCAGCCAGGTTATGGACGTCGCTGATCACCGGCGCCCCGGTTTCTTCCTTGATTTGTCTGAGCAGATTCAAGCCTGATGCCAAGCCGGGACCTCGATATGACTTTACGCTGGTCCGATTGGCCTTGTCGTAAGAGCTCTTGAAGACGAAACCCATCCCCTGGTTTCGGGTGGCCGCCTGGAGAAATCCGGCCAGATCACGAGTTATGTCCGGGGTTTCAATGACACATGGCCCGGCGATCACCAGCAAGGGGCCATCGCCCCCTACGGAGGCTTTTCCTGAAATATCGACCGCTTTTGTCATTTTTGGCGATGAGCGGTTTCGCGCTTGAAGGTCAAGGCCGCCTTGATAAAATCACGGAAGAGGGGATGAGGGACCATGGGTCGGGATTTGAACTCGGGATGGAACTGGCAGCCCAGGAACCATGGATGGTTATCAAGTTCTATGATTTCAACCAGTTGACCATCAGGAGAAAGTCCGGACAGGAACAGGCCCTTATCGGAAAGAACCTGGCGGAATTCATTGTTGAATTCATAGCGATGCCGGTGTCTTTCATTGATCTCCGGTTCTCCGTAAGCCTGAAAGGCCCGAGTGTCGGCGACTAGACGGCAAGGATAAGCTCCCAGGCGCATGCTGCCGCCCAAGTCTGAATTCTCGTCCCGGTGTTCCATTTTTTGAGTTCGGTAGTCGAACCATTCCTTCATTAAATAGATCACCGGATAGGGGGTGTTTCCGGCGAATTCCGTACTGTGGGCTCCGTTCATTCCGGCCACGTTCCTGGCGAATTCAACCACGGCCATTTGCATGCCCAGGCAGATGCCGAAAAAGGGGACCTTGTTTTCCCGGGCGTACCGGATGGTGGTGATTTTACCTTCGACGCCCCTGGCCCCGAATCCTCCGGGGACCAGGATGCCGTCCAAATCGGCCAGGTGCTTTTCCGGGCCGCTGTTTTCAACGGCTTCGGCATCGACAAATTTCAATTTAACCTTGAGCTTGTTGCCGAAACCGCCGTGGATCAAGGCCTCGTTGAGACTTTTGTAGGATTCTTGTAAATTGACGTATTTGCCGATGATGCCGATGACGACTTCATCTTCGGGGTGTTTGATGGAGTCGATTAATTCCTCCCAATCCTCCAACCTCGGGGCCCTGGTCCAGATGTTCAAAAGTTCGATGATTTTATCGTCCAGGCCTTCCTGATGGAAGTTGAGGGGGACCTCATAGATGGACTCGACGTCTATGGCCGTGATCACCGCGTCCTTGTCCACGTTGCAAAAGAGGGATATTTTTTTCTTGAGGCTTTCGTCCAGGGGTTTTTCGGTCCGGCACAGAAGGATATCGGGCTGGATGCCTATGCCCCGCAGCGTGGCCACGGAATGCTGGGTCGGTTTGGTTTTGACCTCGCCGGAAGCCCGAACGTACGGGACCAGGGTGACATGGATATAAATGACGTTTTGACGGCCCAGGTCCAAACGGAGCTGGCGGATGGCCTCCAAAAAAGGAAGGCTTTCGATGTCGCCGACCGTCCCCCCGATTTCGATGATGGCGATATCCACTCCGTCGGCCACGGCCAGGATGTTCTCTTTGATTTCATCGGTGATATGGGGAATGACCTGGACGGTCCCGCCTAGATAGTCGCCCCGGCGTTCCTTGGTGATGACCGAATAGTAGATCCGGCCCGAGGTAAAGTTGTTTTTTTGTCCCAATTTGGCATGAGTGTAACGTTCGTAGTGGCCCAGGTCCAAATCTGTTTCCGCCCCATCGTCCGTGACGAAGACCTCGCCGTGTTGGAACGGGTTCATCGTGCCTGGGTCTACGTTGATATAGGGATCGAGTTTTTGCAGGGTGACGGTCAGTCCGCGACTTTCCATCAGGGCGCCGATCGAGGCGGCGGCCAGACCTTTGCCCAGGGATGAAAGAACCCCTCCGGTGACAATAATGAATTTGGTCTTCATGGGCGGGTTCACCTCAGAAATTCCGGCGGGATTATGATCGATCCTCGTCCCGGTTTGGAGCAAAAACTATATTAACCCCGGAGGAATGTCAAGGCGGACCTTGACCTTCCGCCTGGATATTTATTTTATATCTTTTAAAATCAATAAATTGTAGAGCATAGCCTCCGGAAAATCGTCCGAATTTTTCCCCGGCTGGCGCCGTCCGGTCAAAACAAATCAAGTTGAATCACCTTGGATTTCTTGGGTCGGTCGGGCAGCCGGTCAGGGTTCTTTATATTTTGGGCGATTTCCCCGAGAAAAGGGGAAGGTCCTGGTTTGAGGCGGCGTCCGAAAAGGGTCCTTGTTCTGGACCTGGTCAGAAAAAGATGCTTTTTGGCCCTGGTCATGGCTACGTAAAAAAGCCGCCGCTCTTCCTCGACATCGGCCGGGGGTTTATTCGGGGGCTGATATGGCAGGAGGCCCGCTTCGAGGCCCGCGATAAATACGACTTCGAATTCCAGGCCTTTGGCCGCGTGCATGGTCAAGAGGCTGATTTTTTCCGCTGAGAAATCCAGGTGGTCCGTTTCCAGCAGAACTTCAATCCCGGCCTGTTGGACGGGCAGACCGGCTTTGGTCAAGGCTTCGGCCAGAGGTTCGGCTTGAGCGTGCAGCCGGTAGAGGATGGCGATATCTCCTAGACTCAGAGCCGAATTGCTCCCTGAATCGGCCCGTCCCGAGTCAAGGGCGAAATGGCTGGTGCCGCCCAGGAGTTTTTCGATTTTCGAGGCCACGAACTCGGCTTCGGCCTTGGGTGTGGGCAGAACGGCCGTGGTCACCTTGGTCGGCCCTTCCCGATTCGTCTCCAGACTCGACCTCGACCAGGCCCGATTGTGGGAGATCACCTGGCCCGAGGCCGTAAGGACCGCCTTGGTGCTGCGGTAATTATGGGTCAGAACCACCCGGCGGGCTTGAGGGAAGTCTTCCCGAAAACGCTGAAAATAAGCCGAGTCGGCGCCCCTAAATCCGTAGATGGCCTGATCCGGATCGCCGATGACCGTCAGGTTGGGTGTGGGTCCGGGAGCAAGCAATCGGGTCAGGCGGTATTGAGCGAAATTGATATCCTGGTATTCGTCAATCAAGAGCCAGCGGCAGCTTTGGTTTATCCGTTGGGCCAGACCGGGATCGTTTTCCAACAGCTTGACCGCCGAACCCACCAGGTCGTCAAAATCCAATGCCTCCAAGGAATCCTTGACCGCCTCGTAGCGGGCGAAGGCCGCCGCAAGTTTGGGGTCGGTCAAATCGCCGGGGGCTTGGAGGTTCTGTTTGGCCCGAGAAACAAGCCCGATCAGTTCAGGGGGGCGCATCCGGGCGTTTTGAACGGCTTGCCTGGCCAGAACCAGGCGTTCTTCTTCGGTCAGGACCTTGATCTCTCGGCCGGCCGCTTCCTTGATCAACTTGAGCCCCAGGGCGTGAAAAGTCATGGCGGCGACTGATTTGACCTGGGGTCGAAAGGGCAGACTCTCGGCCAACCGGTCGGCCATTTCCCCGGCCGCCTGTCTGGTAAAGGTCACGGCCAGGATTTCATCGGGGCGGGCCAAACCTTCCCGGACCAGCCAGGCCGCCCGCCTGGTCAGGACCATAGTCTTGCCGGTGCCGGGGCCGGCCACGACGCCCAGGGGGCCGGGACCATGGGTCACGGCTTCCTTTTGAACGGGATTGAGGTCGTCGAGCAGGGGGTCGCCCGGAGTTAAAAAGGGAAGGGGTGGATCAAGCCTGTCCGGCATCGGGCGGGAAGGGGCCGCAGGTTCCGGGCGTGATTGCGGCTTGGGCCGGGGGCTCTTTTTTTTCGGCCGGGGTGAGGTTTGAAACAGCTCCTCCTGGCCGGCCAATCTGGCCCTTTCGCCGGGTTCAAAGAGGCTGATTCGACCGAACTCCCCGTCGTACCCGGCCTCGATGCGGACTCGGCCTTGACGCATCCGTCCTATCCCCTCCGAAAGAAGATCGCCGCCGATCCTGGCTATCTCCTCGAAGGGCGCTTGGCGGAGAATAAACAGTTCCGGCCCCAGCTTGCGGTAAAGCTCCCGGGCCGCGTCCTGGACCTTTTTAGTCTGCGGTCCGCATCGGAAGACTTCGGCCAGGACCTCATTCAGGGGTATCAAACTGATGAAAGGCGCGGCCTCCGCCGGCCGGAAGCCGTTGGACCGGTCGGCCAGCTCCAGCACCCGGTTCATCACGCCCACCGTGACCGGCCGGCCGCAAACCGGACACAGCCCGGCCAGGCCGTGGGTCTCTTCGGGAGACAGACGCCGGCCGCACTTCCGATGACCGTCCAGATGGTATTTGCCTTCTTCCGGAAAGAATTCAATGGTGCCGCCGAAACCGCCCTCCCTTTTCATGGCTTTGATCATGGCCGGATAAGAGAGCTCGGTCTCGAAAAGGTTGGCTTCCCGGCCCAGCTTGGCCGGGGAGTGGGCGTCCGAATTGGAGATCAAGACGAAACGGTCCAAGGACGATAGACGCCAGTTCATGGCCGGGTCCGAGGAAAGCCCGGTTTCCAAGGCATGGATATGGCCGGTCAGGTCTTCAAAGCATTCTTCGACCGAGTCGAAGCCGCTTTTCGAGCCGAGGAGCGAAAACCACGGCGTCCAAATGTGGGCCGGGATGAAAAAAATGTCTTCCGAAATTTCCAGGCATATTTCCAGAAGGTTTTTGGCGTCCAATCCCAGGATGGGACGTCCGTCCGAGCGGATATTGCCGATCCGGTCCAGGCGATGGGCCAATTGACGGGCCGAGTCCAGGTCGGGCAGGAGGATAAGGTTGTGGACCTTGCGGACGCGTCCGCCCTTTTTATAGATATTGGAGATCTCGGCGGTCAGGACGAATCTGCCGCCGCCACCGCCCTCTTTATGGGCCGCCTCGGGTTTGATTCGGTATAAGCCCGGTTCCGCCTCGATCAGTTGGTCCTCAATTTCTTCGAGCCACTGGGGATGGGTGGCATCGCCCGTTCCGATGACGGTCAAACCTTTGCGGGCGGCCCAATAGTCCAGGTTGGGCAGATTGAGGTCCCGGCCCGTGGCTCGGGAAAATCGGGAATGAACATGAAAATCGGCGGCGAACTCCAAAGGCCGGCCTCCACGGCGGAGAATGATTTTGGTCAATATAGGTCAGATCGGCCTGAAAGGAAAGTCTTTCGTTCTTGGTTGCCAAATTCACGGAATTAAAGATCGAAACGGCGTTTATCCACCGAGGGGGCGGGATTGAGCGACCCGGCGGAAAAAACCGGATAAAGACGCCGGTTTAGAGCTTGTTTACCAGGCCGGTTCGGGTTATACTTTTCGCCGCCTTGTCGGCTCGCCCCTTTCCGGGTCTATTTAAAGGTCTCAAGTCCAAACCAGGTTTTAAGGGAGGGCCTGAGATTCATTCAGTCGAGCCTTGAAGGCCGGCGATGATCGACCCGGAGCGATTGGGCAAGTCGGAGGCAAGGGAGGTTCAAACGATGACCAGCAGTAATAATCCGGTCAATTTAACCAAGATTCTGGAAGCGAACAAACGCATCGCTCATTATGAGGAGATCATTCTTGAACACCTGGTGGCCATGACCAAAGGCGATTCGCCGGAACATTCTCATGGCCTGCTGATCTTGCTCGGCGATTATTACGGCCAGGACCTACCGGAGTGTTCCTATCGGGAAGGCCAGAATTACCTGGTCGGGCAGGAGCCGCGGTACGTCACTGACGATGATTTTCCCGAGTTCCTTTATGAATTGGCCGATCCGAACCGGGACGGAGCGATTATTGTCGATCGGGGCGCCGGTCAGATCGCGGCCCTGGACGTCCTGGTGGAAACCGACATCAATTCGGAAGTGGAGCCGGGTCTGGGCATGCGCCACAAGACCGCCGCCCATATCTCGAAGAATCACCGTTGCATCGCCGCCTTTGTCTTGAATGAAACCTGGACCGCCGTCCGGGTCTACAAAAATGGTCGTCAAGATTTTGTCTATAAAAAGGATCGTTGAAGAATGCACATTACCGTTTCCTTGGACAAGGCCGCCCGGCTTTGGCCGGAAAAAGAAGCGATTGTTGATGGAAAGAGGCGGATAACCTATGCCGAGTTCCGGCGAAGGTCCCGGGAACTGGCCCAAGCCCTTCTGGGGTTGGGACTTAATCCGGGCGATCGGGTCGGAATCATGGATTACAATTCTCATTTTTTTCTCGAATCTTATTACGGCGCAGCCTACGCCGGCCTGATTCTCAACCCCATCAATTTTCGCCTGGCCCCCAAGGAGATCTCTTTTATCCTTCAAGACTCGGGCGCTCGGGCCTTGATCGCCCATACGGATTTCGGACCTCCCATAGCCGAAGCCCTGTCGGGTGAGGCGAATCCCGTGGAAACCATTATTTGGACCGGTTCGGCGCCATGCCGCCTGAAGGAGTGTCCCTCATTAACTTACGAAAAAGCCCTGATTGAAGCCGCGGACCGGCCTCTGCCGCGGTCTCGGGGTAATGACGAAACGGCCCATCTCTATTACACCAGCGGGACCACCGGACAGCCCAAGGGAGTGATGCTCACCCACACCAACGTGGTGTCCCACGCCTTGGGCGCGGCGGCCGAACTCCATCTGACCGACGCCGACGTCTGGGCCCATGTCGCGCCGCTCTTTCATTTAGCCGACGCCTGGGCCACCTTCGCCTTGACCATGGTCGGAGGCAAACACATCATCATCCCCAGGTTTGAACCGGCCCAGGTCCTGGATGCCATCGTCGGGGAAGGCGTGACCATCAGCAACATGATTCCGACCATGCTTAACATGCTGGTCAATCAGCCCGGGGCGGCGGACCGGAAGTACCCCAGTCTGCGTTATATTTTGTCCGGCGGGGCCCCCATCGCCCCGGAAGTGGTTCGGAAGATCATGGAGACCTTTGGTTGCGAGTACGTGCAGACGTACGGCATGACCGAAACCAGCCCCTACCTGACCCTAAGTCTGCTTAAAACCCACATGCGGGACTTGCCCGAGGATCAGCGGTTCTGGTATAAGGCCCGGACCGGCCGGGAGTTCATCACCGTGGAGCTGAAAGTCGTGGACCAGGAGGGCCGGGAAGTGGAGCCCAACGACCAGGAAGTGGGCGAAATCTGGGTTCGGGGCGACTCGGTCACGCCAGGCTATTGGAACCGACCCGAGGAAACGGCCAAGGCCTTTCAAGACGATTGGTTAAAAACCGGAGACCTGGCCGTGATTGAACCCGAAGGATACGTCAATATTGTTGATCGCAAAAAAGACATGATCATCACCGGCGGAGAAAACGTCTATTCAACCGAGGTTGAACACGTCTTGTATGAGCACCAAGCGGTCCTGGAGGCCGCGGTCATCGGGACGCCCGATCCGAAATGGGGGGAGGCGGTCAAGGCCATTGTCGTTTTAAAGCCCGGAACCCGAGTCGGCGCAGAGGAATTGATCGGCTTTTGCAAGGAGAGGCTCGCCCATTTCAAGGCTCCGAAATCAATTGATTTCATTGATGAATTACCCAAGACGGGGTCGGGAAAAATCTATAAAAAAGGACTCAAGGAACGCTACGCCGGTTAATGCCGGGCAAGATTATCACCCTTTGGTATATTTGAAGACTTTTAGAAAAGACATCCTCGTAAGACTCGATAGACAGGTCTTGGCCGGGATTTACCACCGCCTCGGGTCGAGGCCCCGGCCGGACGGCTGTTAATATTTGAAGTCCGGCTCATGATTTGTTTCTTGGCTTTGTCGACGATATATAGTAATAATCAAGGGGTAAAAGCGGGAAAATAGATCAACCTGGGGTAAGGGGGTCTCATGCCAGGAGAATTTTCGAACGCGGGGTGGCGGTGCGGCCTAAATGAGCACACCGGCGCCCTGAAGGAACTCGTAGCCACATCTCATGCCGTGGCACGACAAGTTTTACCTTTTCTAAGCCAGAAGGCCATTCCGATCACTCCGCCCAATTACCGGCTGTGGTATGAATACTTTTCCGGAGGTGCGTCCGAACTGCGGGAGACCCTGGAACGGTTGCTCAACGAGGGCCTGGAATTCACCCCGGACCTGACCAACAGTCTTTACCATCGCTTTTTCAGCATCGAGGGTTCCAATGATCGGCTCAGGGTTCTAAACCGGACCGAAGAAAAGGTCCAGCAAATGGCCTTGGAGATTATTAAGGGACTTCTTATCTCCATCTCTCATTCCACCGATTTCAGTCAGAGCCTCGGACGCTATCTGTCGGTCATCGAAGAGGCGCCGGACCTGGAAACCTTGAGGGAGATGGTCGGCAACATTTTAATTGAAAGCAACCGGGTCATCAAAGCCCATGAAACCTTTCACGGCCAAATGAAGGAAACTTCCGAAAACCTGCACCGGCTCAAAGAAGATCTGCGCCGAGCCGAGGAATTGGCCAATACCGACGAACTGACCGATCTGCCCAACCGGCGGGCTCTTAACCACCGTCTCATAGAGGAAGAAAGCCGGACCAAGCGATACAACACCCCTCTTGCGTTCATACTTTTCGACCTGGATGATTTTAAAAAGGTCAACGACTCCTTCGGCCATCTGGTCGGCGACCGCCTCTTGGCCATCACGGCCAAGGCCATCAAGGCCGTGGTCCGTTTGTGCGACACGCCGGCCCGCTTCGGCGGGGAGGAGTTTGCCGTAATCTGCCCCCAAACCGATCTGATCGGCGCCACCAACCTGGCCAACCGATTGCGGGTCTCAATCGAAGAAACTATGTTTACTGTCCGGGGGTCCGTGGTCAAAGCCACCATAAGCGGCGGTGTGGCCATGTATCGTTCCGGTGAAACCACGGACGATCTGATCGACCGGGCCGACCGGGGCCTGCTCCTGGCCAAGAAAAAAGGAAAAAACCTGATTATCAGCGAAAACGATTTACCCGCCGACAAGCAAAGATCAGCCTGGAATAAAGTAAATTCGGGCTGAGATCATTAAAAGTTCGACCAAGCAAAACCATTCCGTCCCTCGGCGGATGTTTTAGTCCTTATCATTGACCTACGAAAACAGCGTCAAGATTCCGTCGGGTTTAACTCGCGGAGGCCCTATTATTTTATTAATTAATATTGTTGATAAAATCACATCAGCAAGAACAGAACCTCGGCCCCGGCGGAAAATATTGCCCACCCAACCTTAAGGCCGCATCGGCCGGTCGCCGGCAATTCCAAGACAAATTACCAATAAATCAGCCAAGTTAGTAATAAAACCCGAATTTTTTTCTTGGCATACCGATTGCTTAAAGATTAGCCAATCCGAGTAAAAGCCGCCTGGAGGAGGATGCCGGTGAAAATTTCAGATAAATTGCCGCCCCAAACGTTGATCGGGACCCAGACCAACTCCCCCCAACCAAAGGGAGGAGGAGACTTCGCCCAGACCCTGGCCCAGGCGGAAGCCGCCGCCTTGCCGGAAGGTTCGGCTCTGGCCACGGGTCAGGCCGCTTTGGGTTTGGAAAAGATGTCCCCGGCCGGTCGAATTTTCACTATCAACCCCAGCGGACCGGCGGTCCAAGTCGAAAAAACCTTGGCCTTGTTGGACCGCTACGCTCAGGCCTTGAACGATCCGACCCAGAGTCTCAAACAGATATCTTCCTTAGTCAAAGACCTGGAGGACCAGGCGGCGGCCTTGACGGGAATCAGTAAAGAACTCCCCTCCGGCCATGGTCTGAAAGGCCTGCTTGACCAGACGGCGGTTCTGGCCACGGTGGAGGCGGCCAAATTCAACCGGGGCGATTACGTCTGAGAGGAAAAAGCCATGCAAGTCAGGGATTTGGCGGAGGTCTACAATCGATTGGGCTGGGTCGCCCGGGACTCCCGCCGTCTGGTCCGACACGACGAAGGGCGACCGCCCGGCTTGGCAGAGGAAGGCCAGGTTTCACCCGTGGAAGGCCGGGAAGAGCCTGGAACGCCGCCGGCCGAGGCGGCTGATCTCAAGGCGGGCCAGGCCGAAGACCTGGCCGAGTGGGCGGCCGGAGAGATCAAGGCCGCGGCCGATCACCCCCGGCTCGGGTTTTTACACGAGGTGACCGGTCTGAAAGTCATCGATCCCAGGTACGTCTGAATTAGTTTTTTCCTTTGTCCTCGCTTAGTTTTTCAACCCGAGACCTTCAATTTTCACTCATCCGTTTTATAGAGACTCCGGCGGTTGACACCCGGAGTTCACCCTGACGAAACCACAACTCCCGCAAATTTGGCCTGAAAATTCACTGGACGGTCACCCGGTCGACATCTTTTCCAGTTAGACTCAGCGGCATGAGAAGAGTGCGCCGGTCTGATCCAACGGAGCGTAATTTTACGGCAAGCCTGAGCAAGCCTTCCTGCTCAGGCGAAGATGGTGAAGGGAGAAACCCGTGAAACCGACCACCTGCCCGATCAACTTCAGCTCGGCCCTGGCCGGTCCGATCGGGGTTCTGAACAAACTGGGCGTCAATCTAAAATCCCCCGAAACCACGGCGGCCACTCTGCCTTTTGCCTCGGGAGACGCCACCTGCGGGGTGGAAAACGAGTTACAAGCCGTTGTCGTTGGGGCCGGAAACCAAATCGATCTGGCCTGGACCATCGAACAATCGAACTATTACCGAAACATGGTGATGCGTCATGATCGAGGCGAACTGCCGCGCCGGGTCATCACCGAACTGGAAAGCTGGCTGGCGGACAACCCCGCCGGAGTCTGGGAAAACAGTTGGGTCCGCCTTCCGGTTCGTTTTCTCAGCCCGTTGGCTCGACAAGTCCTCGAACGGGACCTTCTGATCGATAAAAACGATCCGGCCAAGGGGCGGCGAGGGGACGTCGATCGTTTTATCGTCATGGAAGGTAAAGAGCCTTTTCTACGCATTCCGGTCAGTTATCTGTTGAAGCTGAGTCTGATCGACGTGGTCGGCATCCAGGCGGACGGTCCGGCCCTGATCAAACAGATCGGTCTGACCTTGGTCGACCACTTTTTAAGCGACAATACCTCGCCGGAGACATACTCCTTTTATGTTTCACCGCCGACCGCGTCCGCCGGCCAAGGCCTGGCCGTAGCCGCCGAAACAGGGAGGCGCTTCCTCCTGACTCAACTGCTGATCCTTTATGCCGGACGTTGCTTCGGTCTCCTGGATTCCGGCCAAAAGGCGGTGGTCTACTTCGCCCCTCACCCGCCGGTTCGACAGAAACAGTTGAGCCAGGGCATCACCGACAGCTTTTACCGGGAACTGTTCATGAATCCATGCCTGTCCGGGTGGGATCGGGGCGAGGACAAGCATGAGTACATGCATCTTTGCCATCAGGTGCTTTCCCGGGCCCAGCTCAACGCCCTGGCCCGGCTTCGGGAAGCCGGAATCATAACCCGGAACCTGGTGACCTTGCCCTCGGCCTCGAACATCAGCCTGGCCAACAACGGGACCCATGTCAGTCTGGGCAGCCGGAGGCTCACCCAAGCCCTGGCCGATCCTTCCTCGGGCTTTACCATCGAACAGGAAAAACAATTAGGCGATTTGGTCATCAAGTTTTTCGAGCATTTCCTGCCGCTGTTTGTCGGCTTTTACAGCGCGGCCCCTTACCGGCTCGGTTTTGGCGACTTTCATCCGGAAAAGGTCCTCAGTTTTCTGCCCTACGAGTTGGATTACACTCATCTGCGCATGATCTGGCGGCGCTGGAAAAAAAAGGCCCACCTGAAAATCAGGCCTTGGAACCTGGGGCTGACCCCTTTCGGTCCGCCCTGGCTCGACCGGACTCTCAGCCGTCTGTTTCGACTTCGCGGCGATTTTGTCCCTGATTTTCGGCTGATCGATTACCTGGTGGCGATTATGAGCACTGACCGGAGCCCGGCCTTGGACGGCCGGTTGGGCAACCAGGAACGTCTCAAGCGGGACCTGGCCCAGCTTGGCGTGTTCGATCCTCGAATGTCCGTATACTTGCCATACCGGCAGAGGGAGTTCGGCCAAAAGGGCTTCTCCGGATTCGAGGGCCGGTATTACAGCCTCTTCGGGAGTCTGGACCAGGACCTGGCCCCGGCCGTGGAACTTCAGACCCTGATCACCGCCCTGGCTTTTCAGTTGATTGCTTCCGGACGTTTGATCCACGCCCACATCCCGGATGATCCGGTCATCGAAAGCGAAAGACGCCAGGTATTTTTCGGAGCGGCCATCGGTCTGCCCACCTTTTTCGTCAAGGCCGACACCAGGAACCTGTTTCTCCGCTCCATCCTGGAACAAACCAGGGAGATTCGCCCCAGCCGGCGCTATCCGGGTTATTTAAGAATCAAACACCATCAATATCGCCTGGCGTTGACCCGCCTGATTGATCAGGAGGCGGCTTCTCTCGTCGAAGGTCTGAATCTGGCGGAAACGATGTCCGACCTGAAAAAGCGCCTGCAAAATCCCGATGAATATTCAGCCGGCGGCCGCCTGACCCGGGGTATTCTGGACAAGGGCCGTTTCCGGTCGCCCCTTCGGGCCGAGGCCGAAGCCTTTAATTTGGCCGCCGAGAGTTTTTATAGGGAAGAGCTGCGGTTGAGATATATCGAGGCGGCCTTGGATGGCCTGGAACAGGACCTGGGCCGTGGGAATTTGGCCCGGAGCCTTGAAAACGCTCTTTTTCGGGCGGCCCTCCGGCAGGTTCTGGGCGATCAAGACCCGGCGGGATTTGTTGGCCGGATAAGGCGGTCGGTTTTGAATGAAACGATGAGCCGGGAAGAACTCGTTAAGTTGATTAATCTGGTTATGTTGACCATTCACGCAGCGGCCCTCGGCGCGGCCGGCGGTCCGGAAAATCAAAAATGGCCGGGAGAATATGATCATGGGCTCGATAACCCACCAATACATCGAGCGGCAAACGGGTAAGGTCCGCACCGAACGCCTCTTCGCCGACCGTCTGGTCAATTTTCTCTATTCCGAAATCAGGGAGAGCGTCCCGGCCGTCTTTAAAACCCTGATCAGCGCCAGGGCCTCCAGCCTCTTGGGGTTCCTCAACTTCGATTTGTTCCTGAGCGTGAAAGTCGGTTCGACCCACGAACTTCTTCGCTCCTGGGGAGTCGATGTCAGTGAGTGCCTGGACCCTCCGGAGGTTCTGGATACGCCGGAGAAATTATTCACCCGTAAAATTCGCTACTGGGAATGCCGCCCCATGCCCCCTGACCAGAAAATCGTGGTCTCGCCATGTGAAGCCCGACTCCTGCTCGGTTCCTTTCAAGAGACCTCCCTCCTGTACGTCAAGGATAAATTTTTCGATTTTCAAGACCTGTTAGGCCAAGACCGAGCCCAATGGCTGGAGGCCTTCACCCAGGGCGATTTCGCCGTCTTTCGCCTCACCCCCGACAAATACCATTACAACCACGCCCCTGTCTCCGGACTGGTTAAAGAAGTTTACCAGCTTGACGGAGACTACCATTCCTGCAATCCGACCGCCGTGATCAGTCTGGTCACCCCCTACTCGAAAAACACCAGGAACGTGACCGTGCTGGATACCGATGTGACTGGCGGGAGCGGGGTCGGCCTGGTGGCCATGATCGAGGTGGCGGCCCTGATGGTCGGCCGGATCGAGCAGTGTTACAGCTCGGTGGAATATCGGAATCCCCGACCGGTCGAGCCAGGTCAATTTGTGGAAAAGGGTCGGCCCAAAAGCTTGTTTCGACCGGGCAGCAGCACCGTGATCTTGATCTTTCAAAAAGACCGGGTGGTTTTTGACGAGGATTTGCTGGACAACCAGCGAGCCATGGGGGTGATGAGCCGATTCTCCCAAGGGTTTGGTCAGCCCCTGGTCGAAACCGAAGTCCGGGTCCGGTCCGGCATCGGCGCCGCCGTGGCCTGACGGTTAAAGCGCCTGGAGGATGCCTAGTGTCCTGTGTGGTTAGTTCTTTCATATAATAAAGAATCGTGATATAGTGCCAGACATGGCACGAGCACAAGAAAGATATGTGTTGAAAGAGGAGGAGCAGCAGGAGCTTACGAGGCTGGTTCGGTCTCCCAAGACTGCTCAAGCTCTTGCTTCACGGGCGAGGATCATCCTGCTGACCGGGTCCGGAAAGTCCGCCGAAAAGGTGGCTTCAACTATTGGGACCACTACGCGATCCGT
>Ga0209270_1001748_pt1 | contig 27084 bp, 20 predicted proteins | sample MTBAKSrepl1MetaG_FD_187456 | JGI IMG/M metagenome (GOLD analysis project Ga0209270, IMG submission 187456) | Enrichment culture microbial communities from Arthur Kill intertidal strait, New Jersey, USA, that are MTBE-degrading - MTBE-AKS1... | ecosystem: Environmental > Aquatic > Marine >...
TATCCATGAAAGGCTTTCCTTGGGGCTGGAACAGACTGTATTTTAAAGCCCTGCTGCCGTTCCCATGAGCTGTGTTCGGTTTTTGCAGCCCTTGGGCAGAGACCCCCACGGGCAAACTTCTTCGCACATTCCAGAGCAGGCACAGACAAAAAGCAATAAAATGCGTTTATATCGTTCGGCGGCCGCCCCCGGGCTCGGGATACTGTTTATTGAAGGCAGCAGGGAATCCCTATCCATGAAAGGCTTTCCTTGGGGCTGGAACAGACTGTATTTTAAAGCCCTGCTGCCGTTCCCATGAGCTGTGTTCGGTTTTTGCAGCCCTTGGGCAGAGACCCCCACGGGCAAACTTCTTCGCACCATGCAGGGAAGTTACAAATAAAGAGTCTAAAGGGACGCCATTTCAACTGCCCCCGCATCCATGTCCAGGTCGCCGATTTTTGCCGCAATAAGCTCTATCCTGAAGATCTCCTCGATATGATGCCTGACGCTGTGCCGCACGTGCTCCATGGATACACTGCGGCCCAGTTCCTTTTCCATGGACGTCATGCCGATATCCCTGAGGCCGCATGGGTGGATCCAGCCAAAAGGCTCCATCAAAAGGTTCACATTGAGGGCCGCGCCGTGAAAGCTGATCCCCCGGCGGACGGCTATCCCGATGCTGGCCAGCTTGCAGCGGCCCACCCAGACACCCCGGTTGATGGGATTCCTCTGGGCGACGATTCCCCAATCCCCTGCGGCCCGGATGATCACCTCTTCCAGCATTTCCACATAGTCGGCAACGCCAATGCGGGCAGCGGTCAAATCCATGATGGGGTAGATGACGAGCTGTCCAGGACCGTGATAGGTAATGTCGCCGCCCCGTTCCGCCTGGATGACCAAAATCCCTTTGGCCCTCAGGACCTCCTCGGATACGATCAGGTTGTCGCTGCCCCCCCGCCGGCCCAGGGTAAAGACCGGGGGGTGCTCCAGCAAGAGAATCACATCCGTGTGGAGACGCTTCTCCCATCTCGCGGACACCAGGTCGCTCTGGAGGGTCCAGGCATCCAGGTATGCGATCGAGGGGAGGTCAACGTACAAACACTTTCTTCCTGGACAACCTGTGGCAGTCTGCGGGGGCATCGGTCTGTTTACTGCGTCTTCAGGTGGGACGAAAAAAAGACGCTTTCGCATTCCCTGGGAGGCAAGCGAAGCCGCTTGAGACCCACCTCGGCAAGCTGGGCCAGGGGATCGATCATCTGTGAGACCGGCGGGTTGTAGGAGAGTTCCGCATCCAGGAGATCGTAGAGGCTCATGCCGCCGTGAATGGCCAGGGCCAGGAGATTGATGCGCCACGCGGCCCCTTCCCTGCCTACGGCCTGGGCCCCCAGGATCTTTCCGTCCGCTGGGTTCACAACAGCCCGCAGATGGACCTCTGTAGCGCCCGGCATGTAGTGGGGCCGGATCTCCCGCCTGGTGGAAACGGCCCTCACATCGTATCCCAGGTCCACGGCCCTCCGAAGGGTATGCCCAGTGGCGGCGATCTCCAGGTCGCCCACCTTGGTCACAAAGGTGTTGAGGACCCCCGGGTAGAGGGTATTGCCGCCGGCTGCATTGACGCCAGCGGTCATTCCCTGCCGGTAGGCCGATGTGGCAAGCTGCATGGCCGCAGGCGTCCGATCGATGCGGGAGTAGCTTTGCACCAGGTCGCCGATGGCGTAGATCCCCCTGACGGATGTCTCCATCCGGTTGTTGACCATTACCAGGCCGTCTTGCAAGGCGATCCCTGCGGTTTCGGCAAGCCGGGTATTGGCCCGCATGCCCACGGCCATGACCACCAGATCGCAGGGGATGGCCTCTCCGGCGATGACCACAGATGTCACGCTCCGGTCCCCGTCGATCCGATCGACCCCTTTGCCGAACAGGACCCGGATGCCCAGTCTTTCGAGTTCATCGACAATCGCCTGTCCTATCTCCGGATCCAGATTGCGGGGAAACGGCTCCGGCGTTCGTTTTGTGATGGCGACAGCAAGACCCCGGCGCCTCAGACCCACCGCCACCTCAAGGCCTGCAGCCCCGCCGCCGACCACCACCGCCTTTTTCTGCTTCGATGCCACGGCCGCCTCCAGCAGGCCGCGGGTGTTGTCCATATCCGATACAAAATGGATGCCCCTTCCCACAAACTCCTTTGCCCCTGGGATGGGGAGGAGAATGGGAGACGCCCCGTTGGCCAGGATGAGGGCGTCGTAGGGGATCTTTTTTTCCTCGGATGCGGCCAGATCCACGACCGTCAAGATCCTCTTTTCCGCATCGATCGACAGGGCCTCGTGTGAAAGAAGCTTGACCAGGCGGTTTTTCACCTCCGGCACATGGTATTTGAGATCCTCGAGGTCCTTGACCACCCCCTCGATCACAAAGGGGAGACCGCAGGGCGAGAACTGATCAAAATCCCGCTTCTCGATAAAAGTGATCCGACACTTCCGGCTGAAGCTGAGGGCAGACCGGGAGGCATAGAGCCCCCCTGCCCCAAGCCCTACGATGACGATGTCTAACTGCTGGCCCATCTTCTCCCCTCATTGTCGATCTGCCTTGTCTTCACTTTCCCGTAAAATTCCTCGCCCGTGATGATGCCCTTTTCAATAGGGAGCTGCATAACCCACTCCAGCTGAAGCAGGGCGCCGTCCGAGTCCATGACGTTTTGCCCGGCCCGTGCAGAAAAGCTCCCGGTCGGCATCTCCTTAAGGCGGTATTTGTCGCGCATGTTCCTGTCTTCAGCCTTGCGGACCTTCGGGACCCACACGCCATGAGGGATGGCGAGTTTAATGGCCGCATGGACGGCCGCAACCAAACAGCGGCCTGGGTGCCCGTGTGGGTCTCTGCCCAAGGGCTGCAATAAAATGCGTTCATATCGTTCGGCGACCGCCCCCGGGCTCGGGATGCCGTCTATTGAAAGGCAGCAAGGAATCCCTATCGACCCGCCTGACTCGCCTCACTCGCATGGCGGGCAGGTGAAAGGGTGTCCTTGGGGCTGGAACAGACTGTATTTTAAAGCCCTGCTGCCGTTCCCATGAGCTGTAGTCGGTTTTTGCAGCCCTTGGGCAGAGACCCACACGGGCAAATTTCTTCGCACCATGCAGGGAAGTTGTGGACAAAGATTCTATGCCAGATTGACATGAAAAGTTTACAAGCTGGCAACATGCCCCATTCCCTCTTGGAGCGGAATAATCTTTGACTGGCCGCGTTTGTTACAACCGAGTCACTCCTAACTTCTTCTTGACCAGCGACGGATATGATATAGCTATGCTTCATTGGAGTTAACCACCCCCATTGTTTCGACCTGGGGCGCGGGGTCGCCGCAGCGGCCCCTGCTTTCTGGGGCTTGTCGGATGCGAATATCCAAATACATCCCCGGATGTGAAGGTCAGATGAGAGGATGAATGCTCCTTTCTCAAACAGCTTGTTATTCCCCACTGTTCTACAGGTCTTCCTCTTTTCATCAGCAATGCGCACTCAACTTTCTTAGTTTATTACGGACTTCCCGCAGGTTAATCCTATTTCTCCAATTCTTCCTTAACCGCAAGGCCTATATTTTCCAAGGTGTAAGGCTTCTTGACGTACTTTCCAGCGCCCAAATCCTGGGCGGCAGTCACCTCTTCGGTCTGGGCATACCCGCTCGCTATAATCGCCTTCTGGCCGGGCCGCACCTTGACGATCTCCTTGTAGGTCTCATGTCCATTGACTCCTTTGGGCATCACCATATCAAGGACAATCAGATCCACAGGATTTTCTTTCACATAGGCAATCGCTTCTTCACCGCTCGAAACCGCTTCCGCATGATATCCCAGCTTGGTCAATATGCCTATGGCGATTTCTCTCTGGCTTTCCTCATCATCCACTACCAGAATCCTTTCACCGTGGCCCAGGTAGCTTATGCGGCCATCCGCTTCCTTTACGGCGGCGAGGTCTTCTCGGGTGACGGGAAAATAGAGTTCGAAAACTGTCCCCTTTTCACTGGTCCTGACATTGATGTATCCGTTGTGGTCCTGTACCGTATTCCACACAACTGTCAAGCCCAGGCCTGTCCCGCTGCGCCCCATGACCTTCTTGGTATAGAACGGCTCAAAAATCCTCTCCATGTCCTTGCTGGATATGCCATGACCATTGTCTGAAACAGAAAGAACGGCATATTCCCCCGTCCGAACATCGTCATATCCCTTGAGCGGCTCATCCAGATAGCGGTTGAAGGTTGAAGTCTTCACTGTGCCGCCGCCCTCAATGGCCTCCGAGGCATTGATGACCAGATTCATCAGACTCTTTTTCAGGTGAATTGGGGAACCGCTCATGTTCAACAGGTCAGGGGCCAGATCAGTCTCGAAATGAATAAGAGGGTGCATCTCCGTGACCTTCTGATATTCGGGAGAGCCCACATATTCATTTACGATGCTGTTGAGATTCAAAGTTTGCTTTCCCGTCGCAACCCCCCGGGCAATGGTAAGGAGGTCGGCGACCACATCAGCGGCCCGCATCCCGGATGCATGTATGCTCTCTAAGGGTTTTCTGAGGGGGCTGTCTTCAGGCAGGTCCATAAGCATCAATTCTGGGTAGCTCACAATCCCTGACAGGATATTGTTCAAGTCATGCGCAACGCCGCCGGCCAACAGGCCCAGGGCTTCCATCTTCTGGGCGCGCTGGAGCTGGAATTCAAGCATTCGTTTCTCGGTGATATCCCGAACAATCCCGCTGAAGCCCGCCACTACTCCTTCTGCATTCCTTATCGGCGACACAGAGACTTCGATAGAGCGCCTTTTCCCATCTTTTTTGATGATTTCCCAGTCAAACCCCCTGGACGGCACGCCTGTCATAAAGACACGGTTGAAGGTCTTGTACACACTTTCTACATTCTCTGCGGCCGTGTATTTCCGGTAATTCATACCCATCAATTCATGTTCCGGATATCCAAGCATGTCGCACAATGAATCATTGAAGAATGTCAAATTTCCTGCGATGTCGACTTCATAATAGCCTTCCTCCATGCTTTCGAGGATGCTGCGGTATTTCTCCTCGCTGACTCTCAGTTCCGCTATCGCGTCCTTTTCGCGAGTGATGTCGTATCCGATGCCTTCGATAAAGTCCTCTTCCGGATTGGCGCGAGCCGAAAAGCGTATCCATGCGATGCTGCCGTCTTTCCGAAAAAACTGGGCCTCAAAATCATCGACTTCGCCAGACTTCGCAAGCTGCGCCAGCATGCGTTGGCGGGTCCCCGGATCGACATAATGCTCTGTCGACAGGTAATGAGCGATACACTCCTCCCGGCTGTCATAACCATAGGTCTGTGCAAAACGATTGTTGCATTCAAGGAGCTTCCCATCGGAAATACGGGTCCGAAATATGGCGGCCTGGGCGCTGTCAAAGATGGTGCGATATTTGGCTTCACTCCGTTTAAGGGCAGCCTCCGCCTCCTTGCGGGAGGTTATGTCCTCGCAGGCCATCAGGTTTTCACCTGTCTCCAGCTGGACCGGTATGAAGTTGATGATCTTTTTAGACCCATCCTTGCATTCAACCTCAAACACCCTGGGCCTCTTCTGTCCAACCTGGGAAGAGGCTAAATCCTCCAGCCAGGCAGAGATGGCCTGGCGTCTATGATCTGGATCGGGATACGCCTTTTTAAACCAGGTTTTTCCATTCGGAATGTCGCTCACATCATATCCAAAAATCTCCTTAAATTTCGAGTTGACATACTTAAAGGTTCCGTCTCTGTCGATCATTACCATGCCAAAAGGGGCATTTTCAGACAAGACCCGGAACCTCTCCCTCTCAGCCCGCAGTTCCTCCTCAGCCTGCTTTTTTGCCGTTATATCCTTTACGTGTTCAATTACGTTAACCACCTCGCCACTTTCATTTTTAAGAGGAAAAGAAGAAAGCTCGAGCCACCCCATTGGCTTCTCAGCAGAGGGATAGGGAACGACCTCGGAGTGAACCTCACCCGTCTTCATGGCTCGAAGGGATGGACACCAAGGACAAGGGGAATCTAATCCCTGGTAAACCCTATAGCACTTCTTCCCAGCCAGCGGCATGTGCTCAGGGTACCAATCCTCCATCTGGAAGTTGCAACGAATAATCGTGAGATCCCGATCCAACACACTGATTCCGTCTCGAATGCCGTCGAATATGTTTTGGAGAAACCGTTCACTCGCCTTGACCCCTTCCTCCGCCTGTCTGCGCTCAGTAATATCGGTATCCAATCCACGGTAGCCACGAAGCGTGCCATCAGGGTTCAACAGGGGAACGCCCTTAGTGGACATCCAAACGCAGGCGCCGGCTTTGGTCTGGACAGCATTGCCGAGGTCGGCGAAGGATTCCTTGCGGGCGAAAAGCTCAAAGACCGCAGTCTTGAACGCCTCGCGTCCCTTTTGGGGATGCAGGTCGTAGAAGTGCAACTTGCCGATAATTTCTTCCGGATGATAGCCAAGAATCTGATCTGAAAGATGGCTCACGTAGGTATAAAGGCCGTCCGAATTCACTTCCCACGCAATGGTGCGGCTCTGCTCCGCAAGCTGCTTGAAACGTTCCTCGCTGTCTCGAAGCGCCTCTTCGGTCCTCTCGCGGGCAACGGCTTCCTTCTCCAACTCCTTGACCCTGTTTTCCAATTCCTCATAGGTAGGTTTGGGAACCATTGGCGAGCCCTCCGGACCATAGTTCGCAAAGGGTTAATCTTACCGTTCGGCCTCTATGGGACGGCCTCATCCAGGAGATCGTGCAGCCCGAAAAGGGCTTCCCGAATGGGAACGACGACCACAGGATTCAAAAGGCCTTGGTCGAAGGATTTGATTGCGCGGTCAAAGGAAACAATGATGATTTTGCAAACGGGCAGTCTGTATGCCGAAATCCGGATGTCGCACCAAACGCAAGCCAGGGCCTGGGAACAAGAGGGAAACAATAAACCTTCAATGCGTGCCGCGCATCCCCTATCCTGCCAGGCAGGGTTTGCGGGCCGCGGCGGTCTCGTCGAGCCTGCGCACCTTGCACTTGCGGGGGGCATGGTGGAGCAGGTCCGGATCCGTTCTGGCCTCTTCCGCAATGGCCTTGAGGGCCGCAATGTAGCTGTCCAGATCCTCTTTCGATTCGGTCTCGGTAGGCTCCATCATAATAGCCCCCGCCACCACCAGGGGAAAATAGACCGTGGGCGGGTGAAACCCGTAGTCCATGAGCCGCTTGGCCATATCCAGCGTGGTCACATGGTGCGGCGCCTGAAATTTGTCCGAGAATACGCACTCGTGCATGCAGGGCCGGTCATAGGGGAGATGAAGGGTGTCTTTCAGCCTCTCCTTGATGTAGTTGGCATTGAGCACGGCCAGCTGGCTGACCTTCTTGAGGCCTTCGGGTCCCATGGTGCGGATGTAGCTGTAGGCCTTGAGCATAACCCCCACATTGCCGTAAAAGGCCTGGAGCCTGCCGATAGAATCGGGCCGGTCATGATCCAGTGCATATCTCCCCTCCTGTTTCACGATCCTGGGGACCGGGAGAAAGGGTTCCAGTTCCTTTTTGACGCACACCGGCCCTGAACCCGGGCCCCCGCCGCCGTGGGGCGTGGAAAAGGTCTTGTGGAGGTTCAGGTGCATCACGTCCACTCCGATCTTCCCCATCTTGACCATCCCCATGACCGCATTCATATTGGCCCCGTCGCAATACACCAGTCCCCCTTTAGCGTGCACGATCCGGGCGATCTCGAGGATGTTTTCCTCAAAGAGCCCCAGGGTGTTGGGATTGGTGATCATGATGCCGGCCGTGTCCTCGTCCATCACCCCTGCCACGGCCTCAGCGGAGAGGATCCCCTGGTCATCGGAGGCCACAGGCACGGGACGGTAGCCGCACAGGGCCACACTGGCCGGGTTGGTGCCGTGGGCCGTATCCGGGACAATGATCCGGGTGCGCTGGGCCCCTTTCTTCTGATGCCAGGCATGGATCAGGAGCATGCCGGTCAGTTCTCCATGGGCCCCAGCGGCGGGCTGGAGCGTGGCGGCGTCCATGCCGGTGATCTCCGCCAGATGCACCTCCAGCTCGGCCATCACCTGAAGGACCCCCTGGCACAAAGATTCCGGAATCAGGGGATGGGCGCCTGAAAAGCCTGGAATCGAGGCCTGGCGTTCGTTGGTCTTGGGGTTGTATTTCATGGTGCACGACCCCAACGGGTACATGCCCGTGTCCACCCCGAAGTTCCACTGGGACAGGCGCGTATAGTGGCGCACCACGTCCACCTCGCTCAGGTCCGGGAAATCAGGGCCGTCGCCCACAAGCTCACGGCTCAGGGGAGAAGGATCCACGTCCCGCTTAGGGAGCGAAAATCCGCACCGTCCCGCTTTCCCCTTTTCCCACAACAGCGGTTCGTTCAGTATCAGGCCTGTGGTTCCCAAGGAATCGTTCATGCTGCAACCTCCCTGACTAAGGCATCCATGGCCTCTCTGGATTTGGTTTCCGTAACGCACACGAGATAATGGTCATACAGTTCCGGATAAAAATCTTTAAGCGCGAAGCCCGGCACGATATTCTTTTCCAAGAGCCGTTTGCGGGTCTCTTCAAACCCTTTGGGAAATTCAACCACAAACTCATTAAATGTGGGCCGCTCAAAGGGGATGGCGAACCCGGCCTGTTTCAGACGTGATTTCATATATTCGGCCTTGTCGTGATTGAGCAGGGCCAGTTCCCGCATGCCGGTCTTCCCGAGAGAGGCCATATACATGACCGCGGCCAGGGCGCAGAGGCTGTTGTTGGTGCAGATATTGGATGTGGCCTTTTCCCGCCGGATGTGCTGCTCCCGGGTTGCCAGGGTCAAAACAAATCCCAGTCTCCCCTCCAGGTCCGTGGTCTTGCCCACCAGTCTGCCCGGGAGCTTGCGCATATGGGCCTTTCCCGCGGCGATCATTCCCAGGCCCGGACCCCCGTAAGAGAGGGGGATGCCCAGGCTCTGCCCTTCCCCGCAGACAATGTCGGCGCCCTGGGCCCCTGGGCCTTTCAAAAGCCCGTAGGCCAAGGCCTCGGTGAAGCAGGAGATAAAGAGGGCGCCTGTCTTGTGGATCTCTTCACCTGCCCTTTGAAGGTCTTCAATTACTCCGAAGAAATTGGGCGACTGGACCGCCACACCTGCAAGGTCGTCCAACTGAGACAGACTGGAAAGATCGGTGCTGCCGTCCGGGAGATAGGGGAGTTCAACCGCATCGTATCCGGTGGGCGCGAAATAGGTCTGAACGGTCTGCCGGTAGAGGGGATGGATCAGGCTCGATAAAGCCACCCTTTTACGGCCTGTGATCCGGACGGCCATGAGGAGCGACTCGGCCAGGGCCGTAGCCCCGTCATAGTGGGAGGCGGTGGCCACCTCCATGCCCAGCAGCCGGGCAGCCAGGGTCTGGTACTCGTAGATGGCCTGCAGGGTCCCCTGGCTCATCTCGGGCTGATAGGGGGTGTAAGAGGTGACGAATTCGGACCGGCCCAGAAGATAAGAGACCGATTCCGGGATAAAGTGCTCATACCTGCCTGCGCCCACAAATGCCTGATGCCCCGGGCCTGGCATCTGTCCGGCCAGGGCGTCCATATGATCGTTCAGTTCCCACTCGGTCATGGGCGCCGGCAGATCTAGCGCCTCTTTCAGCCGGCAATCCCGGGGAATGGTGGAAAAGAGATGGTCCAGATGATCCACCCCCACTGCCTGGAGCATGGACTGGATATCCTCTTGGGTATGGGGGAGATAGCGCATTTAGGCGGCTCCTTTCAGCTTTTCAAGGCACTGGCCTGCCGTCATAAGGGTCTCATATTCCGAAAGGTCGTCGGGCCTCACCTCCACAAACCAGCCGTCGGCGTAAGGGCTCTGGTTCACCAGCTCCGGGGCGTCCTCCAGGGCCTGGTTGACCCCAATGATCTCTCCAGAAACCGGGAGGTAGCACTCCACCACGGCCTTGACCGATTCCACAGTGGCAAATTCATCCCCTTTTTGAAATTTGGCCCCCACCCGGGGGAGTTCCACAAAGACGATGTCGCCCAACTGGTCCTGGGCATAATCGTCCAGGCCCACACGGACGATGTCGCCCTCGATCCTTGCCCACTCATGGTCCTCTGCATACCGGACATCCTCCGGCAGGTTCAGTTCGCTGATCTCTTTCATGGTTTCCGCTCCTTGATCAAAATTCGGCCCTGGTTTAACTCGGTTCTTCTCTCAGGGGCCGCGCCGGGATCCTGCATCGCTGAAAGGATCCCCGAGAATCGAGTCTGGTTTATCCTATGCGGCAAAAAATATCAAACATGGAAAAATTGTTACATCAATTCTCACTTTGGCAAAACAGTTCTGCGGGAGCGGCTTCCAAGCCGCGAAACGTCGTGGCAGGATGCCACTCTCACACCCGATCCGCCTCATAATGAGAATTGCTGAAATTTTCATCAAGCGGCTGCATGCGGCCGGTCCCCCGTCGGCTGCTTCTGGCCGCACCATTTGGAGTTCTTATAACAAATGCACCGGCTTGTGTATAGGCCCTTTTGTCCGCAACCTCTCCGCGAAGTGCGAAGAAGTTTGCCCGGGGGCGGTCGCCGAGCGATATGGCCGCATTTTGTTGCAGCCCTTGGGCAGAGACCCCCACGGGCGGCCAGGCAGCTGTTTGGTTGCGGCCGTCAGGCCGCATTGGACATTCCGTCCCGTCATTCACCGGTTGCCAACTGCCCAACAGGAAACACCCCGCAACCCCGGGAATTTGTATTGCGCAACCTTGGGGCATCTGCTACAAATTTCGAAGATATGGCGTATCCATATGTTCCCCTGTCTCAAATTGTCACACAAAGTATGTCTGTTAAAAAAGAAGGAGGATGGCGATGAGACATCTTCGCACCCTGTTGTGGCTGTTGGCCTGCGGATGGTTTCTGATCCTGGCCATGCCTGCTGACGCGGTCCCCGGAAACGGAGAGGCGGCCTCTGAAGGCCTGGCACTGTCCAGAGTCGCCCTCTTCAAAAGCGGCGTCGGGTATTTTGAACTGAGGGGAAAGGCCCGGCCAGGGGAGGCGATTCCCTTGAATTTCAAGCGCAGTCAGATGAATGACGTGCTCAAGAGCCTCACGGTCATCAATCTGAGCGGGGGCGGGGTCAAGAACGTGGTCTATGACAGCACCAAAACAGCGGCCCAGGAGCTGAGTGAGTATGCCTTTGAATTCAGGAAAGGGGACGGCCTCCCCCAGATCCTGGAACAACTGCAAGGGTGCCCCATCGAGATAGCGACCGGGAGTTCGTCGGTCTGCGGAACCATTGCGGGCGTAGAAAAACGGATCGCCACGAAGGACGGGCGCCAGATCCCCCACTTTCACCTGGGCATGATTGACGAGCGCGGCCAGTTGCGCAGCTTTCACACAGAGGAGATCGCCAGTGTCCGGTTTCTGGACCGCGGCCTCAATGAAGACCTGAAGCGGTATCTGGGCATCCTGTCTCGAAAACACCGCAGGGATGAAAAAACCCTTGTGATTACGCCGGGCGGAGAGGGCGTGCAGGAGCTTTCTGTGAGTTATGTGACAGAGGCCCCCGTGTGGAAGGCCACCTACCGGATCGTCATTCCAGACGAGGACAAGGGGGCAAAACCCTTCCTCCAGGGCTGGGCCATTGTGGACAATGTGAGCGGGACCGACTGGGAGAGGGTGGAACTCTCCCTGGTGAGCGGGCTGCCTGCATCCTTTATTCAAGACCTCTACGATCCGCAGTTTGTCGAGCGACCGGTGGTGAAACAGGAGGAAGAGACCTTTGGGGCCCCGGCCGTGCCTGAGGAAGGCGTGCACGCGGACCACGTGCTGAAATCGGCCGAGCAGACGAAGACGGGTAGGATCAGATCTGTTTCCGCACCGCAGGATGTTGGATTGATGGGCGTCCAGGAAGTCAACCTGGAGAATCGGATGCGGGACCTGCATGCAGCGGCGGCAGGCCGCGAGGCCGGAGAGATGTTTGAATACAAGATCGACCACCGGGTCGCGATTCAACAAAATCGTTCGGCCCTGGTCCCGATCGTGGCAAAAGAGATAGACGCCGAGGCCGTGGACCTCTACAACCAGGAGGTCCGGATCCAGAATCCCCTCGCGGCCGTGCGTCTGAAAAACAGCACCGGTCTGACCCTGGAAGGGGGTCCGGCGACAGTTTTTCAGGCCGGCATCTACGCAGGCGACGCCCTGATGGGGACGCTCAAACCGGACCAAGAGCGCTACATCGCCTATGCCGTGGACCTGGGTCTCCATGTTCAGACCCAAAAGGACGCCAAGTCCGAGAAGGTGGACCGGGTCGTTGTCAACCGGGGAGTGGTGCGCTGGCACAGCGGTGTCATTGAGACCAGGACCTATACCCTTGAGAACAGGGACCCGCGACCCAAGACTGTGATCATTGATCATCCCCGCCATCCGGACTGGAAGCTCCTCGGCAAGGAAAAACCAGTGGAGATTACCGATCGTTATCTCCGGTTTGCCGTCAAGGCGCCGGCCCGTGAGACCGTCGTGTTTGCGGTGAGGGAGATGCGGGACAGATGGGAGAGCGTCATGGTCGCCAACCTGACGACCGACCACATCGCGCTCTTTGTTGACAAAGAATATCTGGATCAAAAGACCTGCCAGGGCCTGGAGCGGATTGTGGTCCTCAAATCCGAGATAAGCGCCATGGATCAGGACCTCAGGGCCATCGAAGAGAGGCGCAACCAGATCTTCAAGGATCAGAAACGGGTGAGGGAAAATCTTCAGGGTCTGGGACAGACCGCTGAAGAAAAAGACCTGAGGAGCCGATACATCAAACAGCTCAACGAACAGGAGACCCGGCTCGAGAAAATGGCCCAGGAGGAGAGGGCCCTGAAACGGGACCGGGAGGCCAAACAGGCCCAACTGAATGACCTGATCGCCAATCTGGAGCAGGACCTGGAGTCATGAGGCCTGTTCCAGGATGCCGGCTTCTTGCAGGATCTTTTCAAGGGCCCGCCCCTGGTCCCGGTCAAGGGGACGCAAGGGGGGCCGCACTGGCCCCCCATACATGCCGATCCGATCCAGGGCGGCCTTGAGCCCCGCAACTCCGAAACGGCTGGTGACAGCGGCATTGGCAGCGATGAGGCGAAGCTGGGCAGCCTGGGCCTTTTTCATGTCTCCCTTGTGAAAATCGGCCATGATCCCGGCCAGGGCGTGAGGCGCCACAGCAGCCAGGGCCATAACGCCCCCCACCGCTCCCATGCTCAGGGCCGGAAGGAGGAAGCTCCCTGAGCCGGCCAGGACCTGAAATTCATGCCCTCTTTGGTAAACCACCTCTCCCATCTTCACCACATTTCCGGAACTCTCCTTGAGCCCGATGATGCGGGGGTGCCCTGCGAGTTCGACAATGGTCTCCGCGGTCAGGTCGATCCCTGTGGAGGCAGGGACATTGTAGAGGATAATCGGGATGGGCGAGCGGTCGGCTATGGCGGTGTAATGGTCCACCAATGCCCGGTGATCCATCCTTCCCTTGTAATAGTGCGGCGTCACCACCATGGCCGCATGGGCCCCCAGGCCGGCGGCCTTTTCCGTCAGCTCGATGGTCCGGCCGGTGGCCTCGCACCCGGCGCCGGCAATAAAGAGATGGCCTGGTCGGATCACCTCTCCTGCCGTCTTCCAAACGGCAATCTTTTCCTCTGTCGTGAGCAAGACCGCCTCCCCGTTCGACCCCAGCACGACCGATCCGGCCAGCGGGGTCTTCTGCCATTTTTCCAGATTGAGGGCCAGGCGATGGTGATCCACCCGACCCCTGACATCAAAGGGCGTGGGGATGGGGGGGAAACATCCTGAGAGTGAAACGGGGCCTGTCATGGCGCACATTCCTCGCATTTAGGGTTTGCACGGTTGTTTGGGTTCGATGGGAATCTCGATGGTTTTATAAAATGGAGTATAGGGAGACTGCCCGGGGGTGTCAAATAATTATGGATTCGCGGGAATTGCCCCCCGGCCCTTCTTTCGTCTTGACTATGGAAATGAATTGCATTAAACAAATGAGCTTAATTTATTCAAGAAAACTTCTTTAAAGCAATACTGCCTACAAAAACGGAATGAATATGACCACAGCCAAACCAAGCTCAATTGCAGAAGAGAGGATAAATAAAGGAAAAAGGCTTCAGGCCGAGGGGATCGCCCTCTACCCAGCGGGATATCCGGTCACCATAACCTCGGCAGAGGCCGTAGAACGGTATGGTCACATGGACCCCGACCGTCTGGAACAGGAAGATCAGACCTACAGCATGGCAGGCCGAATCATGGCCCGCCGCGATTTTGGAAAGGCCTCTTTTATACACATCAAAGACAGAAACGGCCGGATCCAGGCCTACATCAGGAAAGACAAGGTCAGTTTGAAGGACTTCGACGTCTTCAAGTTGATGGACATCGGGGACTTTATCGGTCTCAAGGGAAAATTCTTCAAGACCCGGACCGGTGAATTGACGCTTCTGGCAGAGGAGCTGACCCTCTTGTGCAAGTCGATCCTCCCCCTGCCCGAAAAATGGCACGGCCTCACCGACGTGGAAACCCGCTACCGGCAGCGATACCTGGACCTCATCATGAATGATCCGGTCAAGGACGTCTTTGTGATGAGGAGCCGCATTATCCAAGCCATCCGGGCCTTTTTCGTCGCCAGGGATTTCCTGGAGGTGGAAACCCCCATGATGCAGCCCATCCCCGGGGGCGCCACAGCCAGGCCTTTTAAGACCTATCACAACGCCCTCGGCATGGATCTCTACCTGAGGATCGCCCCCGAGCTGTATCTCAAGCGGCTGGTGGTGGGGGGATTAGAAAGGGTCTTTGAAATCAATCGGAATTTCAGAAACGAGGGGATATCTGTCAAGCATAATCCGGAGTTCACCATGCTGGAGTTCTATATGGCGTACGCCACCTATGAGGACCTGATGACCCTCACAGAGGAACTCTTCAACCATGTGCTGAGCCAGGTCCTCGGCCGCACCGCCATATCGTACCAGGGACAAAAGATCGATTTCACCCCCCCCTGGCGGAAAATCTCTCTATTGGACGCGCTCCGGGATATGGGAGGGGTTGACGAGAAGGTCCTCTTGAACAGGGAGGAGGCGGTCAGGGCCGCTTCCCAATACGAGATCGACCTCTCCAGTTCGGAAGAGAGTCATGGGCAGATCCTCACCAAGCTCTTCGATCGCCTGGTGGAGCCGCAACTGATTCATCCAACCTTTGTCACCGGTTATCCCACGGAGGTCTCTCCGCTCTCCAGGCGCAACGATCAGAACCCGGATATGGTGGACAGGTTCGAGCTCTTTATCGGTGGGAAGGAGATAGCCAACGCTTTCAATGAGTTAAACGATCCCGTGGACCAAAAAGAAAGGTTTCAGAAACAGGCCGCCCTGAGGGATGCAGGAGACAAGGAGGCCCAGTTCATGGATGTGGACTATGTGACCGCACTGGAATACGGCATGCCGCCCACCGCAGGCGAAGGAATCGGGATAGATCGGGTGGTCATGCTCCTGACCGACTCGCCATCCATCAGGGACGTCATCCTCTTTCCCCAGATGAGGCCGAAACAGGAGGGATCGGGGGATTGAGGTTGTCATGTTTGAACTCTTTCTGGGCATAAAATACCTCAAGGCCAAGCGAAAGCAGCGGTTCATATCCGTGATTACCCTGATCTCCATCCTGGGCGTCATGGTGGGGGTCATGGCGCTTATCGTGGTCCTTTCGGTGATGAACGGCTTCCGGGCCGATCTCATGTCCAAAATCCTGGGGGTCAACTCCCATGTGCTTGTCCTTAACTTAGGGGGACCTTTCGCCGATTACCATCAGGTGGAAGCGGAAGTGATGAAAGAAAAAGGGGTCATTGCCGCGACTCCCTTTATTTTCAGCCAGGTCATGCTCAACAATGCCGGCAGTGTGTCCGGTGCGGTCTTAAGAGGGATCGACCCGGCCAGCGCGGCCCAGGTGATCGGGCTCAAAAAGATGATCAAGGATGGCGCCCTTTCTTCCCTGGCGCAAGAGGGCGATGAATTCCCGGCTATCATACTCGGGGCCGAGCTGGCCAAACGGATAGGGGCATACGCCGGGAGCCTGGTCACTGTGATCTCGCCCGAGGGCAAATTAACCCCTTTGGGGAGGACCCCCAATACCCAGCGTTTCAGGGTCTCGGCCATTTTTGATTCGGGTATGTATGAATACGACGCCTCCATGGTCTACATTTCCCTGACAGAGGCCCAGGAATTTCTGGCCCTGGGAGACAAGGTCACCGGCATAGAGGTCCGGGTAGCGGACGTCTACCAGGCCGACGCCATAGCCAGGACCCTGCAGGAACGCCTGGGACATCCCTTCTGGACCAAGGACTGGAAGGTCATGAACCGGAGCCTTTTCTCTGCGCTCAAGCTGGAAAAACTGACCATGTTCATCATCCTGACCATGATCGTGCTGGTGGGGGCGCTCAACATCATCAGCACCCTGGTCATGGTGGTCATGGAAAAGACAAGGGACATCGCCATCCTGAGGGCCATGGGCGCCTCTGCCAGGAGCATCATGTCCATCTTCATGTTTCAGGGTCTCCTGGTGGGCGTGGTGGGGACCATCGTCGGCCTTGTCTGCGGACTGGGCCTCTGCGAGCTCCTGGCCAGATACAAATTCATCAGCCTTCCCTCGGACGTGTATTATATCTCCACGCTCCCGGTCCAGGTGGAAGCGGCCGATGTATCGTTCGTTGCCGGGGCCGCTGTGGTCATATCCTTTCTGGCCACCCTTTATCCGTCCTGGTATGCCTCCAGACTGAATCCTGTGGAGTCATTCAGGTATGAATAGTCCAAGGCCCCCGGCCGCGCCTGAGACCTCCCTCTTGAGCCTTGAGGAGGTGTTCAAATCCTTTCACCACCATGGCGAGGTGATCGAGGTATTGAAGGGGATCAGCCTCACTATCCATCCCGGGGACAGCGTGGCCATCATGGGGGCCTCAGGAGTGGGCAAATCGACGCTTCTCAATATCATGGGAAGTCTTGACCCCCCTTCCCGAGGCGCGGTCCGGTTTAGCGGGGTCAATATGTATGAGATGGATGAGGCCAGGCTGATGCGCCTCAGAAACAGGGAGATCGGTTTTGTATTTCAGTTTCATCACCTGCTTCCCGAGTTGAATGCACTGGAAAACACCCTCATGCCGGCCCTCATCGCAAGGCATTCAAAACGGCACGCAATCAGAATGGCAGAGGAGGTCCTCTGCAAGGTGGGGCTTGAAAAACGGATGACGCACCGTGCCGGAGAGCTGTCAGGAGGGGAACAGCAACGGGTGGCCATTGCGCGGGCCATGATGATGCATCCCAGACTGATTCTCGGAGACGAGCCTACCGGCAATTTGGACTGGCAGACCGGCCACGAGGTTGCAGACCTTCTCTTGCGGCTCAACCGGGAAGAGGGTGTCGCCATGGTGATCGCCACTCACAACCAGCGACTGGCAGAAAAGATGTCCAAACAGATGGAGCTCATAGATGGACAGATACAATAGACCCCTATGCGTGGCGCAGGGCCCAAAGCGCCAGAGGTCAGGCGTCGCGAGTTCCCTTGCGGGAGCCCTCTTGGTGCAGGCACTTGTTCTCCTGATCGGTTATGTCATGCCTGCACCCATGACCATGGCGGCCGAGGTCAGGCAAACCGCGGCCGTTCTCCCCTTCAAGATCAATGCCCGGGCCCCGCTGGATCATCTCCAGTTGGGACTGCAAAAAACACTCGCCTCCCGACTGGAGGAAAAGGGATTTCAGGTGGTCCCGATCGAAGCGATCAACCAACACCCAGTTGCCTTTAAGCCTGCCCCCGCCACAAACGAGCTCATGGCCTTGGGAAAACAGCTTCAGGCTGACTGGATGGTCGCCGGCGCCCTCACTCAGATCGGAAGCAAGGCGAGCATCGACCTGAAGGTGAGCGACGTCACCGGCAGGCGATCGCCCTTTTTCATCTTCCAGGTTTCAGAAGACATCGACGAGGTGGCCGATACCATGAAGCGCCTCGCTGCCAACGTCTTTGATCGGGTCATGGGCGTTCCTGAAATCGATTCCATCCATGTGGCTGGCAACCGGCGGATTGAAAAGGCGGCCATCCTGGCGGTGATCGGCAGCCGGCCGGGGGACCGGCTGGACTATGAGAAGCTGGACAGGGACCTTCGCGACATCTATAAGATGGGCTTCTTTGAAGATGTCAGGATGGAGACCCAGGATGGGCCTTCGGGAACCATCGTCACCTTTCATGTCACGGAAAAGTCCTCCATCGGGAAGATCCTGTTTGAAGGAAATGATGAGGTTGACGACGACGACCTGAAAAAGGAGATAGGCATCAGCCTCTATTCAATCCTGGACAACAACGAGATCCGGCAGAGCATCAATCGACTGAAGGAGTTCTACCGGCAAAAGGGTTACTATAACGCCGAGATAGACGCGGGCACCGAAGCGATCCCCAACAACGAGGTCATGCTCAAGTACAAGATTCAAGAGCACGACAAGGTCTATATCGAAAAGATCCAGTTTGTGGGAAACAAGCATTTTGAGGATGATGAACTGAAGGATCTTTTGGAAACCAGTGAAAAATGGTTTCTCTCATGGATAACCAAGGCCGGGATCCTGGACAAGCGCAAACTGGAATTTGATGTCCACAAGCTGACCGCATTCTATCACAACCATGGCTTTATCAAGGCCAAGGTGGGCGAACCCAAGATCCAGTACGATGACGAGATCAAAGGTCTGATCATTACCTTCGAGATCACTGAGGGACAGCAATACGGGGTGGACAAGGTCGCTGTGGAAGGCGAACTGATCGAGCCTGCCGAGAATCTTCTCCAAAAGCTCCAGATCGGCAAGGAGGAGGCATTTAACCGGGAAGTGGTTCGAAGGGACATCATGACCCTGCGGGACATATATGCTGATCATGGGTATGCCTACGCAGAGATCAGGCCGGTGGTCCAGGAAAACGACGAAACCTTTCTCGCGGACATCGTCTACCATATCTCCAAGGGGCCCAAGGTCCGCTTTGAGCGCATTGCCGTCTCGGGCAATACGGTGACCAGGGACAAGGTCATCCGGCGGGAGCTGAAGGTCATTGAAGGCGAGTACTTCAGCGGGAAGGGGCTTAAGGAGAGCACGGCCAACCTGAACCGTCTCGGGTTTTTCGAGGATGTTCAGATGGAGACAAAGAAGGGCAGCCGCGACGACCTGATGAAGCTGGACGTAAAGGTCAAGGAACGGGGCACCCGCACCTTCAGCGTGGGCGCCGGTTACAGCTCCGCCTATTCCGGCTTTGTCATGTTCGAGATAGCGGACGAGAACTTCATGGGATACGGTCAGAAACTCATGGCCGCAGCCAGGATCGGCGGCAAGAACACTGAATTCGACATCCGATTTGTGGAGCCGTGGCTCTTTGACACCCGCCTGTCCTTTGGCGCGGACCTCTACAAGTGGGACCAGGAATATACCGACTACTCCAGAGACGCCCTGGGCGCGGCCCTGAGCCTCGGATACCCCCTTGATTTCTTCGACGAGTATACCCGGGCCTACATACGGTACGATTACGACAACTCCCGGATTTACGATGTGCAGGAGACATCCGGACCGCTCTTTGAAATGAAGGGCCGCAATGTCACCAGCAGTGCGACCCTCTCCTTCAAACGTGACAGCCGGGACCATCTCTGGAATACCACAAAGGGCTCCATAAACGAGCTGTCGGGCCAGTATGCAGGGCTGGGGGGCGATGAAAAGTTCATCAAGTACCGGGCAAGGACCGCCTGGTTCTTCCCCCTGTTCTGGGATACGGTGTTCATGGTGCAGGGCAGATGGGGGTACATCCAGGACAGAGGAAAGCTCTCCGTGTTTCAGAAATTCTTCCTGGGCGGCATCAATACGGTGCGCGGGTTCGAATATGAGAGCATATCCCCCAAAGATGACCAGGGTTACAGGGTAGGCGGCACCGGGATGATGTGCTATAATGCGGAATATCGTTTTCCAGTGCTCAAGGAGCAGGGCGTGGTGGGCCTCGTCTTTTTTGACGCGGGCAACGTATTCGATTCGGACTATGACCGGCCCTGGTCTTTCTCCGGGATCAAGAAATCTGCGGGCGCCGGAGTCAGATGGTATTCGCCCATCGGACCTCTGCGGCTGGAATACGGGTGGAATCTGGACAGGACCGACGACGAATCCTCCGGCAGGTGGGAATTCAGCATCGGGGGCATGCTGTGATGGAAAGCATCTCCGGCATCCGAACGGCTGAGGGTCAAGGGCCTTTTCTTTTTTCAGATGTTTGAGTCGCCAATCGTCAATATTCAATCACACCGGGGGTAACCATGAAAAGGATCAGTCTTTTATGTATCTGTTTTGCGCTGTTGTTAGGCTTTCACCATGACCCTGTATGGGCCGGGGAGGTCAAGATCGGGGTCCTCAATATGAAACGGCTCCAGCAGAATTCCGTCAAGTTTCAGAAGATCCGGGAGGAGTTGAGGGAAAAATATAACGCCCTTCAGAAGAAGCTGGATGCAGAGAGGGAGCAGATCAACAAGATCGAGGAGGAACTTCAGAAACAGAGCATGATGTTGAGCCTGGACGCCAAAGAAGACAAAGAGATGGAACTGGGGAAAAAGACGCGGCACTACAAATACATGTATGAAGAAGTCACCCAGGAAATGAAAAATGCCGAATATGAGGCCACCAGGAGGGTGGGCAAAGAAATAGAGAAGATCGTAGAAAAGATCGGAAAACAAGAGGGATATACCATTATCCTGGAGGAGGGGACCGTCGGTCTGGTCTACTACGACAACGCCATTGACCTGACAGACCGGGTCACGAAGGCATACGATGCCTCCAATTGACAGGAGAGAGCAGCAAATTGGGCATGACACTCGAGGAAATCGCAAAGGCTGTGGGCGGAGAGGCGGCGGGGGACAAGGATCTTGTCATCACAGGGATTAATTCCCTGAGCGATGCCGGTCCCTCGGAAATCTCCTTTTTTTCCGACCGCCGCTATCAGGACAATCTGCGCACGACCCGGGCCGGGGCGCTGTTGATCTCCCAAAAAACCGATGGGTTTAAAGGCCCGCAGATCATCGTTCCCCACGTGGAACTGGCCTATGCCAGGGCGGCTGCACTCCTCGCCCCTCCGGCCTCACGGCATGCAGGGATCAGTCCGGAGGCCGTGGTTCACGAGAAAAGTCTCATCGGAAAAGACGTCTCCATTTATCCGCTGGCCTATGTGGCAGAAGGCGCCGAGATCGGAGACGGGACCACCCTTTTCCCCGGCGTATTTGTGGGCGAAGGCGCGAAGATCGGAAAGAAGTGTCTCATCTATCCCAATGTCGCCATCCTCGATAGGTGCATTATCGGCAACAACGTCATTATCCATTCGGGCGCCGTGGTGGGCGGAGACGGCTTCGGCTTTGTCCGCGACGGGGCCGCATCCATCAAGATCCCCCAGATCGGGATCGTCCAGATCGACGACGACGTTGAGATCGGGGTCAACAACTGCATTGACCGGGCCGCCTTGGGAAGGACATGGATCCAGAGGGGGACCAAGACCGACAATCTGGTGCACATCGCCCACAACGTGGTCGTTGGCGAGGACACCATTATTGTTGCCCAGACAGGAATCTCCGGGAGCTGCCATATCGGAAGAGAGGTCATTATCGGCGGCCAGGTGGGGATCAGCGACCATGTGAAGGTGGAAGACAGGGCCATGATCGGCCCCCAGTCCGGGATAGCAAAGGCGGTTGGCCGGGGGGAGGTGGTCTCGGGCTCGCCAGCCATTCCCCATCGTCTGTGGCTCAAGGTCTCTGCACTCCTGCCGCGGCTTCCCGATTTCAGTCAGAGGATGAGACAACTGGAAGGGCGGATCGAGGCCCTGGAAAAATGCGCCCCCGCGGCCGGGGCGCCGGGTTCCGGGCACGAGGCCGGAAAGGAGTAGGAGTGCCATGCATCTCCCCTTGACCTATGAGGATATTATCCGGATCCTCCCCCACCGCTATCCGTTCCTGCTGGTGGACCGGATTATCGAGCTGGAGCTGAACAAGAGGGTGGTGGGGATCAAGAACGTCACCGCCAACGAACCCTATTTCCAGGGCCATTTCCCGGATCATCCCATCATGCCGGGGGTGCTCATCGTGGAGGCCATGGCCCAGGTGGGCGGCGTCCTGGCACGTCTTTCGGTCCCGGGGATTATGGAAAAGAAAGAAGGCGGTTCGGTCTTTTTTGCATCCATGGACGGGGTCAAGTTTCGCAGGCCTGTGGTGCCGGGCGACCAGCTCCGATTCGAGCTGACGCCCCTGCGCACCGGATCCAGGATCTGGAAGATGGCCGGAACGGCCTCTGTGGATGGAGACCTGGCGGCCGAGGCCGTCCTGGTGGCCACCATCGGGTGAAGGGATTCACAGGTGGGAACAATGAATCAAACGTCCATGAAGACAATCCATGATGACGGCCCCACAACCGGGATGCGCACCATCAACATCCATCCCTCCGCTGTGGTGAGCCCCGACGCCGAACTTGCCGATGGGGTTGAGGTCGGGCCTTACTCCACCGTGGGAGACCATGTCGTTGTGGGGCAGGACACAGTGATCGGACCTCACGTGGTGATCGAAGGCCATACCCGGATCGGAGAGCGAAACCGGTTCTATCCCTTTTCATCCATCGGGACCCCGCCCCAGGATATCGGGTATCGCAACGAAGACACGCGGCTCATCATGGGAAACGACAATGTGGTACGGGAATACGTCACCATCAACCGGGCCACCACAAAGGAAGCGTGGGAGACGGTGATTGGCAACCACAATTATCTCATGGCCTATGCCCATGTGGCCCATGACTGCAACTTGGCAGACCATGTCATATTGACCAACGGCGCCACCCTGGGTGGGCACACCCATATCGCGGAGCACGCCATTCTGGGGGCATTTTTGGCCGTCCAGCAGTTCGTTCGCATCGGGGCCCATGCCTATCTGGGCGCCAAATCAGGGATTGACAGGGATGTGCCTCCCTTCATGATAACGGCCGGGCCAAGGGCAAAATTGTACGGCATCAACCAGAAAGGGCTGATTCGAAGAGGGTTTTCTCAGGAAACTATCGACATCCTCAAAAAGGCCTACAGCATTATCTGGCGCGAAAACAGGAGCTTCAGGGAGGGCATTGCCCAGGTGAAAAGCGAGCTTCAGATCATACCTGAACTCCAGATGCTGCTGGATTTTTTGGTTAGCTCCAAGCGGGGCGTACTGCGGTGAGAGGGGCGATGCCGGCTCCGGCCTCAAGAGACAGCCGAAGGGCCGGCTCAGGGCAATGATGGGGGGAGACCGATCCACAATCGGCCTCATTGCCGGCGGCGGGCAGTTTCCGCTGCTGATTGCAGATGCGGCCAGAAAGCATGGCAGGCGGGTGGTGGCCGTGGCCCATCTGGATGAAACCGACCCAAGACTGGCGGAGAGGGTGGACGACATTGTCTGGATCAAGCTGGGACAACTGGGACGTCTGATCAAGGCATTCAGAAGTCGGGATGTGAGAGAGGCCCTTATGGCAGGGACCATCACCAAGAAACGGATGTTCGACAATGTCCGGCCCGATTTCAAGGGACTGGCTATCATGTCAAAGCTTGCCTTTTTTCACGACGACGACATCCTCAGGGCCGTGGCATCCGAGCTGGACAGGGAGGGGGTCGCCATTGTCAGCTCCACCCGCTTTCTGCCCGAACTCATTGCCCCTGAGGGATGCCTCTCCGCAAGACGTCCCTCCAGGGCTGAAATGGACGACGTCTGCTTCGGCTGGAAGATGGCCAAATCTCTGGGTCAACTGGATATCGGTCAGTGCGTGGTGGTGAGAAAAAGGACTGTGCTGGCGGTAGAGGCCATTGAGGGCACGGATGCCGCCATCCTCAGGGGCGGGGAACTGGCCCGGGAAAAGGCAGTGGTGGTGAAGGTGAGCAAACCCAATCAGGATCTCCGGTTTGACGCCCCCTCTGTGGGTCTGAAGACCATTCGGACCCTCTCGCGCGTGAAAGGGGCCGTCCTGGCCGTGGAGGCGGGGAAGACCCTGCTGTTTGACAAAGAAGCCATGATCGCCGAGGCTGACAAAAACCGGATTGCCATTGTTTCTTTCCGCACTCCGCCCGAATAACGCCGGATCGCAGGCCCGGAAACCAACTCAGCAACGGACGCAGCCACTGGACGGGAACGCCATCATATGAAGCCGGAAAAACTCAGAATAGCGGTCATCGGTGTCGGGCATCTGGGCGAGTATCATGTCCAGAAATACAAGGCCCATCCAGGGGTGGAGCTGACGGGCGTTGTGGATCTAAACAAGGATCGCCTGCATGAGATAGCCGACCGCTACCACATCAGGGCCTACCCCCATCACAGGGACATCCTGGACCAGGTGGATGCCGTAAGCCTGGCGGTGACCACCGAGATGCACTTCGAGGTGGCCAAGGATGTCCTGGCAAAAGGGGTTCACATGCTCATCGAGAAGCCCATCACCTATGATCTCGGGGAGGCCGACATCCTGATCCGCATGGCCCGGGAACGGAACCTGGTGCTTCAGGTGGGGCTTGTGGAGCGATTCAACCCCGCCATCGTCAAGATGATGCCCCTGCTCAAAAACCCCGTCTTTGTGGAATCCCACCGTATGAACCTGTTTACCACCCGGGGGCTGGACGTGGACGTGGTCCTTGACCTCATGATCCACGATCTGGACATCATCCTCCATATCATCCCATCCCCGGTGCGGGAGATCCACGCGGTGGGCATGCCGGTCATCACCGACAAGACAGATATCGCCAATGCCAGGATCATTTTTGAAGACGGAACTGCGGCCAATCTTACCGCGAGCCGGGTATCCGGAAAGATGCTGAGGAAGATCAGGGTGTTTCAACCGGACGCCTATATCTCAGCGGATTGCGGAAAACGCCAGCTCACGGTCATCAGCCTTGACAATCGCAAAAGAAATTCCCACAATTTTCCTGAAGTGACTACGAGCAAGCAGGTGTATGCGGAAACCGACCCCTTGAACGACGAGATCACGGCCTTTATTCATGCCGTCGCCAGCAGGTCTGAGCCGGCGGTGACCGGCGAGGACGGACGAAACGCCTTGAGGATCGCCCTGAACATCATTGAACAGATAGAGAGAGGCTGTCGGAATTTTACCCCCGTTTTCTGATACCGCACGGCCTCGGGTGGCACTCATGGTTGCCGGCGAGGCCTCAGCCGACCTGCACGGGGCCTATCTCGTGAAGGCGGTCAAGCGCCTGTGTCCAGGCGTCGACTTCCGGGGAATCGGTGGCAGCCATATGGCCGAGGCAGGGGTCGAGATACTGGTCCCATCCTCAAACATGGCGGTGGTCGGCCTGACCGAGGCGGCGAACAGGTTTTACGCGATCGTGAAAGCGGCCCGAATCATGAAGTCCGCCATGAAAAGTCTTCGCCCGGATCTGTTAATTCTCATTGATTATCCCGAATTCAATCTCTACCTGGCCCGCATTGCCAGGGGGCTGCGCATCCCGGTGCTGTATTACATCAGCCCCCAGGTATGGGCGTGGCGGAGAGGACGCACCAAAAAAATCGCCAGGCGGGTGGACCGCATGGCCGTCATCCTCCCCTTTGAGGAATCCTTTTACAGACAGCAGGGCCTGAATGTGGATTATGTGGGGCATCCCCTCCTGGATGAGGTGGCGAGCGACCTGCTCCTCCCATCCAGCGGTGCAGGCCGGGTGCGGCATCCGGTCGTAGGGCTGCTGCCGGGGAGTCGGGAGGATGAAATCAGAAACCTCCTCCCTGTCATGGTCCGAGCCGCGGAGATCCTCAAGGCCCGCTACCCCGATATGCGATGCATCCTCCCATTAGCCAGGACCATTGAGCGCCGCTTTGTGGAGACCTTTGTCCGGGACGCCTCAGTGGCCGTGGACATCCGCGAGAAAGACGTGCACGGCGCACTGCGGGAGTGTCACGTCGCTATGGTAGCCTCGGGGACCGCCACCCTGGACACGGCCATCATGGGCGTCCCCATGGTGGTTCTGTACAAGGTGGCCCCTTTCTCCTACTGGCTTGGGAAGAAATTGATCAAGGTCCCTTATATCAGTCTCGTGAACCTCATTGCCGGGGAAAAGGTGGTGACGGAATTGATCCAGCACGAGGCGACCCCCGAGAGACTGGCAGAGGAGGCCCTCTTGCTCCTTCAGGATGAGGCCAACCGCAAGGCCATGATAACCCGACTCATGGAGATAAGGGATCTTTTGGGCAAGGGAGGTGCTTCCGAAAGGGCGGCCGCAATAGCCGTTGAGATGATGACGCGAACAGGGAGATGTCTAAATGGCCAAGACAATTCTGGTGGTTGACGATGAAAAAAGCATCCTTCAGTCCCTTACCGGCATCCTCTCAGATGAAGGATTTGAGGTCCTGACTGCCGAAAGCGGGACCGAAGCCCTCGAGAAGATCAGGGAGTTGATGCCGGATCTGGTCCTTCTGGACATCTGGATGCCGGGCATCGACGGCATCGAGACCCTTCAGAAGATCAAGGAGGACTATCCGAGCCTCCAGGTGGTCATGATGTCCGGCCACGGCAGCATCGAGACCGCGGTCAAGGCAACCAAGATCGGAGCCTATGATTTTGTGGAAAAACCCCTCTCCATCGACAAGCTGCTCCTGTCCATCAACAACGCCATTGAATACTACAGACTGGAGGAGGAGGTGGGCCTCCTCAAGGAGAGGGAACGCAGCAAGTATCGCATCACCGGCAACAGCAAAGCCATCAGGGATTTGAAGGAGCAGATCAAGATTGTAGCGCCTACCAATGCATGGGTTTTGATCTCAGGTGAAAACGGCACCGGGAAGGAGCTGGTGGCCCACACCATCCACCTGTTGAGCCGGCGAAGCCACAAGCCCATCATCGAGGTAAACTGCGCGGCCATACCGGAGGATCTCATTGAAAGCGAGCTGTTCGGGCACGAGAAAGGGGCATTTACCGGGGCCTCCACCATGAGAAAAGGAAAGTTCGATGCGGCCCACGAAGGGACCATCTTTCTGGACGAGATCGGGGACATGAGCCTGAAGGCCCAGTCCAAGACCCTGAGGATCCTGCAGGAACAGAAATTCGAGAGGGTGGGCGGAAC
>Ga0209270_1001751_pt1 | contig 27047 bp, 24 predicted proteins | sample MTBAKSrepl1MetaG_FD_187456 | JGI IMG/M metagenome (GOLD analysis project Ga0209270, IMG submission 187456) | Enrichment culture microbial communities from Arthur Kill intertidal strait, New Jersey, USA, that are MTBE-degrading - MTBE-AKS1... | ecosystem: Environmental > Aquatic > Marine >...
GAAGGATGGGTAAGGTCGAGTACTCAAAAAAGGCTCGGCAAAGGACGCATGTTGTTCGCTTGCGTCGCGTCTGCTCCGATTGGTGACCCCAAGGGGACTCGAACCCCTGTTTTCGGCGTGAGAGGCCCCTGCTTCTTGATTTTATTGACTTTTATCGACTTGCATCGTTTTGCACAATAACATTGATTTGATTCGATAAATCCTGTATCCTTTTTTACTGGTTGACACTCACATATAAAATATGTAGGGGGGATAACAGGGGGGATACAGGATGCCACGACAGAAACGACACAAAACAGCGTACCCGGGAGTCTATTATATCCAAGGGACCGAGGTCGGGTCGAACAGGCCGGAGAGAATCTATTATATCAAATACTACCGTGGGGGAAAGCGTATCGAGGAAAAGGCCGGCCGGCAGCATCAGAACGATATGACGCCGGCCAAAGCCTCGACCATGCGCGGGCTCAGAATTAAAGGGAAGGAGCTCCCGAACCGGCAGGTCCGGGAGGAAAAGGCAAAGGTCCGGTGGACTGTTGACCAGCTTTGGGAAGAATACAAGAAAAGCAGGGTCAACAACCACGGCCTGGTGTCCGACCAGAACCGCTACAACCTCCACGTCAAGGACCAGCTTGGCGCAAGGGAGTTGAAAGACCTCTGCCCCCTGGATATCGACCGGATCAAAAGGCGGCTGCTCAAGACCAGATCGCCGCAAACCGTCAAGCACGTCCTGGGGATCATCAACCGGCTGCATCACTTTGCCGTCCAGAAAGGGCTGTGCCAGGGCCTGGGCTTCATGGTCAAGGCGCCCAGAGTAGACAACGTAAAAACTGAGGATCTCTCTCCAGAGCAGCTCTCTGCCCTCCTGAAGGCCATTGATAAATCAACCCATCCGGTAGCCGGCCCGATGATGTTGACCGCACTCTATACCGGAATGCGCCGCGGGGAAATGTTCAAGCTCAGATGGAAGGACATCGACTTCGACCGCGGCTTCATCCTGATCCGTGAGCCGAAGGGCGGCGTGTCACAGAAGATTCCATTGAACGAGGCGGCCCGGAAACTCTTTGCATCCCTGCCGAGGACCAGCGAATTTGTTTTCCCCGGGCTCAAAGGGAAACAGCGGGTTACTGTCAGCGCGGGGGTTGTGGCGATCAGGGAGGCGGCCGGCCTGCCAAAAGATTTCCGGCCGCTGCATGGGCTCCGTCATGTGTACGCTTCCATGCTGGCCAGTTCCGGCCAGGTGGATATGTATACCCTGCAGAAACTGCTGACGCATAAATCACCGCAGATGACACAGCGGTATGCTCATCTGCGGGACGAGTCACTGAAGAAGGCTGCCGATCTGGCCGGAGACATTATTGATCAGGTAGCCAAAAAAAAACCTGATTGCCATTAATTCTCAGCAAATTTATTGCCAGCAATGTTCTGGCTGCGATGGTGAGACATAGATTTCTCTCGGGCCGTATGGCGCATCCCCGGAGAGCAGTCAAAAAATGCGGAACCCATGGACATTCCGCTGGTGGAGCAGATAATGGAGATTTTGACCGAGCGGAAAGGAAAGGCTGACTCGATATTCATATTCAGCAGCCATCTGAGCAAGTCAGGACACATGGAAGAACCCAAGCGGACCTGGTCTGCCTTCTTGAGAGCAGCCGAGCTGAAGAACGTCAGGCTTCACGATTTGCGGCGGACCCTTGGCAGCTGGCAAGTAATGACCGGCGCCAGTTCTACCATTGTCGGGAAAACCCTCGGTCACAAGTCCCCCGAGGCAACTGCGGTCTACGCCCGAATGAACTTGGACCCGATCAGACTCAGTATGCAAAAAGCTGTCGATACCATGCTTCAGGCTCGAAATCTGCGCAACAAGATTACTCCGATGGGACTGCAGAGCAACAAATAGCCTACGGGGGAACACAGTACACTGCTTTATCAGCTATTTTTTTTGGGCTGCAATGGAATCACTCCATAACAATAACTATCTAAGATTACTGTTAAGGCTATATCAAAAACCCGCCCAGTCAATTTTTTTCCCCCAAGAAGAACTTGAAAAATTTAAATCTGGTCCTATAATATTGAATTGAGGACATTGCCGTATAACCGCACGCTGATCAAACCCGCACTGGTGGCTTTTTGATAGAGCCCGGTGGCAATGAGCCTCAAGGCTTTATTTACATTGCGAATAGAACTGAACACCGCACACTGATTTAACCCGTCAACGAACGGCTTTTAAATTAAGCCCGGTAAGCATACAGGAGAAGTGTCTCCTCTGCTTACCGGGCTTTTTTTTTGGTAATGGAGAAAGGAAATGGAAAACTTGGAAAAGAACAAGAAAGTTGCTGAGAAAATTGAAGAAATTGAATCATTGTTGACCCCCGAAGAGGCCGCTGCCTACCTGAAGGTAAAGCCAGAAACCCTGGCTTCCTGGCGGCACTTCGGCAAACCGGAGTTGCAATACTTTCGCGTCGGCCGCCTGATTCGGTATCGGATGTCCGATATTATAAATTTTGTTGGATCTGGAAGGGTATCATGACCTTCAGTTCCTCAAATTACATTAGCTATCTGGGATGATCGTCGCCCTTGCCGCTGTTGCTGAATTTTCAGGCAGGATGGAGAGGAGAGCAACCTTTGAATAAAGTTGTTTCCACATGGGAGGCCGTTGCTATGCAACTTGATAACAGTCTCAACCAAGATCAAAAAACCCTCTTAGCCTATCTTAAACAAGCCCATCGTAAGCAAAGCCCGCTGACAGTTGAATATTGTCAATCCACAATGGGCATTCAGAACCCTGCTGGCACAGCCTTAGAATTGAGCCGGATTGGGTACAGGATTCAATTTTTTGATGGAAAAATATTTCTTTCAACATGCGAGGTTGGCAGTGAAAAATAATATCGAACAGCTTGCAGCCGAAGTGGATGTACCGGTATATCCAGTTTCCATGCCCCCGATCCGCCAAGGCAGTCGGCCATTCTCCACCAGAGAGGCCCTGTCCTGGTGGCTCCTCCTGTGGCTGGCCCGACACTGCAAGCGCCTTTTCGAGCGCCGGATTGATGGGCCGTTCGACCAGGGCAAGCTTTCCCGCCGGCTTGATTTGCTCAACACCTTGACTGATGATTGACGCACTGGGCTATGTAAAGCTTTTCCGCCGCTCGGTTGACTCCCAGGTCTTCCAAAACGAAGGACTTTGGAAAGTCTGGTGCTGGTGTCTTCTGCGGGCCAATCATCGGGAAACGTGGGTTTCCATTGTGACGGGTCGGGGGACTACAGAGACCAAGTTGGAGGCGGGACAATTCATTTTTGGTCGGGAGTCGGCAGCCAGGGAACTGAGGATGAAGCCCTCCACAATTTGGGATCGAATGAAAAAATTGGAAAGGATGCAAAATATCGTCATCCAACCTAACAGCCATTTTTCGGTTATTTCAATCGTAAATTGGGATAGATACCAGACAGCGGAAATGAATTCCGACAGCCAAGCCGACAGGCAACCAACAGGCAACCAACAGCCATCCGACACAGACAAGAATGATAAGAATGAAAAGAAGAAAACCCCCAGAAAAATTTCCGGGCCTGCACCTTCTCTTGAAGACTACCGGCGGAGATACACTGACCAGCTGCTGCTTGATCAGGCTTTTGAGGCAATCGCCTCCACCAGGAAGATCGGCAGGGTGGCTGAATCTGTTCTGCTGGCTCAACTGAAGGCCTGGGAAAGATTTCCGGTGGAGCAGGTGGAAGCCGGATTGAAAATCTACCTCGGGAAAGGATATGCCAGCCAAAGGAAAAATGAAAAATACCTGCTCGGGATCATCAGGAACGGGAACAAGGTCAAGGCCCTTGAACCTCCTGCTGGAGAAGAGTGGTACAACAAGGTCAAGATGATATGACCCCGAAAGAAATTGCTTCGAGATTGGCCGAAAATGTGGAAGCAGTTGCACGGCACCTTCTTCCCAATGGGCGAAGAGAAGGCCAGGAATGGCGCGTGGGTTCGATCCAGGGCGAGGAAGGGCAATCCCTCGGGATTCGTCTCTCTGGTGACAAGGCGGGAATCTGGAGCGATTTTGCCGCGGATATTGGCGGGGACCTTCTCGACCTGTGGGCGACTGTCCATGGGGTGGGCATCGCACAGGCCATCAGGGAGACCAAGGACTACCTGGGCATCCATGATCCCATCTTCAAGGGTCACGTTCGGAAACAGTACAAGGCACCCGTAGTTCCCAAATGCCAGGCAGTCAAACCAGGCTCCCCGATTTTCAAGTACCTGACTGAAGAGCGGAAGCTTTCTGCTGAGACCATCGCCGCCTACCGGGTGGCCGAGTGCGGACAAGAGATCATCTTCCCTTTTTTTCGGGACAGCTCGCCGGTGATGGTGAAACGCCTCAAGCTCCAGCGAGGGCCGAACGGCAAGAAGGATATCCGCCCTACCAGCTCGGACCAGGAGCCTGCTCTGTTTGGCTGGCAGGCTGTTCCGGCAGGGACTCGAGCCGTCATCATCACTGAAGGCGAGATCGATGCTATGAGCTGGTATCAGTATGGCTACCCGGCTCTCTCCGTCCCTTTCGGCGGAGGCGGTGGTGCCAAGCAACAGTGGATCGAAAACGAATTTCCCCATCTCGAGCGGTTTGATGAGATCTTCCTCTCGCTGGATATGGACCAGGAAGGGGAATCTGCAGCGGCAGAGATCGCTGAACGGCTCGGTCGGCATCGCTGCCGGATCATCCATTTACCGTCCAAGGACGCCAACGAGTGTCTGAAGCTCGACATTTCGGCTCATAAGATGACCGAGTTCTACAAATCGGCCAGGACCCTCGACCCCTCCGAGCTGAAGCCGGCGGTCCATTTCCAGGATGACATCATCCGGGAATTCTACCCGCCGCCGGGAGTATCGACCGGCTTTTTCACTCCCTGGGCAAAGGTAGGTTCCCGACTCATGTTCCGACCCGGGGAGGTCACTGTCCTTGCCGGTGTGAATGGCCACGGTAAGAGCGAGGGCGCTGGCCACATCACCCTTGATGCCCTCCGCCAAGGTGAACTCGCCTGCATAGCCTCCCTTGAATTCAAGCCGGCCAAGTGGTTGTACCGGATCACCCGCCAGGCAGCCGGCATCCAGGAGCCCTCCATCCCCTATATCAAGGCAATCTTTACCTGGTTTCGGGATCGGTTATGGGTCTTTGACGTGGTGGGGTCCGCCAAGGCCTGCAAAATCCTGGAGACCTTCGCCTATGCCCGGCAGCGTTACAGGATCCGCCTTTTCGTGATCGACAACTTGAGCAAGCTCGACGTCAGCCTCGATGATTATAACGCCCAACGGGATTTTGTGGACCGGCTGACGGACTTCGCCAAGGAGTATGACGCACACGTCATCCTTGTCTGCCATACCCGAAAGACTCAAGATGACAGCCACGCCGCTAACAAATTCGATGTGAAGGGCAGTGGCGCCATTACCGACCTTGCGGATACCGTTCTTGTCTGGTGGCGCAACAGGCCCAAGGAAGAAGAGATCCGGAAGGCAGGAGATCAGGTCCCAGAGAAAACCATCGAAAAGCCGGACGCGGTGATCCGGTGCGAGAAGCAACGGAACGGGGAGGAAGAACCGGTTATTGCGCTGTGGTTTGACCGGGAATCCCATCAGTTCCTTGAAAGCCGGAATATTTGCCCGCGGCGGTATGTGGATTTCAGTACGATGAAAATCCGGGATCGGCAGCTCGCCGGAGAAGTCAATAGAGATCAGGAGCAATAGAGAATGAAGCCCACGATTATCGCACCGACACAGGCAGAGCATCAGCATGGCATCAGAATTTCTGCGAAACAGGATGACTCCCTGCGCGACCAGAGACAAAAAAATGTGACCTCCGGAAGACGATTCAGGCCGCTTTTGAGCATGAACTTTACGGATGAACAAGCCTGTCAATCATGTCAATTACCTGTCAATCATGCCCGATAAGAATATAAATGATACTAAGCTGTTACGCTTAATTGACAAAGACGGAATGACACAGGCGCAGGCCGCCAAGGCTCTGGGGGTGAGCCGACAGGCAGTGAATACCCGCCTGAAGCAGCTCCGTGGCAGGACCACTTATGCGGTTGTTGCCAGTAAGATAGAGCGCGTCGTGGACAGCAAACTTGATGTGGTGGAGCAGTTGAAGACCATCAATGAACGGGCACAGGCACTACTCGAGACCGTTGAGAATGATGCGCAGCTTTCCGTCAAACTTATGGCAGAGATCAGAAACCAGCTCCGGCTTATGATGGACATTTACGAAATGTTGTACTCCCTGGAAGGGGCAGCACAGTTCCAACAGACCGTTCTTGAGGTCCTGGAAGAATGTGCCCCCGAACTGAGGAAAAAAGTAATTTCCCGATTGAACGAAAAATCTGCTCTCCGGGCAGCCCTGAGGTTCCAGTGATGCAGACCATTATTGAGCGCAGAAAATCAGAACTTTTCATAAACTTGTTATCGGCGCTGGATAATCGATTTTCTGCTGGCACGGTGCATGATTTTTACCGCTTTCAAAATGATCCTGTAGCATTCGCCGAGGAGGTCCTTGGCGAGACTTTGACCGCGGATGTCAAAGTGATGATGGAATCGGTCCGCGATAACCAAATCACAGTTGCCAAATCTGCTAATGCAACAGGTAAAACTCATGCCGCGGCCAGGGTAGCTGTCTGGTGGTATAAGGTCTTTGAGAATTGCCAGATTTACAGTGCTGCAGCTCCACCGGAAAGCAACCTGAAGAAACTTCTATGGGGCGAGATCGGCGAAATAATCGAAAACCATCCATCTTTGTTTGAAGCGGATGAGAAGAAGACCTTGCATGTTGCCAAGGGAGCAAACAGCTTCCTGACCGGTGTCAGTATTCCGGCTTCAGGAACCGCCGCGCAGCGAGAAGCAAAATTCTCGGGAAAACACTCCCCTCACCTTTTATTCATCATAGACGAAGGAGATGCCGTACCAGACGAGGTTTACAAAGGTATCGAGTCCTGTATGTCTGGAGGGCACGCCAGACTGTTGATCATGTTCAATCCCAGGGCGGAACAAGGAGAGGCATACCGGATGGTCCGCGATGGCCGGGCCAATGTGGTCAGCTTATCAGCCTTCAATCATCCCAACGTGCTCACCGGAGAAGATCAAATGCCTGGCGCAGTCACCCGGGAGGCAACCGTCCGCCGGATCAACCAATGGTGCAGACCTTTAACCGGACAGGAAAAACCGGACAGTAATTGCTTTGAACTGCCATCATTTCTGGAAGGATGCACCGCTACCGATCAGGCTGGCCGGCAATTCGCACCTCTGCAGCTTGGTTATTTCAAAATAGTCGAGCCTGCCTTCAGTTATATGGTTTTGGGCCAGTACCCCGCCCTGGGGAACACTCAACTGATCAGCAGGGAGTGGTTAAGCAGAGCCAGGGCCAGATGGGACGCCTACGTTGCTGAACATGGAGAAATTCCGCCGCAGGGAACATCGGCCATTATGGGGCAGGATGTCGGGGAGTTCGGGACAGATGCCAATGTCTCCTGCTTCCGCTACGGCGGCTATGTTGAGCAGCTTATATCATGGAGCGGTGTCGATCCGATCGTCACTGGCTCCAGGGCGGCAGCCGAATATAAAAGCAGGCGAGTTCGTTTCTGCAGCGTCGACGGAACTGGAGTAGGAGCCGGCGTTGCCCCCCAAATGAAAATGGAAGGGTGCAAGGCCCATTCCGTCAAAGTAGCCGCCTCGCCAACCGAACGGACAGAATTGGGCGAATTTAAGAATCTGCGCTCACAGCTATGGTGGGCGTGCCGGGAATGGCTGCGTACAGATACAGGGGCAATGCTGCCCCCTGACGAGCCCCTTATCGAAGAGCTTGCAACTCCAACCTATGAGGTACGAAACGGCAAGATTGAAGTCATGCGGAAAGAAACCATGCGGGAACTGCTGAAAAGGTCCCCTGACCGCGCTGATGCCCTATGCATGACATTCTATCAACCTCGACTTTTGTTCCCCAATTTATAGGAGAAAAAATGAAGATTGAGAACGTTACCTCAGCAAAAAAAGAAAAGGACCGGTCAATTACCCTCGTGATCACCGACCCTGTAACCCGGACGAAGATAAAGAAAAGATTTGCCGATATCCGCGGTGGCATAAGTTGGCCGACATCAAAAGCTTCAGCCTGTTTCTGTGTTTTGGGACAAGAATATTTGCCGCTTGAGGAGGACGAGAGGCCAAAAGAAGTTAAAGGTAAAAGAATCCTTTTAGCTGAATTTGAATCAAAATCTTTGGGTTTATCCAGCTTTTACAAAAAGATTACAGATATTGCTGAACAGTTTTTGTGTAGAGTATTTTATGCGGAACTGCCGGAGGATAGAAACGAATGTGGATATATGAATGATTTGAATAAAATCGCAAGTGGGAGAGGAAGCAAACTTTATATCAGTGAAGCCTTCGATGCCAATAATTTTCAGAACGGCCTGAGCAGGATAGACGACAGTTTAAAAATGAAGGAACTGGTCATTCCGGAAGATTCCATCGTATACTCACAACTTCAGAACTTAGCCCATGAAGAGCTTGAAAATAAGCCTGAAGAAATCTACTCCGCTATAAATGCCCTGCGGCATGTGCTCGGGAGCTATTACCGATCAGCTCCCGTATTGAGACGTATTTCAAGCAGGCGGCCACCTCGTAATTGGAGGGCAATGTAGGTGATTGTTGCACGATAAAATCGTCGCCCTTGGACTATTGGCTTGGCATCTTAGAATGTCTCAAGATCCCCATGCTGACCTTCAGGAGGACGCAATTATTTTCCTTGATGCGATTGCAGGAGATCAGAATCTCGACCAAGAAGAACGTGGCAAGGATGATAAGCGGACTGATGAGTCACCCAGACAGGCGGGAGGCCTTGGTCTCTGCCCATGAAAAAAGGGCAAGTTGTTCGGACTTTTTGAAAAAGACAATAGCCAGAAGAATCGCCCAATTTCAAGGGCGAGCTCTGCCCGACTCTGCGAGCGATGATGGATTTCAAGCATGACGGTCAAAAATAGAAGCGGGCAATAAAGAAATAATCAGATGGTAACTGATATGGAAAGAGAGATTGCATTTTTGAAAGATGGAGAAATTGTCACAACATCCCTTGCCATAGCCAATGACTTTGGCAAGAGCCATAAAAACCTGCTCAAGAAAATAGACGAGATAGGCCGGCTCAAAAATGAGCCGGCTAACCCAAAAATGCAGAATTTTTTCGCTGCCAATTTCATTGAGGGAATCTACCAGGATGAAAAGAACAGGTAGCAGCGCAGTGGAGGCGGTTTTCAAGAAATTGAAGAACGCCAATGTGGATGTATAGCAAGCAATAGTGGGGCAACGGAGCTATTCAGAGGTATAACTTCCGTTGATTTCTAATAACGTCTCTCGTATCTCAAAAAGGTTGCTCTCTGCTGGCATTACATTCCTGGTCAGCCATAGGAGCCAGTCATGCAGTACCTCAAGCGCCTCATCACATAGGACATACTCTGTCATCTCAAAAGATTTATAATGCCGTCCCAATGGTTGAATATGGTCAAATTTGAGTATTGATTCTCGCGGGGGATTACTGATAGGGAGTTTTTCCCACATGTATTGGGGATATTCGCATCTCTGGATTCGTTCAACCAAAGCACCATGCCATCCAGCCCTCAAATCGCTTTCTTCAGAGCCATAGTAAGGGGCGACAAGCATGGTGGGAGCTGTCTGCCATTTTGGTTTGGTGCCTGGCCTTAGACCCTTCGGAATTTCCGGACCGCCGAGACTTACCACCACAACCGGCCTTTTTTTGGCGCGGTAGACAAATTTTCTTTCTCCTGGGAAGTCTTGAAGAGCGGCAGTGGGAAGTTTTGGGTTTGGCGGGGGATTGGCAACGCTGAAATCTTCAATACGGTAATTGATTCTGTGATGGACCGTAGCCTCACTCCTGCTTTCGGGAATCAGAACATTTGGAATCAGGTCAGTGTGCGGCACAAAGGCCTTTAATAAACGGCCTGGACAAAGCTCCTTGTTCTTGTTTACTGTCCACCAGGGCGATGCCCCAGAATGAAAAAATGACTGAAGAGTACCTTCCTCATACATGGGGTTCACTGCGGGCCTGGGACTTCCACATTGAATCGGAGACAGTCAACTCACCCTTTTCACTACAGAGCGGCTCTCCAGCCAGGCTGTCCAGCCAGTCCTGTCCTTTCCAGAACAGGTCATCATATCGAGGGGGTGTTGGTTTAACAAATCCAGCCCGACCACTTTTTCTCTTGTCCGCAATTTTTGCCTGAATCTTTTCTTTCAAGTCCCGGAAAGCCTGTTTCCGTATTTTCCGTTGCTTGGCGGTCAGTTCCGGTGGCTGGTATCGTTTCAGTTCTTCGTTTTCTTTGATTTGCTGCTCATGCTTCTGGGCAGCAATATCAAAAGGCAATTTTTCCCCCGGCGATGCATAACGCATGGGTATTGTAGAGTAAACGTAATCCAGAAGGTCATAGGTATCGGTTGTGAATCGCCTGAAACTTCCATCAACGGCAAAAACAACAACGGACGGAAGCTGTTTGCCCAGTTGATCCATCAAATCATCATCGTCAACGGACCAGCGGTCAAAATCATCATACGGAGTGTCACTAATTGTCCTTTTATGGCCGCCTATGGCATGGCAGGCAGGATCAATCCTCCTAAAAAGCCCTTCATCCCACGGACCGAAATGATGAAACCGCCAAGGGATGCCGGTGAACGTTTCACCGCCATGCCGCATGGCAAAGGCAAGATCGGCAAGATATACATACTTGATGATATGGATACGCCCAACCTCTTTGTCTTCATAGTCGCCCCAACCTTGGGCTGCGACAGAAAGAATATATTGGATGAGGAGGTCTACCCGTTTTTGATCCATGGATTTCACTCTATGCAGAGTTCTTTGATAACGCTACAATTATAATATAATATTTTGGCTGAAGAATGGAAGCCGATCAATCCGGCAAAAACAAAAGCGAGAAAAGGAGCCCTATTACCATATCCGATCGGTAAATTCAAATCCGGCAACAATTTCAGTTGGAACGGCAGGCATTTTTCTTGAGAATAATCCAGGCAGTTGGTAGATAACATGATTGTTATGAATTTTATGGTTATTTTAAAGGGTTAATCAAGGTGAGCATGTCTGCTTTTGACGAGGAAACCTACGCTGAAGCAAAATCACATTTTGTTAAAGCCTGGCACCATTTCAAAGAATCTGGCTACAGTTTAAAAGAGTTTATACAGTTTATTGCTGGAGAGTTCGGTGCAGTTATAAGGCCATATCTAAAGAGATTTCTGCTCGACGTCAAGGCAGGCCTCATTGATCTTGATAGTACGAATGGAGAATATGATTCTATGGATGATAACAGCGAGCAGGGTACTCGGTCTTTGCTCGGCCAGCTTTTGACAGATTCCCTTCTTTTTAAACAAAGCGCAGACTACAAGAAGCTGCTCGATTTCATCATTTGCATGCGCAATTTCGCGCCCTTCAACGCCATGCTGCTGCAGATACAGAAGCCAGGGTTGAGATATGCCGCATCAGCCAGAGATTGGCGTGAGCGTTTTGGCCGGACAGTTAAAGAGGATGCCCGTCCGCTGCTTATTCTTTGGCCTTTCGGCCCAGTAGCCCTGGTATATGATCTGCTTGATACAGAAGGACGGGAATTGCCAAAACATGTCTACGCCTTTCCGGCAAAAGGTGCTATGACCCAGGAGAAAGTAAACAGTTTTATTGCCTCAATGAGCAGAAAGGAAATACATACGGAATTTATAGATACCGGCGACAACCGTGCAGGAAAGATTATTGCGGTTAAACCAGCTAAAGAAACGCCGCATTACATCATCAAGGTAAACCGTAATCATAATCCGAATACCCAATTCGCCACGATAGCGCATGAGTTGGCGCACCTTTTCCTCGGCCACCTGGGAGTGGATGCTAATTTAAAAATCAAGGATCGCCGCATGACAGGATGCAAGCAGCGTGAATTGGAGGCGGAATCGGTTGCTTACCTGGTTTGTTCACGTAATGGAGTCGAATGCAGTTCGGAATCCTATCTCTCCAATTATGTAGAAAATAATAAAATACTTGATCCTCTGGACATCTACCAGACCATGCGTGCTGCCGGGCAAGTAGAGAATTTGCTTGGTCTTGGGGAAATTACAAGATTTCAAAACACTGCTCTCTCACAATTTATCCCACAATAAATTTTGCGCAGAAACAATGGGTTGAGTGTCAGGCGGCTTGAATAGTTCGATAACATTGCGTCTTTCAAAGAGATTCAGTTGTAGTAAGCGCAATATCTGCTGATGGGAAGACCGAGTTTAACCTTGAATTTCAGGAATGAAAGGAGGAGGTAAACGATCAAGCGATCCAAACCTGTGTAAGCACGGCATTCAGAGAAGTCCTCAGGAATGTTTTTATTTTCAGGTTCTGCTTGATCCATTTGTAAAAGGGTTCGATCTGCCAGCGCTCCTTGTAGAGATCGGCAATGGTCTTGGCATCCAAATGTTCGGCATTGGTAAGGAAACGATTTTCCTTGCCGGTCTCCTGATCCTGATAGCAGGCAAGGCGGAGTGGATTTGGGATGGTCCCAAGCAGGATGGCTTGATCCCTGATGACGCCCGGAGATTTGCGGCCCCGGCGTTTGTGCAGATATTTGATTCTGGCGTTGTTTTTCAAGCGGTTACAAAATAGACGCCGTTGGCCGTCAGGGTCTGATACCAGCCATAGTCAGTAAAGCCCATGTCGAACACCGCCATGGAACCTCTCGGCAGTTTCCTTAACGCCAACACAGCGAGCTGAAGCTTTCTATTTCGCAATAAACCGGGGTAATAATATTGAGGCAGAGAAACTGATTGGACCGGCACAGAAAGAGGAAGGTTTTCCCTTCAGCTATCGAAGATGTAGCACTTTCGCTTCCAAACGTTAATCCTTGACCGTAATGGACGTGTTCCGTATACTCATCTCTGGTTTAGTTGGTATAAATAGGCAATGATTCCAACAACCGATAAAGAGGTTAAAAATGGAAGCTTCCGAACGCTGGGTAAACGTCGAGGACGTGGCTGCCCACCTTGGGGTGGCCAAAGATTCAGTTTATAGATGGATCGACGAACAGAGGCTTCCTGCTCACCGGATTGGACGGCTTTTCCGTTTCAAATTATCAGAAATAGACGAATGGGTACGCCAAGGCAAAGGACAGAGGAACCTTCCAAATACCACTCCAAACCAATTCTCATCAAAACCTCAGACGAATAAATCAACACCGAAAACTCGTTCACGGAAAACGGGCGGGAATGAGTAGCAGTCTGCTCGCATCTAAGATAGGGCAACGGATTTTCTTGCCTGGGCATTTCGATGTTCCTGTGATATTGGAAGATGCTCGATCTCTCGGAAATGATGATTCGGCAGGCTATGAGTGTCGCGTTCGTCTTCCCGATGGCTCATTGGAAGAGACTGTTATTTCCGAGAAAGAGTTAGATGCTATTCTTGAAAGGAATCATGATGAAACCAAAGCAGAGACCCCTGTAGATGCCGACAAGCTTCGTCTACTAATCGAGTCTGCCCGAGTCCGATTGGCCTATGCATACGATCAGCAATTTGCAGTAAGCCTTTCGGGGATTCGTACCCTGCCCCACCAGATCGAAGCTGTGTACCAGGCTATGCTTCCACAGCCAAGATTGCGCTTTCTTTTGGCGGACGACCCTGGAGCGGGTAAGACGATCATGGCAGGTCTCTTGGTGAAGGAGTTAAAACTGCGTGAGGCTGTTGAGCGAATTCTCATTCTGTGTCCAGCACCCCTTACAATTCAGTGGCAGGACGAAATGCTCCGCTGGTTTGGGGAACCTTTTGACATCATTTTTTCCGCCGTAGACCAACAGCAATTAACTAATCCTTGGCAGAGGTCTTCACAGATTGTCTCCTCTATTGACTATGCAAAACAGGATGATGTTCGCGAGCGTGTCTGGCAACAAAAATGGGACCTTGTTATCATAGATGAAGCCCATAAGTGTTCAGCACGGACCTCTTCGGGTGGTCAAAATCGCGAATCCAAAGTGACGACTACGAAACGCTACGACTTGGCGTCGCGCCTTACGTCCCAAGCTGATCATGTTCTTTTGCTGACTGCTACTCCCCATCATGGGGATGAAGATAAGTTCGCCCATTTTCTTCGACTCATCGATCCAGACCTGTTTCCTGAACCGCACCGCCTTGGTAAACAGGCCACCGCAATCCGCAAAGAACTTTTCCGTCTCGGTAAGGATTCACCGTGGTCTCTCCGGCGACTTAAAGAAGACCTCAAGGATGCTAACGGGAAAAGACTCTTCCCTGACAGGCATACCAACACTGTTACGTTCTGCCTAAATAACGACGAGTACACACTTTATAAGAGCGTTACTGCCTACATCAACGAGTTTATCCCCCAGCAGACGGGCCAGCGGCGTTCGTCTGCAGCGTTGACCAGAACCGTTCTGCAACGCAGATTGGTGAGCTCCACATGCGCCATCCATGAATCTGTCAAGCGGCGGTTAAAAAAGCAGGAAGATCTCCTGGAGGAGCTTGAAGGACTCTCTCTGGCTCAGAGAGCCAAGCGACTGGCCATTTTACAGGGTCGCCTGCCTGATGCAGAGCAGGAAGAAGACGATCTTGACGATACGGTCCGCGATCAATTAGTTGATGAGTATACGGCGGCCCTGGAAATTGAGCAACTACGCGCCGAAATCTCCACTCTCAAGGAATTGGTGGAACAAGCCAGAAGGGTCAGAGAAAACGCAAACGATTCCAAGCTGGCCGCATTAAAGAAGTGCCTCGGCGAGTCGCAATTCCTTGGATTGAAGGACGGCCGGGGAAAGCTCCTGATTTTCACGGAGCACCGCGACACCCTGGGCTACGTGCGTGATCATCTTGAACGATGGGGGTTTAGTACCTGCGAAATCCACGGCGGCATGAACCCTCACGAGCGCAAGAGGGCTCAGGAGGTCTTCCGGACCGGTGCACAGGTGTGCATCGCTACGGAAGCAGCCGGCGAAGGGATCAACCTCCAATTCTGCCACCTGATGATTAACTATGACATGCCTTGGAACCCGACCCGGCTCGAACAACGGTTGGGTCGCATCCACCGCATCGGCCAAGATCGGGATGTCTACGCTTTCAACTTTGTGGCCACGGACTCCGAGGACGGCCAGCCTATCGTAGAAGGCCGGATTCTCCATCGTCTCCTTGAAAAGCTCGACCAGATGAACGAAGCCCTCGAAGGCCGCGTGTTCGACGTGATCGGGGAGGTGCTTTCGCTCAACGATGTGAACCTTTCGGACATGCTTCGAGATGCGGCCTACGATCCCAGACGTCTCGATGAGTACCTCGACCAGATCGACCGCATTAATCCGGCCAAGCTCAAGGAATACGAGGAAGCCACGGGCATTGCTCTTGCGCGCAGCCACGTTGATTTTTCAACATTTCAACGCCGCAACCTCGAGATCGAGGAGCGTCGGCTCATGCCTCGATATGTTGAAGCGCAGTTCGTCGCCGCAGCGAAGGAGGTTGGCCTACGGGTCGAACCAAGAGCCGACGGGTTGTGGCGCGTCGAGCATGTTCTTGCAGATCTGCGCTCGGAACGGCTTAATTCTGTCCAGAAAATCGGAAAAGCGGAATCAACCTACCGTAAAATTACCTTCCACAAGCACCATCTCGAACAAGACACCCACCTGGATGCTGCGCTGATGGGACCGGGACATCCCCTCTATGCTGCGGTGGACGAAAAACTCAACGAGCGGTTGGGTGGGTTGATCGGCGGGGTCGGTTTCTTCGTTGATCCTTTATGCAAAGAAGCCTACCGTATCCACCTTTTTGAGATATTGATCCGCGGCAAGAACTCGAAGGGAAACGATGTGTCGCTCTACGGTGAGCTTGTGGCCATTAGAGAGGAACGGGGACAATACGAATTGATCCCGAGCGACATCCTCCTTAACTTGGCAACGCATCCACATCCTCCACAAGAAATCGAGCCGACATCTACGCAAGGGGCTACAGATTTTCTAAAACGTACCTATCAACTCGAATGCCGCGCTCGTTGTCAAAACGAACGGCAACATTTCGCCCGGATCTGCCAAGAGTACCTGGAAAAATCATTCAAGGCCCGGATCGACAGGGCTCAGGAACGGGCTATGCTCCTTGCCGCCGAGGTCTTCTCCAAACCTGAATACAAATTGCCTGCAGATGAGGCCAGGAAATATGTGGATGAGCTTCAGCGTACCCGCCAGGTACGCTTCGACGGATTAAAGCGCCTTGAAATTGCCAGGACAGGGCCTATCAAGCATGTAGGGACAGCTTTTGTCCTCGCTCCTGATGCCGACACCCAAGCTCAACTTGCCGTTCTGCCCGAAGAGCTCGAGCCGAATATTCGACGGCAGAGCGAAATCGCCGCTGAAGACAAGGTCATCGAAGTATTGATTACGGAGGGTTTTCCCGAAGACCGCATTGAGCGGGTCGGTCATCTGAAGTTGGGGTTCGACATCCGTGCCCACAAGATTGCCGATAATGCCTCCGGGGAGATCTTCGTCAAGAGGATCGAAGTCAAGGGACGTTTGCGGGGGCAGCCTGTAAGGCTTACCACTAACGAATGGTATAAGGCCCAGCAACTGGCTGAGACATACTGGCTTTATGTCGTCTGGGACCCTTTGACCGATTCTCCCGAACTTGTCCGCATCCATAATCCTGCTGCCAAGCTCGATCACGCCAAGAGGGAAATTGTTGCGGCACGATTTTACGAAATTCCTGCCGAGGCGATAACTCAGTATAGAGAATACCAAGGGTGAGTATATGCCGATAACCGATGCACAAAAAGCACAAGCCGAACAGCGCCAGTGGGCCGCAGCAAGGGACGGTGCTCCGCAAGTACGACTTGTGGCCGGCCCGGGTACGGGAAAATCTCATACGATTGAAAAGCGGGTAGCTGACCTTCTGGTCAATGGAGTAACTCCCGGTAATGTCTACGTCATCTCATTCACTCGGGCAACGTGTGCCGAATTGACTGAGCGTATCCGGGTTTTTTGTAGCACTCTCCCATGTGCGACAGCCGCGACACAAGTACGAGTATCAACGATGCACTCCCTTGCCCTCCGAATTCTGCGACGTGCCAACCTGCTTACTTCGTATCCCAGCACGCCAATCATGTTGGATGATTGGGAACAGACCAATGTATATGACAGGGAGTTCGCTGGCAGTCTGGGATGCACTCCGTCACGGGCCGCAGAGATCAGGCTCGCACATGACGCACAGTGGCAAACTTTGAATCCGCAATACGTGAACCAAGCGCAAATAACTCCTGCGGAGGTCCAAGGATTCAACGCATTTCATTCGGCTCGGACTAACCTGTATTGCTGCGTACTCCCTGGCGAGGTGATTTACAAGTGCGTCGACGCACTTCAGCAAGGCGCATTGCAGACAAATCAACTACCGCAAATCGACCATTTGATCGTTGACGAATTCCAAGACCTTAATGCATGCGACCAGGAATTCGTGCGCTTATTGTCTGCAAACAATACAGTCCTATTTGTCGCCGGGGACGACGACCAGAGCATCTATTCATTTCGTCATGCCAATCCAGACGGCATTGTCCAGTTTCAAACCGCCTACCCGGCATCGGCCACACATGTATTGACAGACTGCTTCCGATGCACTCCGGCAGTGCTTGAGCCAGCCAGAAGACTGATCACTTATAATTTGAACCGGGTTCCCAAGAATCTTACGTCGCTTTACGACGCTGCCACGCCGCCAGTTCAGGGCCACATGATGGTTTGGTCTTTCCAGACTGCACAGGAGGAGGCACGCGCCATTGCCCAATCTTGTCAAGCGCTGATCAACGCCGGCATGGCTGGGCGGGAGAACGAAATTCTCATCTTGATATCCAATCGCCGGGTCCAGCTTGACATGCTGGCCCAGGAGCTTGGCAACCTCGGCCTCCCCTATGATCCTCCTCGCGGCGCGGCGCTCACAAATGAATATGAGGCCATCAGGGCAGTCTATTCGATTTTCCGGATCGCCAGAGATAATTCAACCGGTGAAGAAGACTACCCGGCGCATCGGGACCTGCTTGAGGTCCTTTCCGGTGTTGGCAGCGCCACGGCAAAAGGGGTCGCAGATGCCTGCATTTCAAACAACCAGAACTTTCGCCAGCTCTTTTATCTACCTGCATGCCCGACGTGGTTTTCCGGGCGTTGCTCCTCCGCAGTTCAGCGTGTCATGGCGACCGTTGAAACGGTTAGAACGTGGAGCATGAGCGATACCTTAGCGGCTCGGAGCGGCGACATCACGGCTATCCTCTCATCGCAGGTTTTCACATCCGGGCGCAACGTGGCAAACAATCTATCGATTTGGAATGACCTGACAAGTTCGTTTCCGGCTCAGATGACACTTGAGGAGCTCCTTCAGTTTCTCGCGGCCAATAGCGAATCCGATCAGCAGGCCATCCTTGATTTGGTTAACCAGCGAATTGGTGGTGCACAACCTCAAGCCCAAGAGCCCGTTCAGAAGCACATCAGGATTCTGACCATGCATGGTGCCAAAGGACTCAGCGGAAAGGTCGTGTTTATACCAGGAGCGGAACAAGGGCTCATGCCGAGTTTCAGGGCGTTGCGGGCGACCGGATTGCTTATTGAGCAGCGACGTCTTTTTTACGTATCCGTCACCCGGGCTATGGCGTGCTGCATCGCGTCCCACGCAGCTCAGCATTCGGGTGCCCAAGCGATGACTTTGACTCAAGGATTTGTTGCACGTCTAACGCGCTCTCAGTTTTTAAACGAGATGAGTGTCCCAAGCGCTACTCGAAACACCGGTTTGAGCCAAGCTGAAGCGGCGGAAATAATAGCAGAGGCAAACAACTTATGAACGACCGCAGACTCATAGAAGACTTCCTGCCGATCCAGGCGATCAGCGCTGAGGCGTCGCGGGAAAAATCGGTCCGCAAGGGGCACATCTCTACCCTTCACCTCTGGTGGGCACGGCGGCCGCTGGTGGCGTGCCGGGCTGCTGTGTACGGCGCGCTGGTGCCAGCTTCCAAGTTCGTTCCGGAAAACGGACCGGACAACAAGAAACAGAGTCTGGGCCGGGCCAATGCTGCCAAGTTTATTCAGCGGCTATGCCGCTATCCGTCAGACTCTAAATTGGAGCAAAAGGCAGACATAGAACGTGCAATAAAGGAAGCTCAGAGACACATTCTTGAAGCTCACGCCGAGCGGCTGACCGAGGAGACTGGCAAGAAGGTCACTGTCGAGGATATCGAAGAAGGCCGTGCCCCTCGTCCCAAGGTGCTCGACATGTTCGCCGGTGGCGGGGGCATTCCGTTGGAAGCCCTGCGCCTCGGGTGCGAAGCCTATGCCCTTGACCTCAACCCTGTGGCACACGTCATTGAACTCTGTACTTTGGTCTATCCACAGAAATATGGCAAACCTGATCCGAATGTCCGGGGCATGACCGGCCCAATGAACGCGAAGGGCGAACCCACCTGGGGCGGATTGGCCAATGAGCTCCGTTACTGGGGTGAATGGGTGCTCAAGAAGGTCAAGGCCGAGATCGGTGATCTGTACCCGCTCATTCCAGATCCCGAATATAAGGGGAACCGGCCACCAGTTCAGGCTGAAATGTGGCAGTCTGCCGACAAGGGCAGCATCCCTCCGGGATACCTCATGCCGGTTGCCTACCTCTGGACGCGGACCGTTCGATGCAAAAATCCTACGTGCGGGGCTATTGTTCCACTGGTCAGGCAGACATGGTTGTGTAAGAAAAGTGGCGGCAAGAGAAGTGATCCCAAGTATGTAGCTGTAAAAATCTGCGGAGATCACGGAAACAAGGACATTCGTTTCGAGGTTGTTGAAGCGAGGTCTGAGGCAGGGTTGGGATTTAACCCTTCGTCAGGTTCAAAGGGAGGTGACGCAACTTGTTCGCTTTGTGGGACTGTTGCTGACAGCGACTATGTGAAGGCCGAAGGTTGTGCAAAGCGGTTTGGGCACCGTCTCATGGCTGTCGTCTCTACCCGTTTGAGAAGTAACGGAAAAGTATATCTCTCACCGTCCGACGTTCCCCATCAAGCTTTGGATGAACACAGCCTCCATAAGCGTGTAGAAGAAACTGCTGCGGCATACGGGATAACCGTACCCACCGAACCTCTTGAGCCAAATCCCCGATCTTTCGATGTTCAGCATTTCGGCTTCACTCACTGGCGCGACATCCTTACACCGCGCCAGCTTCTTGCGATGACTTGTTTCGCTGGGCAAATTCGGAAAGCCCATGCCGAGTTGGTTAACGCTACGGGGGACACTCATATTTCAACGGCTTTGGCTACTTGCCTTAGCATGGCCCTCGGCCGGTTGGCAGACTACTGCACTTCGTTCTGTACGTGGCAGCCTGAATTTGTAGCTCACACATTCGATAGCCCTGGTCTCCCAATGATCATGGATTTCGCCGAAGCCAACCCAGTTGTCGACACCTCTGGAAGCTGGCCAAGCGCCATTGGCTATGTTGCCGCGGCACTCGATGGATTCGCCGTGGCGGGTTACCCCGGAACCGTGGTACGTGGTTCAGCTCTCAAATCACCCTGGCCGGAAGACGCCTTTGACGCAATTATCACTGATCCTCCCTATTACGACAGCCGGTCATACTCCAACTTGGCGGATCATTTCTTTGTATGGCACAAACGATCTCTTGGTCACATCCACTCGGAACATTTTGCATCTGAGCTGACACCGAAGAAGAACGAAGCCATTGCGGCGAAGTACCGGCACAAAGGATCGAAAGAGTCCGCTGACCGGGCATACGAGAAGATGATGGAGGAAGCTTTCATCGAATGCAACCGTGTCCTTCGCCCTGGTATGCCACTGGTTTGTGTGTATGCTCATAAGACAACTGCAGGTTGGTCAACGCTCATCAATGCCTTGATGAAAGCTGGGTTTATGGTTGTGGAAGCGTGGCCCGTCGATATGGAACGAAAGGTTCGTCAGAACGCGCAAAACACGGCTGCGTTGGCCTCCAGCATCTTTCTGGTTGCCCGCAAACGTGAGGGTTTGTTGACCGGCTCCTACGAAGAAGAAGTGCGGTCCGAGCTTGACAAGATTGTGCGTGAGCGTGTGGATTCGCTCTGGAAGATGGGAATCACCGGTGCGGACTTGGTCATTGCCGCTGTTGGAGCGGGTCTCCGCGCCTTCACCAAGTTTTCCCGCGTGGAGTACGCCAATGGCGAGGATGTTCAAGCAGAGAAGTTCCTGACTGAAGTCGAAGGAGTTGTGCTGGAGACGCTTCTCGAAAAAATTTTCGGCGTGAAAGGGAGCGGAGTTGCCGCCGTAGACGGCCCGAGCCGTTTCTACGTGCTCTGGCGTTACACCTACAAGGTGGCCGAGATGGACGCGGGTGAAGCCATCGTCTTTACTTACGGGCAGAACGTCGAGCTGGACGGCCAGAACGGGCTTTCCAGCGGCAGCCGTGCTCTGGTCGAAAAAAAGAAGGGCAAATACCGGCTGCGCGACTTCGCCGAACGGGGTGATGACGAAAAGCTGGGGATGCCAAAGGATGACGGTAAAGCCGCCCCGCTTATCGACGTCCTGCACCGTATCCTCTGGCTGGTGGAAAACGATCCCCGTGAACTGAATGATTTTCTCGACAAGGCGAGGCCAGACCGTGAGCGGTTGCGACTGGTGGCTCAGACTCTTGCCGGAACTGCGTTGGCTGGTAGGAAAGATAACGGACCAGAGCACACACTGGCGACTACTACTGCAGAATCCGCGGCACTCAAGAAACTCGTCGCAAACTGGCGTGCTTTCATCGAACAGCGGCTGACCGCGCAAAATAAACCTTTGGTTAAATTTATGAAAAATTCGGAGGTCAAAAAGTGACCACACATGCACTTCGCCCTTGGACCGACCTGGTCAAACTTCATCCCGACGTGGAAGCAGGAGCATTAACCGAGGCTGTGTTCGCCATTGATCTTGGAGCCATTGCCGCAAATGACCCCAATGTCCCCATGGTTAACCGAGACCCGGAGGCCTTTTTCCGTGCCACCTTCCTGACAGCCGACCTACGAAAGCTCCTCGATGAAGTTTTGGCCTCTCTTTCTGGCAAACAAGGCTATAACAGGGTCCTGAAGCTTCGTGTTCCCTTCGGTGGCGGAAAATCCCATACCTTGGCATCGCTTTTCCATGCGGCACGCAACAGAGACGCATTGGAGAGCATCCCGGAAGCGAAGAAATTTGCCCGTCCCGGTAAAGTGGCGGTGGCTGTATTTGACGGAGAGAAATTCGATGCGCGTAATGGTAAGACGTTGGATGATGTACAGACGGTACAGACAATGTGGGGTTGGATCGCCTGGCAAATCGACCCAAAAAAAGCCTTTCCTTTGGTGGCCGACCACGACAAGGACCGTGTTGCCCCTGGCGGGGATGTGATCCGCGACATGCTCACAAAAGGAGCAAGCGGTCGCCCGGTTCTTATCCTCCTTGATGAAGTTCTCAAGTACATGGAGAGGGCTGCCGGGGTCAGCGTTCTCGATTCCACACTTCAGCGCCAAGCAAAGGATTTCTTCCAGAATTTGACTGTGGAGGTGGCTGGAAGCGAAAAAGCAGCACTGGTCTATTCCCTTACCTGGAGTGCCCGGGAGGCTCTGGGTAATGTGGGATTGCTTTCCGAAATCGACAAGCTTGCATCTCGGGTGGATCAATTGCGGGAACCTGTTTCCGGAGACGAGGTCCTCCCCATCCTTCAGAGGCGTCTCTTGGGAGGCTCTCCCGATCCTTCCGCAGCCATCGAAGTATCCACCGCGTATCAAGACGTCGTGACCGGAATGCAGCGCGCATATGCAGAAACGCGGTCTGAACGACAGCAGGCCGATGAGGAAGGCCTTCTCCTGCGTGATCGGATGCGAGCAGCATATCCATTCCATCCAGCACTCATTGACATCATGAGAGAACGCTGGATTGCGGTGGATGCTTTTCAGCGAACGCGTGGAGCCCTACGGTTTCTCGCCTCCTGTTTGCATTCCCTCAAGAAAAACGGCGGGGCCAAACCGCTCCTTGGACCAGGAGACGTGCCGATAAAGGACGTGGATGTTCGGGTGAAGATGCTTAAAGAGTTGGGGGTCCAGCACAATTATGATCCGGTTATCACAGCGGACATCGATGGCCCAAACGCTCGGGCAAAGCGCATCGACGACCGGATGGCGCGAGAAACTCCTGCACTCGCCAGCGTAAAGCCCGCCACGCGTATCGCCACGGCAATTCTTCTTTACTCGTTTGGCGGGCTGAGACGCGAAGGTTCAGAGAGCGAGGAAACGCTTCCGCCCGGCGTTACAGAAAGTGAATTGCTCGCGGCAAGCGTAGGTCCAGACCTGGACAACATCACTGCCACCGCCGTCTTATCCGAGCTTCGCAACACATGCCTATACCTGCATTACGATGGGGTTCGATACTGCTTCAAGAAAGATCCGAACGTAACCATGCTAATTGAAGACGCGGAACAAACTGTTGTCCGCGAGGATTCCCAGGCACGAGGTTACGGCCAGGTCAGAAAAATGATCAAGGAAATGCTGGACAGCCGTCTGGCTGGCCACCACACAGCCATCGTGTGGCCAGCGAAAAGTCAAGACATACCTGATGAAGACCCGCGTTTCCTCGTCGCCTATCTTCCCCTTGAATTCGCCAGTGCGGACAAATCGGAACAGACGGGCATGGCTCGAGAGCACCTGACCAAGTACGGAGATCGTCCTCGGCGTTTTCGCAATGGCCTTGGTCTCGCAATACCGGAAAAGAAACAAATCGAGGCACTGCGGCGTGCCGTTCGTTACCTGCTCGCTATCGAACGGGTAGAAGCCAAAAAACAGCCGCTCCGGCTCACCAAGGAACAGCTTGACCAGCTCCGGGAGAGAAAGCGCACTGAGCAGGCCGCGGCAGAGTCATGTTTCAGGGAGCTTTACACGTCCGTTTGGCTGCCTCGGGTTCAAGGAGGCGAACTGGAAATTGAGAAAGTGGAAAGAGGCGGACGCCCGCTTCAGGCGACTGGCGTACACGAGCGGATCATGGAACTTCTCACCAGCGTGGGTGCGCCGCGGATTCACGGATCGGTTACGCCACGAAAAATTGTTGAGCGCGTGCGACTCGGTGAATGTCCGATTGAGGGTGGCCTGCCGCTCGTGGGAATCAAAGCATCCGATGTGCTTGAGTCCTTCTTCCGGGATATTGCCCCGCCCCGGTTAGAATCCTCATCGGTCCTGCGGAAGGGGATCGTCAGAGGAGTTTCAGAAGGCATCTTTGCCTACACGAGTGGAGAAAGTCCGATTCTCGGTCCTGATGGAAAATACCAAATTAATCGCGACAAGGTAATAGTTGGCCGACCACTTGCTGAAGATGAGATCGATTTCGATTATGGTTTCCTTATGAAGCCGGAAACAGTTCCAGAGTCGCCAGAAGTTGGAACAGCAACAGTCGAGGATGGCATTATTCCTCCACTTCCAGGCCATGACACCACAACAGAAATAAGCGCTGGAGCAGAAAGAGGTCAAGCATCGACGGACCCGGAGGCAGGCGGCCGCAAAAAAAGAGTTGTCCTGACATTCCAGGCAACCAGAGAGCAAGTCTTCAAAGCATTTCCGGCCATTGCTAACCTCGCCGATAAATCCGATGACGCTGTGGTACAAATCCAAATTGAGGCCTCATCAGCTGATGGTTACGATCCATCCTGGCTGCGAAATGCCGTGGAAGAACCGCTTGACGAGGCAGATATCGAACGGACCACAGAGGAATAAAAAAATGGACGCTACACAGGAGGGGGATTATGGACAAAAAAATTATTATTATTTTATTTTTTTTGACAGTTCCGTTTATTGCCAATGCAGACACGATAAGTGACGAGGAAGAAGCGCTCAGGATAAAATTTGAAGAACAACTTCGGAAATGCTCGCATCTTGATAAGTCAAGGCAAAGAAGCGAATGCAATGTAAAGGTCAGGAATAAGTGGGATACATCGCGTAACTTGTTGAAGGAAAACCCTGACCTCTACTTCGAGAATAAATATGGGCGCAAAAGCTCTTCACCAGGGAAGCAAAAAAGCGACTCACCAACGATCATTCACGGGGAATGGGACAACAAAGGGAATCATTACACGCCAGCGGGGGGTGGAAATGCTTGGCGTAGTGATGGAACATTCATGCAAAAAGCTGCTGGTGGATACATCAACACCAAGACGGGGCAATTTATACCGGCAAATTAGAATCTGATTAACAAAACCGATTTGTGATTCTCTGTACCTGCTACAGCAAAAAACAAGAGGTTCCAGCGTGAATAGCGTTCAGGTCGGATTATGCGTCAGATACATGAACACTGAACCTCTTTGAAAATCAGCCTAATCATGGCCTTCAGCGGACGGCTAAAACAGCCGGTGATATTTTATAATTGAACCTCTCAGGATATCGAATGACTACTGACCCTAAGACTCCCGATCGCGAGTGGATTGCTTACAACTACTGCGTTTCGTTCATCGACTTACTGGGGCAACGTGATGCCTTGCGTGGTCAGGGTTTACTCATTCCCATTGAGTCGGAAGATCAGCGAAAGGCGTTTCATGAGGTCTTGCGAAACAGCATTGGAGCGGTCATCAAACTTCAAGAGCAAGCAGAAAATATGCTGGCACCGATCCTCAAGCAAAATCTTGACTCACCTCGTCGTACTGCATTACCCCCTGAGCAACATGCAGTTTGGGATGATATGTTACGCATCCGGATAGAGACGCAACGGTGGTCAGACGGATTGGTATCGTTTGTGTGCTTGGGAGATTCAGAAATAAAATGCCGCATGAACAGTGTGTTCGGAATTTTTAGCCTTGCTGGAACACTATGTTTGCTCGGTTTGGCTACTGGACGGCCGATTCGCGGCGCTATCGAAATCGCTTGGGGCATTGAGCTTCGCCCTGGAGAGTTATACGGCCCCGCAGTCGTACGCGCTTATGAACTTGAGAGCGAGATTGCACAGTATCCGAGAATTGTCATAGGGCCAGAAGCGGTAAAATTCTTAAAGGCCCACGCATCTAATCCTGAGCAGGATGTCTTCTCACAGACCGACAAAGAATTAGCCACCTTATGCCTAAACATGCTGGTCCAAGATGCAGACGGTCACTGGCTATTGCACTACCTTGGTGATAAATTTCAACTCGCAGTAGTTACTCATAACCTGTACATTGAGCTATACGCTGCTGCACGGAAATTCGTCTTAGACCAGCTATCCACTCATCGAGCACAGCGTAATACGAAACTCGCGCTCCGATACTCACATCTGTTGCAGTACTTCGATGCTCACTCTCCTGCCAAGTCGGTATAAGTCCAATAGAACGTATGACTATACCATGTTAGCAGTCCGCTGGGGATTGATACCACCTTGGTCGAAGGATGAGAAAGTAGGCTATAAGCTTATCAACGCGCAAGCAGAGTCCCTCCGGGAAAAGCCAACGTTCCGCGACGTCTTTGTGCTGGCCATCTTGGCGGCACATAAAAATGTTTAACAGGAGGACCCCATGAAGAAAATAATTCTTCCCATTCTACTGCTGGCGGCATCGTCAGCCGCGGCAGGTCTTGACGACGAATACCTCAATGAACCGGAGCCACTGAGCAGGTTTGAGAACGTCGGCGGAGCCTCTGATACCGGTTACGAGAGTTCGTTCGGAAAGCAGTATGAGTACGACATGAACAGCATTTCCGACCAGATCCGTTACGAGATGGACCCCGGGGCACAGATACGGGACGACGTGTATGAAGACATCAATCCCTACCGGGAAATGGAAGAGGACCTCGGGGAAAAGGGAGGGGGGATTTTACCGTGACGTGGGGGGGATAGTAGGGGGGAAGCAGTTCATACACCCCCGAAACAGCATGCCAAAATATTCCTTAACTACTTGTAATCATTGAGTGGTGACCCCAAGGGGACTCGAACCCCTGTTTTCGGCGTGAGAGGCCGACGTCCTAGGCCACTAGACGATGGGGCCAAAGTGGTTGCACATCTTTAAATGATCCTTCCCGCTTTGTCAAGCGGTTCT
>Ga0209270_1001752_pt1 | contig 26952 bp, 28 predicted proteins | sample MTBAKSrepl1MetaG_FD_187456 | JGI IMG/M metagenome (GOLD analysis project Ga0209270, IMG submission 187456) | Enrichment culture microbial communities from Arthur Kill intertidal strait, New Jersey, USA, that are MTBE-degrading - MTBE-AKS1... | ecosystem: Environmental > Aquatic > Marine >...
CATAGTCCCCCTTTCCGAAAAGGAAATCAGGACTTTAGCGAATCTAATCCGCTTCTTTAAGCTTTAGGTCGTAAAAACTACAATCCAACAGCCTTCTCAGCTGCCTATTTTAACTCCGCGCTTGACACCATCCCATCGAAACTTCGTATCCCCGTTTTTGCTTCCGATTCAGAAGTTCTTCATAGGCTTTCATAGCTGTACTTTGATCCCCAAACACTTCAGAGATAATCCGCATCGGTGTGGATCTGTTCAAAGATCCGAAACTTCGTATCAGAAGCCACTCTCCAAAGAGATTGCGGACCACTTCCAGGCGGTACCAGCGCTTACGGTCGTTGACGGTCCGAATCATCGTCAGCTGCATCTTGTTTCTCATCGTCAGTCTGCGGGTTTTTCTCTTCATGACGTATCAGGGCAAACCGCAGCAGTGTCAGCATGCCCAGCACACTCACCAATACGATCCAGTAAGGAGCAGCAGAGGGTTCTGGGAAAGGTTTACCGATGACGCTGCATACTCCCGGATCATTGATGATCACATCCCCTTTGACAAACCCGACCCCCTCCTCATAACTCCACCCCTTTGAAGGATCGACCCGGGCGCTCTCCCCTCTCCACATACCGCATGCAAGCGCATTCCCCTCATGAAACTGCTCCATCAAAAAGCGCTCCCCCATATACTTTACGTGGTTGCCATACGCAATCAGGGTGACGCCGGTGAGCATCAGTACTCCAATAAATATCAGTCCCTCTTTTTTTGCGAAGAGCAAAAACCCGATCCCTATCAAAAGAAAAAACGTCATTATCCAGATCTCAAAGGAGTTGGAAGCGAACATCTCCAGTTTCATCTCAACGCTCCTCGATGGTCCGGGAAAGGATCGCGATCCGTTCATGAATACGGTATTCTTTGTACTGACACCGATAGCGGCTGCGGATGTCACGTTTCATGATCCCCGATACGCTGTACCACTTCAATCCCAGGAAGCTTTTTTTCACAATCAACTCCGCAGGATGGAGGCAGAGGAGTTTTTCATAATCGAACCCTATCCCTGTATGCTCCGTATAAAGGGTCTGTTCCCCTTCGATCTCATAGCACCCGCTCCTACTCTCCAATCTCAGTGTGGCGTTACGGAATACCTTACTTTGTTCATTACAGGGGATAAAGTAGAACCGCTCCCCTCTGGGAATGATCAGTATCTCTTTACGCCCTTCATCGATCGAGAGATCGATACCGCTGTAGAGTATTTCGCTCATATTGACTCCTTTATGATTTGGATTAATAAACATATGATTATTTATATGAATATTATATACCCATATATAAACAATGTCAACGCCTAAACTACCTATTTGTATATATTTAATCACTTTTAAATACCTATATGTAAATTTATGGCGTTGTGCAAAGAAATACCTGGATGTATTCACATATGATTATATAAATGCAAATAAAGACCATCAAAAAAACATAAAGCAGCCTTTTTAGTAAACATTTGAAGAGATTCAGTTAGAATTTTATAAACGAATAGGTATGGTATGAGAATGGACAAACACGCTTTCAACGATATGCTCAAAACTGCCGGTCTCAGTAAAAAAGAGTTTGCCGAGATTTTAGGGACCACCGGTGGTACAATCAGTAACTGGGGTAATGAGGGAAGAGAGATCCCCTACTGGGTCGAATCATGGCTGAAGCTCTATATCGAGAACCTGCACTGTAAAAAGATCCGTGACGCCATTAAAGAGAGCGGGGTGTGTGAGAAGCTATAAGTTCTTATCACGTTTAACTATGTACATAATTTGTTGCCAAACTGCCAAAGTGCAAAACCAAAATTTTACTTCGATATTTTTGTGCAATTAATTGTGTAATTAACTTGTTAAAAAGACGGTTTTTTGACAATTTTTGGTCTTAAGAAAGTAGCTGTTGTATTTATAGAAAAGTGTTAGAAAGTACGTATTTAAGGGGTTCCACAATGGTCGGAGCGACCTGACTCGAACAGGCGACCTCTACCACCCCAAGGTAGTGCGCTAGCCAAACTGCGCTACGCCCCGACGTAAAAAAGTGGAATGGAAGGATAATCGAAATTTGATTAATCCCACCTAAAAGTTAATCGGGTTATACTCGTTTGCATGAAAACCTTACCTTCGAGCCTATTGAATTCATCCGACCTTCTTGCCTGTTTCACCACGCGCGGCGGGGGTGTCTCCCCTGCCCCCTACGACAGCGCCAATCTGGCGTTTCACGTCGGAGACGACCCCATCCTGGTGACGCAAAACCATGACCTGCTGGCCCGAAGCCTGGAATACGAACGTTCCTCTCTGGTATACATGCGCCAGATCCATTCGGACAGAGTGGTCATGATCGCCGAGGAAGCGAGGTTCGACACCCCTCCCGAATGCGACGCCCTGATTACCGACCGCATCTTGATTCCCCTCATGGTGATGAGCGCCGACTGTACCCCGATTTTGCTGTATGATCCGGATACACGGGCCATCGGGGCGGTGCACGCCGGGCGCGAAGGGGCGCTAAACGCCATTCTCCCCAAAACAGTTGCGGCAATGGAAAAAGCCTACGGTACCCGTCCCGGAAACCTTCTGGTCAGCATGGGGCCCTCCATCGGCGGATGCTGTTACGAAATCAACCCTCTCATCGCGTCTACGGTTACGGCGCTGGGGTATTCCGGGGCGCTTCGCTACGAAGGCTCAAAGGTATTTTTGGACGTCAATGCGATTTTGCTGCGGCAGCTCGAAGCTGCGGGGGTACCCGCCGAAGCGGTCGAAGTATCGGGAGAATGTACGGCGTGCCGATGCGATACCTATTTTTCCTACCGTGCCGACGCGCGTCAAACGGGGCGGATCGCCGGGGTTATCATGCTTCGCTGACGCGGCGCGCAAGCTGTTCTGGGAGTAATCCGAGCGATTCTTCGACCAGACGGGTATTACCGTGTTTGATAAATGCGTCATCGTATTCGAACGTGACGACCGACACATCCGCTATCTTCTCTTCGGAAAGCCACTCGAGCAGAGCGCTTCCGACTCCCCCCATACGGGCCGAATCGCTGAAAACGTACCAGCGCTTGTATTTTTGGGCCATCCTTCGCAGCATCGCGGCATCAAGAGGTTTGACAAACCGCAAATCAAGGAGGGAAGGTTTTTCGTCCATGTACTCCATCGTCTGTGCCGCGCGCCCGACGCCGTTACCGTAACCGATAAAAAGGGTATCGGTATCGTTTTCGACGAGCATCTGCGCTTTCCCCGTCTTGAAAGGCTCCGATGCGGGAAGATCCGCATCGAAAAAAGCCCCCCTGGGGTAACGGATCGCGCAGGGGCGCTCATAAGCCGCCGCGTAAGCGACTACCTGATGGAATGAACGTTCGTCCCTCGGGGCGCAAAGGGTCATGTTGGGAATCAGCCGCAAAAAGCTGATGTCAAAAGCTCCCTGGTGGGTCTCTCCGTCTTCCCCGACGATACCGGCACGGTCCATCGCGAAAACAACCGGCAGATCCATCAGACAGACATCGTGGACGACCTGATCAAAGCCGCGTTGCAAAAACGTCGAATAAATCGTACAAAAAGGCTTGAAGCCCTCTTTAGCCAGTGACGCCATAGACGTGACCGCATGCTGCTCGGCGATCGCCACGTCCCAGAAACGGTCGGGATATTTTTCGATCAGTTCGCTCATTCCCGTTCCGCTGGGCATCGCTGCGGTGACGCCGACAATTTTCGGATCGGCATCCGCCGCGGCCATCAACGCTTCGGTATAAATCTGGGTAGCACTTTTGGCCGCGCTTTTCGCGCTGGCGGTACCGCTTTTGAGGTCAAAAGGGGAAACGCCGTGCCATTTTTCGTGTTTTCCCTCGGCGATTTCGTATCCCTTACCCTTGATCGTCTGAACGTGGGCCAGAACCGGTTTGCCCATCGATTTTGCCGTCTCAAACGTCTCGATCAGCGATTTGAGGTCGTGCCCGTCAATGGGACCGATGTATTCGATCCCCATCTCCTCGAACATGATCCCCGGCGTGATCAGTTTGAACGACTCCTCGAATCGTTTGGCCAGATAATGGGCCCCCTCCCCGAAATTGTCGACGAACTGTTCGGTCTTACGTTTGAAACGCTGATAAAACGGGCTGGCCATCGCGGAACTGAGCATCCGGCTCAGCGCACCTATCGGTTTTGCGATACTCATCTCATTGTCGTTAAGGATGATGACCATCGGGTATTTACGGTCTCCGAGTTCGTTCAGCGCTTCGTAGACCATCCCCGCCGACATCGCTCCGTCCCCGATCAGTACGACCGGGATACGGCTGGACTGCTCGTTTTTGAGCGCGATCGCTTTGGCCGCTCCGACCCCCAGCGAAATTGACGTCGAACTGTGGCCCGCAACGAAATAGTCCATCGGGGATTCGGAAGGCTTCGTATACCCGCTGAGTCCTCCGAATTTCCGCAGCGTCGAAAAGGCTTCCCACCGCCCGGTGAGAAGTTTATGGGCATAGGACTGATGCGAAACGTCGAAAATAAAAGGGTCTTTGGAGGCGTCGAAAACCCGGTGCATCGCGACGATGATCTCGGTGGCGCCGAGCGTGGAGCTCAGGTGCCCCCCGTTCGAACTGACCACTTCCAAAATCCGTTCGCGGATTTTCTGGGAGAGTTCGGCCAGTTCTTGAAGCGTAAAATGTTTAATGTCCATAAGCAATGATAAATCCTGAAAATCGGTGAAATTAGTCCATTATAGGAGAAACGGTTCGAAAAAGGCTTTACGATTCAAGTAAGACCGATCGTTTAAGCCTCTCGTAACGCTTTTTGATCTCCGAATCGATGTTGCCGACGTCACTGATCGCAACGACGCCTCCGGGGCTGATCGCCCGGTCGGAGAGTACTTCCACGTGAGAAAGCGATCCCACCTTCTCGGAAATGAATCCGTGATCGATCGGGTTGACCCGCAGGGTGATTTTCGAAGCATCCTTGAGGTCTTCGATCAGGTCGCTTGAGAGTTTGGCCGCGATTTTCGCGCTGTTCTCATGCGTTTCGATCCCGATCACTTCTTTGGCGATGTCAAGCGCGGTATGGGTGAGCTCTTTTTGGATCGCATCGAGCGCGGTAACGAACTCTTTGGCCGCATTCTCGAGCGTCTTGACCGACACCGCCAGCTGGTCGTGCGAATGTTCCTGACGCTGGAGACTTTGCGATTTTTCCTGCTCGATTCCCGCAGCCACTCCCTCTTCATAAGCGGTTTTTTTCGCCTCTTCGAGCGCCTGGGCGTGTTCTTCCTGCATCGCTTCGAGGCGCATCTGCATTTTGATGACGTTGGAACTCATTTCGTCCGCTTTTTTGAGAAGCGACTCGATCAGGTCGTCTTTGTTCGAAGGGTGCATTATCCCAGGCTGTACCGGAACTGCCGAAGGCACCTCACCTGTGGAACGGGCGATCTCTTCGCTCGCTTCGCCCACGCTGGAGCCAGAAAGCGACGAAAGGATTTTAAACTGGTATTTGCTGATCGTATGGGCGCCGGTACGATCGTTGGGTATAACGACATCCATTCAGATTACTCCACCATCTCTTCAGATTCACCCAGCTGCAAGACACCCTGCTCCGCCAGGTTCTGGACCACTTCGACGACTTTGCGCTGCGCGGCCTCGACCTCTTTGACCTTGACCGCCCCAAGAAACTGCATCTCTTCGACAAATGCGTCTTTGGCCCGCTGTGACATGTTGGCGTAAAATTTCTCTTTGAGCTCGTCGGCGGAGCTTTTGAGCGCCAGCATGAGGTCATTTTTGTCGACCGATTTAAGGATCTCGCGCACGCTTGCGCCGTCAAGGTCGACAATGTCTTCGAAAGTAAACATCATCTCTTTAATCGATGCGGCCAGTTCCTGATCAAGCTGCTCGATCTGCGACAGGGTCGCTTTGGAAGCTTTTGCCCCCAGGCGGTTGAATACGTCGGCAACCGCACGCGGCCCTCCGACCTCGACTTTGTAGCTGGCGAGCGCTTCGAGTTTGCTTTCAAGCACCGCGCTGACCCGCTTGATGATCGAAGGGGAAATATCGCCCAGTTTCGCCATCCGCATCGCCACTTCGGCCCGCAGATCATCAGGGAAGATGTACAGCGTTTCGGCGGCGGCCGAAGCATCCATATGCGCCAGGATCAACGCGATCGTCTGCGGGTGCTCGGTCATAATGAAGTCGGCCAGCTGCTGCGGTTTGATTTTTGCCAGATACGAGAAATTCTGAATGTTCTGCATCGATTTGGAGAGACGTTCGAGAACTTTTTTCGCCTCATCCGGGCCAAGCGCCTTATAAAGAATTTCGCGGGCGTAATCCAGACCGCCGGTATTAAGATACTGATTGGACTGGATGATGGCGTAGAACTCTTCGAGGACGGCGGCGCCGAGATTTTTTTCGATCGAGCGGTTGTTGGCGATGTATTTGGAAACCTCGGTGATCGCTTCGACGCTCATCCGCGAGAAAACGGTCGCGGTGACATCTTCACCCAGCTGTACCAGTAATACGGCCACTTTTTCCGCCATCGACATTTCGTCGAAATGGGCCTGTTGTTGCGGTGTGAGCGTCATGGTCCTTCCTATCGCTTGTGTATGGCACCCTCAGGTGCCGATTCCTCTTCGATCAATGCCTGAATCAAAGAGGCCAGTTCATCGGGATGCTCTTCGGCGACTTCACGAACTTTTTCGAGAAGAACGTCGTATTTGAGCTCGTCCTCGTTGAAATTTTCGCCGATACCGAGCTGGTTTTCCACCTTTTTACGCATCTGCTGTACTTTTTCCGCCAAATCCTCGTCCTCGTCGTCGCTGATCTCGAGATTCGGTTTCTCGAATTCCTCTTCTTCACGGCTGAATTCAAGCATCCGCTCGGCAAACGGAATGATGATCTGACGGTACGCGATGTAGAGAATCAGCGCTACGAGCAGATACTTGAATACCGGGAAGAACGGCTTGAGATAGGTTTCGATAAATTCCGAAGTCTTTGATGCCGTGTCTTTGGGCTGCATCCCCTCTTTCGAAGCCTGGAACTCGAAATTGCGGACCGTCACCTGGTCTCCGCGCTGTTCATCGACTCCGATGGACTGCTTAACCAACGCATCGATCGCCTGAAGCTGCGTCTCATCGAGCGCGATGTATTCGATCTCGTCCGTCGGTTCCCCGTTGGCGTCTTTTTTGGGTTCGTATTTTCCGTCGACGACAACCGCGGCGGTCATCCGCTTGATACGGGCGAACTCCATTTTTTTGGTGGAAACGGTCTTAGAAATCTCGTAATTCGTCGTCCCCTGCGTTTTTTCGTATTTCTCGCCCGTCGTGGTGTTGCCAAGCCCTTCTGCGGGACCGATGTTGCTGACCGCTCCGGGAACGCCGCCGACCTGCGCCGGTGCAGGCCCTTCGCGTTTTTCTTCCAGTGACTGCTCGCTTCGGACAACGTTTTCGGGATCAAACGTCTCGGAGGTGGAACTTTGTTCGGAAAAATCGTATTCGATCGTCACTTTGGCGACGACGCGGTCTTTGCCGCCGATGAAAGGGGCAAGGACGTTGATGATTTTTTCTTCCTGTTTTTTCTCTTCTTTGGTTTTGAACTGCTGCTGCATCTGGGAGAGTTCGCCCATCTGAGCCGCCGCTTCGTCGTCGCCGAGTGTTTCGCCCTCAGAGTTGATCAGGGCAACGTTCTCGGGTTTGAGTTTCGGTACGGCCGAAGCGACAAGCTTTTTGATCCCGGTAATCTGTTTGGGTGTGAGCTTCCGATCGGGGTAGAGCTGCACCATGACCGATGCCGAGGGGGGAACCTCTTCGGAAACGAACAAAGTCTCTTTGGGAAGAGCAAGGCTTACGCTCGATTTTTCGACGGGTGCAAGCGAGTCGATAGACCGGGCGAGTTCCCCTTCCAGAGCACGGCGGAATTTTACTTCCTGATCAAAACTGGTCGCCCCGAATTCTTGTTTGTCGAAGAGTTCAAACCCGACGTGCCCTTCTTTGGGAATCCCCTGTGAAGCGATCGCGATCCGTTCTTTGTACACCACCTCTTTGGGGACTTCGATCACATTCTCGCGGGGAACACGGTAGGGGATCTGATCTTTTTCGAGCTGCTCGATCACTTTCGCGGCATCCTGCGGGGAGAGCTGGTCAAAAAGTACCTGATAGCCGTCTTCACTCTCTTTGGTCCCGCCCGAAGTATAGACGACCAGGAACACCAAAAAAGCGACAATTCCCGCTACCGCCGCCCCGATGATGGTCTTCTGGGTACGGTTAAGCTTTCCGAAAAAAACAACGAGTTGCGAGAAAAGGGCCTTAAAATCCATTTTTACCTATGTCTACTTTTATAGCAAAGAATTCGTGAGTTCAAAAAATCGGTCGTTCTGTGCAGCGGTACCGACGGTAACGCGAATCGCGTTCAAACCGTAACTGCTTAAATCACGTACAATCATACCCTTTTTTAACAGTTCTTGCGCAATTTTCGACGAATTTTTTTCTTCAGGCAGGGATAAAGTGACGAAATTCGTATAACTTTCGATGATATCGATCCCCTTGTGTACGGCAAAGGCTTCGTAACGCTTCATTTCCCGAAAATTGTCGGCGATACATTCGGTTACGAACGCTTCGTCTTCGAGGGCCACTGACGCCGCCTCGAGCGAAAGAGTCGTGATGTTGAACGGGGGACGCACTTTGTAAAGCGCTTCGATGATCGGAGCACGGGATATGCCGTAACCGACACGCATTCCGCCTAGGCCGTACGCTTTGGAAAACGTCCCAAGAAAAAGCACGTTATCAAAACGCGCAATCAGGTCGCGCGGTTCAACCGCTTTGGCCGGGTTTTTGAACCGGGCGTATTCCATGTACGCACCGTCGACGATGACGAGGGTATCGCTGTCGATTTTCCCGATGAACGAGAGCATCGCGTCGGCGTCGATCGCATCACCGGTCGGATTGTTGGGGGTACAGAGGAAAATGATCTGCGGCTTATGCTCGGTATAGAGGGCATAGAACTCGTCCATATCATGGACCCGCGAAGCGGTCCGGATGATCTGTGCTCCCACCTGTTTGGCATAAATTTCGTACATTGCGAACGTAACGCTGTTCATCAGCACTTTCGCTCCCGGATGCGCTTTGGTATGGATAGCGAATTCGATGACCTGGTCACTCCCCGCACCGATGACCAGTTCTTTGGGATCGATACCGTATTTGGCCGCCAGGGCGGTTTTGAGTTTGAGCATCGAATCGTCGGGGTAAAGAGCCATGTTGTCGATGATCGAGCGCACCGCTTCTTTGACCTTCGGAGAACACCCGAAGGGGTTCTCGTTACTGGCGAGCTTGACGATCTGATCGGGGGCAATGCCGTATTCGCGCACTACCAGTTCGATCGGTTTTCCCGCTTCGTACGTTTTGATACTGTCCAATGTCGTGTTAAAAGTCATAATTCTCCCTTGACGTAGCTTCCTAGCCACGTTACTTCATCTTCGTGTTTTTGAATCACTTCCTGAATGCGCGGTTCGTCGATATGCCCGAAGAAATCGATGAAGAACCAGTACCCGAAACCGTCGTTGTCGCGCGAAGGGCGGCTTTCGATCTTGCTCAGGTTGATCTGGGCGTTATTGAAATCTTCGAGGAAATGGACCAGCGCTCCCGCCCGCTGGGCATCTTTGAGACGGACCAGAATCGAGGTCTTGTCTTCGCCGCTGAGACCGTTTTTGAAATCGCTGAGGATAAAAAAACGGGTCGCATTGTTGTGCGTATCTTCAATGTTCTCGAACAGCGTCGGGACGCGATAGAGTTTCGCCGCGATGTGGGAACAGATCGCGGCCGCCTCGGGATCTTTAGAGGCGAGGATCGCCGCCTTCGCCGTTGATTCGACCGGGATGTGCTCCACCGTATCGAGCCCGTGTTCGAGGAGGAACTCGCGGCATTGGCCGAATCCTTTGTCTTTGGAATAGATCCGTTTGATATGGTGGATCTTTTCGGCTTTTGTCGCGAACGCCATGTGAATCGGCATATAGAGTTCGGCAACGATTTTCACCGTGCTTTTCCCCAGAAGATCGAGGGTCTCCCCGACGACGCCGTCACGGCTGTTTTCGATCGGAACGACGCCGAATTTCGCCCGTCCCGCTTCGAGCGTTTTAAACACCGCGTCGATCGAACCGAGTGAAAGGTAATCGCTCATTGCCCCGAAACGCGATTCGGCCGCCTGGTGGGTAAAACTCCCCTCCGGCCCCAGGTAGGCGATCCGTTCGGGGAGTTCGAGATTGCGAGACACGGCGAAAATCTCGAGAAAAACCGCTTCGATCGCCTGACGATTCAGCAACCCTCCCGACTCTTCGCTCATGCGGGTGAGACGGTCGATGATCGCTTTTTCCCTTTCGGGACGGTAAATCGCCGTATTGCTTTCATGCTTGATCTCCCCGACACGGCGAACGACTTCCATCCGGCGATTGAGCAATTCGACGACGGCGTTATCGATTTCGTCGATTCTCGCTCTGCATTCTTCAAGTGTATTCATAGGTTCTCCAATACTTCCTGCATATCAGAATAGACGGCACCCGGACGTTCGGCGGGGTCGAGCGAGGGCAATATCTCATCCGCGTTGCGGATTTTTCCGCTCAGGACGAACACCCCTTTCATCCCCAGTTTCTGCGCACCGACCAGATCCCCTTTGACGTCGTCGCTGATGATAGTGATATCCTCGTAGCGAGCTTGCGGAGACTGAAGACGGATACGGCGCAACGCCTCGGCGAAAAACGGTCCGCTCGGTTTTCCGACGACCGTGTAGGGAGTGGAAGTGGCGAATTCGAGCATTTTGAGAATCGCCCCTACCCCCGGATAGCGTTTGTGATTTTTGACGTAAAGCGAGGTTTCGTGCATACCGATCAGACGTGCCCCAGAAAGGAGGAATTCGATCATCTGCGCGTATTCGTCGGCGCCGAAATTTTCTTTGATCGCGATCAAAACGGCATCGGGTCGGACGTAATCGAGCGTGTACCCCATCGAACGGACGACATTCAAAAACGGCTCCGAACCGTAGGCCGCAATTTTTTCGCTTTTGTCGATGCAGCCCTCAAGCATCATCAGGGGATCGAGGTATTTTTCAGGGGAAATCGCCAGCCCGATCGAACGGAGGTATCCCAAAAACTCGTCACTGGGGTTTTTCGTACTGTTGGTAATGACCATATACGGGATCCCCTGCGCATTAAGGCGATCGATAAACGCAACGGCACCCCGTACGGGTTGCTTGGTATTGTCCTCGATCAGCGTCCCCTGCACATCGATAAAATACATCGGGCCTTCCTACAGGTAATCGCGCTCGCACGCAATGACGTCATCAAAGGTCTCACGGCGGCGGATCAGTCGTTCTTTGCCTCCCTCGATGGCGACTTCCGCGGAACGTCCGCGGGTGTTATAGTTACTGCCCATTCCGAAACCGTACGCCCCGGCGCTGTGGACCAGCAGCAGATCGTTATGTTCCATCGGGGGAAGCGGATAGTTTTTCGCAAGGAAATCACCGCTTTCGCATACCGGTCCGACAACATCCGCGGCATTCTCTTCCCCCGTTTTTCCGAGTGCCTCAATACGATGATACGCTTTATAGAGGCTGGGACGGATCAGGTCGTTCATTGCCCCGTCCACGACGACGAAACGTTTCTCACCGTTGCGTTTTTCGTACAAAACCTTGGTCAGGAAATAGCCCGCGTTGGCCGTGAGGAAACGGCCCGGTTCACATACGACGGTGACATCCAGCCCCCGCAGCGCCGAAAGAACCGCTTGGGCGTAATCGTACGGTGCGATCGTCGTTTCGTCGTTGTAGCGAACCCCAAGACCGCCTCCGATATCGAAAAACTTCAATTCGATGTCGATCGCCTGCAGCGAACGGAGCAGATCGGCGACGATAACGGCCGCTTCGTAGATCGGTTCGAGTTCGGTAAGCTGGCTGCCGATATGGAAATGAATCCCGACCGGATCAAGGGAGGGAGCATTTTTGGCCTGGATATACATCCGCTTTGCCGCATCAATCTCAACACCGAACTTGTTGTCGTGCAACCCCGTCGAAATGTAGGGATGGGTTTTGGGATCGATATTGGGATTGACCCGGATACTGATCCGTGCGGTTGTGCCCAATTCCGCCGCAATCGCTTCGACACGGGAGAGCTCCGCTTCGCTTTCGACGTTGATGTAGAGGATATCGGCTTCGATCGCTTCGCGGATCTCATCGTCGCGTTTCCCGACCCCGCTGAAGAGAATACGGTATTTCGGGACGCCCGCCATCAAAGCGCGGCGAACTTCGCCGATCGATACGCAGTCCGCGCCCGCTCCCAGCTGTGCGAAATGTTTGACGACGCTGAGATTGGAGTTGGCTTTCACCGCGTAAGCCAGAATCGACTTGCGCCCGCGGAACGCCTCTTTCAGAGATTCAAACTGCGCGCTCATCGCGTCGAAATCGTAAACATACAGAGGTGTGCCGTACGTTTGGGCCAAAGCTTTGAAATCGGTCACCGTTATCCTTTTCTCATTTAATTTGGTCGCGATTTTACCCTAACTCTCCTTAGGGGACTTCCAACACGCCAGAGCATAAACGCAAAGAGAAAGGCGACGGGAGCTACGACGCCGATGAGAGGGGGGAGGGTTTTGTTGTTCGAAAGCTCTCCCATCATAAACAAAAATCCCCACACCAGCAGCGTTGCGAGGATGGCTCCGAAACTAAATACCGACAGGTTCAGAAACCGGGCGCTGATAGGAGCATAAGAGAAAAAAATCACGATCAGCATCACCGCAAACCACGGCGTCACGAAAATTCGGAACATCGCACTTTCGATTTTGCCGACGTCGACGTTCTGGTTCTCAAGCAGCGCCAGCGCTTCGAACCCGTCGACGATCGTAAAATTGGCTTTTCCTTCGTATACCTGGTCAAGTATTTTCGGTTTGAAATCTTTCAGCGCGCGGACGTTCGTCCGGTCTTCGGTGACGATCCCCGAAGCCTCAAGCGCCAGACTTTCGGGGGGGCGGATGACATGGGCCCTTTTCATATTCCAGTAGCCGTTGTCGTAGACCGCTTCCGAAGCACTGAGAACCTCTTTAAGTCGGCCGTTTTCAAACGTAAAAATACGGATCTTTTCGGCTTTTCGGGTGAGCGGATAGAGGTTACCGAAATAGACATAGTTCCCTTCGTGGGTAAAAAAGAGGTTACTGGTGGGGCGGATAAACTGCGACGTCTCACGCAGGTTGTTCGCAAATTCGTTGGCCCGGGCGAAATTCGTGGCGTGCAGGGCGATGTGAATCCCCACCATCAAAACGGCTACGCTGATAAACGGGGCCAGGATGCGCCGCTTAGAATACCCGATTGCATAATAGGCCGCCAGCGCGTTGGAGCGGACCATTTCCACCGACGTCGCGATCATCGCGAAGACCAAAGAGATCGGCAGCATCATGTCGACGGCGTAAAAAGCCTTGTACATGATATAGATCAATACGAGGTTGGCGGAGTCGGGAAGTTCCGAAGCGTTTTCCATCAGGTCGAATCCGACCATGAAACTCCCCAGAGCGATCAGTATGATAAAGAAATAGCGCAGGTACAAAAGCGATAAAGTCGTAAAAGCGAGCATAAAAACCCAATGTCAAAAAGTTAGGCTTTATTGTATCCAAACGAAGCTATAAAACTCACATTCCCTTGAGGGAGCATTTGGAAGCTACCTCGGCACAATCTGTTTTGAGCAGCATTTCAACGGCATCCGCCGCTTTCGCGATCCATTCGGGAAGCGAAACGCTCTCTTCGGCGCTGAACGCATGGAGAACGTAATCGGCTACCTGCGATTTGTGTTCTGGTTTGCCGATTCCCATCCGGACGCGGATATATTCAGGCCCGATCGCCGCATCGGTGGACTTGAGGCCGTTATGCCCTCCGTGGCCGCCCCCTTTTTTGAAACGGAGCGCGCCGAAGGGAAGGTCAAGATCGTCATGAATAACGATCACGTCGTCGATTTTATAAAAATTTTTGACGGCCAGGACCGATTTGCCGGAGAGATTCATGTAGGTAGTGGGTTTGAGGAGAAAATGTTCCCCCATTTTAAACAGCTCCCCTTCGAAGGAGCTCTTTGAAACGGGTTGAACGCTGCGGCGACCGCAAAGCTCATCGATTACCATAAACCCGACGTTGTGACGGGTACGCTCATACGCCGGGCCGGGATTGCCCAGACCGACGATCAGCATGATTATTTCGCTTTGATAACGCTCAGAACCGATACACGGTCTGAATCGGTGAATTTCACGTTTTCCATTACCGGGAGGTCACGTACGAGGACGGAATCGCCCAGGTCAAGAGGAGAAACATCGATTTCGATCGCGTTGGGGAGGTTTTCGATTGCCGCTTTAACGCGAAGGCGTTTTTTAGCAACATAGAGCATCCCTTTGTTTTTCAAACCGACCGGGCTTCCGAACGGTTTAACCGGTACATGATAATGGGTGACGACACCCGGCTGAGCTACCATCAGATCAACGTGCAACAGGTTTCCTGAAACCGGGTGAGACTCATACCCCTGAACGACGACGTTCATCTCTTTTCCGCCGACGTTAACGGGGAACGCTACGGTTTCTTTGTTGCGAACGGTACGGATGAAGTCGTTCATTTTGAACGCGGCGTGAACGTTTTCAAGCCCTTTTCCGTAGATGTTGGCAATGAGATAACCATCACGGCGGTACGCTTTTGTCGCGCTTTTGCCAATACTCTCTCTTACAATGCCTTCTAGCATAATCATGTCCTTCAAAATAAAATGGGACGGATTATACTTAAAAAAAGCTTGTGTTATCCTAAAACTTTTGGCTCGATATCAGCGTTTGAGCCCGATATAGTCTTCTTCGCGGAACTCTTTGGGAGAATCGTCGACGCCCAGCTTATCTTTGTCCACTTTCGAGCTCAGCCCTTCCATTTTGAGCTTGAGATCCGATGACGACGTCGCATACGACAACGCCTCCTCGCGGCTGATACGCCCCGCCTGGTACAAGTCAAGAAGTGCCTGGTCGAACGTCTGCGACTTGTAGAGTTCTTTACCCTCCGCGATCGTATCGGGAATTTCGATATCGCGGTTTTCCGCAATCAGCTGCTCGATCCGCGGGGTGCGGACCAAAACTTCCAGGGCGGCTACCCGTTTTCCCTCTACCGTCGGGACCAGTCGCTGCGAGATGACCCCTTTGAGTACCGACGCAAGCGTCATCCTTACCCGATTCTGTTCTTCATGCGGGAATACCGAGATAATACGGTTCACCGTCTCTTTGGCATCAAGGGTATGAAGCGTCGAGAAAACCAGGTGACCCGTATCGGCCGCGTGCAGTGCTATTTCGATTGTCTCGACGTCACGCATTTCGCCGACGAGGATGATATCGGGGTCTTCCCGCAGGGCCGCGCGCAGAGCCGAACTGAAACTCCGGGTATCCTGCCCGACGCTGCGCTGGTTGATAATGCATTTACGGTCTTTATGGACGAATTCGATCGGGTCCTCGATCGTGATAATGTGCTTGCGGCGGTTGTTGTTGATTTCGTCGATAATCGCCGCCAGTGTCGTCGATTTACCGCTCCCGGTAACCCCCGTGACCAGAACCAGTCCCCGTTCGATCTGGGTAAAACTATGCACGACTTCGGGCATATTGAGCTGATCGATAGTCAGAATCTTGACCGGGATCAGACGGAAAACGGCCGAGATCCCCTCCATCTGGAAAAAGATATTGATACGAAAACGGGTGTTTTCGTCAAACGGATACACCAGGTCGAGCTCTTTTTTCTCGACCAGCTCGGGGAAGCGGGTACGAAGGAGTTCTTTGGCAAAAATCAAAGCATCGTCTTTGGAAAGGATTTCGCCTGAAAGCGGCACGATATCGCCGTTGATCCGCGCCCGGACCACCGAATTTGCCTTGACGTGAAGATCGCTTCCTCCCGCTTCAACCATCCGCCGAAGATAGCCGCGGATCTTTTTCAAAACCTCGAAATTGAGCTGATTGACGTCGACTTGATGCAGACGTTGGATCTGTTCGTTCATGTCCGGGTTACTCCAGTGCGCTTAGAATCTCGTTAAATGCGATCTTGAAGGCTTCGAGCCCCTCTCGGATCTGTTCATCGATAATAGTTTCCATCGATATTCCCGCCGCCGCAACGGCGTTCATATGGTCCAGTATCGTCGATTCCGTCAGCGGCAGCTTCATCGTTCGGTCACCTCCACGGACATACGCCTCGATGGTCGCCACGGGGGCAGTGTTGACGCTTCCGGGCGCCAGCAGTTCGTCGACGTAATACGAAGGGCGCATATCCTCCCCTTTGACTCCGGTACTGGCGAACAGTACCCGGCATTTGGGAACGCCGAGCGCTTCGACGCGGTTGTAGATGTCCGCAGCGTTCATGATCCCCGTCAGTCCTTGCGCTACTTCTTTGGAAGCGAGTGTACCGTCGATCGCACGGTCGATCCGGCTCACAAATACGCTGATGACCGTATCAACCGTTTCGGAAGCTTTCGCCGCCGCACGTTCGAACGCACGGGCGCAGGCAAGTGCCTGAGCGACCGAAAAAATCAGGGTCGCATTAACGGGGATACCCCGTGATGCCAACGCTTCCATCGCCGCGTATCCCGCTTCCGTCGCCGGGACCTTGATCATCACGTTGGGCCGGCCGATCGTCGTATGCAACCGGATCCCTTCGCTGATCGTCCCCTCCGCATCATCGCACAAAAACGGATCGACCTCGATACTGACGTAACCGTCGTCTCCCGCTTCGTAGAGGGGGCGCAGGATATCGGCCGCTTTTTGGATATCGTACACGGCCAGGGCCTCGTATTTCTCTTTTGCCGAAAGTCCGTTCAGCTCCGACAACTGTTCCTTGTACGCCGGAGAAGTCAAAATCGCACTTTTGAAAATCGCGGGGTTCGACGTGGCACCGTTGATAATCCCCCGTGAAATGAGCTCTTTGAACCCTTCATCCAGAAAAGTCCGCTCGATGAAATCGGCCCACAGGGCAAAACGTGATTCGGCAATGTACATAAAAAAGGCTCCCTAACGCAATGTGAAGTTATTATGCCCAAAAAGAGCTAAAAATAGAGGTTCGTCCCGATCCGTATCCGCTTTTCACACGCATGCTGATCGTGTACTTCATAGGCGGCGAACAGATTCCCCCCGGGACTCCACTGCCACAGGTGCGACAGCGAAATCTTCGTCTTCCAGGGAGCTTCGATGTAACCAATCCGGCTAAATTCGAACGACGTTTTCATCCGCCCGATCCAGTTGATGCCGCCCCCCGCACTCAACCCGATCCCCACATCGGCATCGAATCCTAGCCGCACCTCGGGTTCGCTCAGCAAATAACCGTAAAGACGATCATCGCCCAACGCCGCCCCGGCACCGACACGGGTGACGAAACTGAGGCGGTCTCCCCCGTACTCACGATCCCACCCGCTTTTCATCCGCCATGAAAAAGGTTTGAAAAAGCGGCTCACCGGAGCGACCGACGCAAGCGAAAGGAGGGTGAACTTTTCGAGCTCCGCTTTTGAATCCTCGATCCCCACTAGGGTATCGAGAAATTCGATTTGCGCTCCACTCAGATGCCCCGTATCGTCTTCTTCCAGATCGTGGAACGCCGGCCGCCATCCGATCAGCATAGGGGAGCGTTCGTCGCTCCACCCTTTGGCCAGTCGGATGCGGGCGGCATTGTGGGCCGTGTCGGGATTGGCTTTTTCACGGTGTGCCAAAGATTCCCCTTTCCCTAACAAGGCGCGCTGGGAGAGGAGCCCATGGTAACGTTTGGCATACACTTCTTTAGATATTTTTCCTTCGATGTAACGGTATTCGACGAGTTCGGCCGCCGCTTCGAGAACGTAGCGGCGTTCCTGCATCGGTATACCCGATATTTCAGGATCATCGGGATTCATTGATCCTTCTTGCAACGCATGTACCGCCGCAATTTCCTGTGCGGAAAGGCGACGTTCGTATTCGAGCAGCTTCGTCCGTTTGGAGGGACGGTAGTGTTTGGCTTTCACCAGCCCTTCGGCTTCGAACGCGCGTACCGTCTCAGGGGGGATCACGTAATAAAAGAAATGTTCGCGCAATCGTACGCTCGGTCGGGCCACTTCGGTCAGCCAAAGCATGTGATACGAGCAATTCTCGTCGAAAAAATAGTACCACGAATTGATCCGCTGAAGTTCCCAGATATGGCGAACCATCGCCATTACCTCATCGCGGGTAAGATTCAGATCGTATTCCCACACGTCACGGGTTTCGGTATCCCGGTACTCTTTAAGTTTTTCGTAATAGGGCAACATCGAATAATAGCCGTAGTACCCGCCGAAGAGCCCTTTGTAGGCGAAGAGCAATCCGTTGGTATCCTGGGTGTGGGCCGCATAATTGATGGCGTACGACATCAGTTTGCTTTCCATCGACGAATCGATCCGTAAAAACGTGTGTCCGAACATCGACGCGGGCGAATTGATGTGCGCACTCGGAAAGACCAGGGTCACTGTTTGGGGGTCGAGTTTTTCGAGCAGCGTTTCGTATTCCCCGCATTCCCCCCCGCCGAAAGAAACCCCCAGCTCTTTTTCCAGCCATGCTCTTCGGGCCGGGAATCGGCAAAACGGGCTTTCATCGCTTCGGTTCGCATCTTCGTTGAGATGACGGATGGTTGCTTCTAATTCAGAACGGGGATCGTTTTTTCCAAGAGGCGAGAGGAAGAAAGCCGGATCGTCGATCTCGCTCTCTTCTTGCGGGGCATGCATCAGCAAATGCCAGTAACGCGTTTCGGAAAGATTCATATCACGGGAGAGTGCGATGAGTTTATCGGTCGGCATTCCCCAGACCGCCAAACTCATCGCACACAAAAAGACGAGAAGAGGCAAAAAAAACCTTTACTGTGGACTAACGAACTCCCGCGAATGCGGGAGGATCGGACACTATCAGCCGGCGATCGTCGCGACGTTATCCATCACGGATGCCATATCGGCTTTTTCGCTCGTGTAGATCGCGTTGTAGTTAGCCTGCAACGTCGCCGCGAATGCGGCTTTATCATCGACGTTCAGCAATTCGGCCAGCGTATCGACGCTTTCACCCTGACCGATTGCGATCTCGCGGGAAAGCTGATCCATGTTCGATGCGACGAACTCCGCCGCGCGCTCGTTCATTACCAGTCTGGCACGTTTACATCCAGACGTTCCCGACGTAATCCCGAACGTCTGGTTTCCCAGCGTCGTGTTGGTGGTCGCCTGAAGGGCGAGCATCAGCGCCGAACTGTCGTCTTTGATAATCTGCGATCCCAGACCGCATCCCGTTTGATTGTTCACCGTCGCGAAACCGGCCGTACTCAATGCCGCAACCGCAACAAACGAAAGAATGATTTTTTTCATTTAAAACCCCTTTTCATAAGAATTAACAACAAGTATAGGCGATCACAGCTTAATCTATTCTGCTTTCACACCAAATGATTCCGACCGATCGCTAATGCCAGCCGTGCCAAAAACTCTTCACGCGATACTTCTTTGGCACCGAGGCTTTTGAGATGCTGTGTAGGAACCTGGCAATCGATAAAATCGATCTCCCACTCTTCGGTTTTCGCGATTAACGCCGCAAGTGCCGCTTTGGACGCATCGCTCACTTTTGCAAACATCGATTCGCCGCAAAACACCTTTCCCACTAATACACCATAAAGCCCCCCTACCAGTTCTCCGTCACGATAGGCTTCGACGCTGTGGGCATATCCGAGTGCAAAAAGTTCTTCGTATGCATCGACCATTTCAGGAACGATCCAGCTCCCTTTTTGTTTTTTTCGCGGAATGCGGGCACATTCGCGAATCACTTCGGAAAAAGCCGTATCGAAACGTATGTCGAAGGAGTGCAGTTTTTTACGCAATGAACGGTGCAGTTTGAATTCGGCCGGAACCAGAATCAGCCTGGGGTCGGGAGACCACCACAAAATCGGGTCGCCGGGACTGTACCATGGAAATATCCCCATCCGATACGCCATCATGAGCCGCGACGGGGAGAGATCGCCGCCGAAAGCGACGATTCCCTCTTCCGAAGCGCTTCGGGGATCGGGGAAAGCAAGGTGATGGGGAAGTTTGGGGATCATCAGGGGAACCGGAACTCCAGTTGATCGGAATAGTCGACAAAAACTTTTCCGCCGCCGGCCAATTTTCCGAACAGCATCTCATCGACCAGAGGGTCTTTGATTTTTTCCTGGATGATGCGGGCGAGCGGCCGTGCACCCATCGCTTTATCGTAACCCGTTTTCGCCAAATAAGCTTTGGCAGCGAGTGCGATTTCAACGGAAACTTTTTTCGGCTTGAGCTGGGCGTTGAGCTGCACGATGAATTTATCCACGATCCCCTCGACGACTGCCGGCGGCAACGCAGCGAATTCGACGACGGCATCCAGACGATTACGGAATTCAGGGGTGAAAAATGATTTGAGCGCCTCATGCCGGGAAATCGAACTGTCTGCATTGAACCCCATGACGTTGCGTTCGCTCGCACCGATGTTGGAGGTCATCACCAACACGACGTTGGCGAAATTAGCTTTGAAACCGGTATTGTCCGTCAGGGTGGCACTGTCCATCACCTGCAACAGCACGTTCATCAAATCGGGATGGGCTTTTTCAATCTCGTCAAGCAATAAAACCATGTAGGGGTGTTTGCGTACCGCTTCGACAAGCAGCCCCCCCTGTTCGAATCCGACATATCCCGGAGGCGCGCCGATAAGGCGGCTTAACGCATGTTTTTCCATGTATTCGGACATGTCGAACCGTTCAAAATAGATCCCCAGTTTTTCGGCCAGCGACTTGGCAAGCTCGGTCTTCCCTACCCCCGTCGGTCCGGCGAACAAGAAGGACGCAATCGGCTTGTTCGGAGCGCTCAACCCGGCATAAGAGCGTTTGATCGATTTGACGACCAGTGCTACCGCGTGATCTTGACCGATGACCGATGTTTGGAGTTCCGCTTCGAGCCCGGAAAGCTTTTCCCGGACGTCCTCGCCCATTTTCGATACGGGGACCCCCGTCATTTTCGAAATAACGGTTTCGATATCGTGCGGGGTGATCGTTCGGCGTTTGTGCTTCGCCAAGTGGAAGGATGCTCCCGCTTCATCGATCAAATCAATCGCCACATCGGGTAAAAAACGGTCGGTGATATACTTTTTGGAGAGTTCCACCGCACTCCGGAGTGCTTTGTCAGTGTACTTCACGCGGTGGTGTTTTTCATACCGTTCTCGTAATCCTTTGAGGATCAGAAAACTCTCCTCCATGCTCGGTTCTCCGACGTCGATCCGGGCAAAGCGGCGGCTCAGTGCGCGGTCTTTCTCAAAAACGTTGCGGTATTCCGCATGGGTCGTGGCCCCCATGCATTTGATCCGCCCCGAAGCGAGCGCGGGTTTGAGCTGATTGGAAGCATCCATACTCCCGCTGCCGACCGATCCGGCACCGACGATCGTATGGATCTCGTCGATGAATAATATGGCGTTGGGGTGTTCCTGAACCTCGTCCATGACCGCTTTGAGACGTTTCTCGAAGTCACCGCGATATTTCGTCCCCGCAAGCATCGCCCCTAAATCAAGGGCAAAAATTTCGGCATCCGCCAGAATATCGGGTACATCCCCCGATACGATTCGCAGCGCCAGTCCTTCGGCGATGGCCGTTTTCCCCACCCCCGGCTCTCCGATCAAAAGGGGATTGTTCTTTTTACGGCGGCACAACGTCTGGATTGAACGTTCGATTTCATTGACGCGGCCGATGACCGGATCAATTTTCCCCTCTCTTGCGTGCACGATAAGATTGAGGGCGTACTGTGCCAACGCGCCTTCGTTCTCATCGTTTGCAGAAGCTTCGCTTTCGATATCCCGATGCGATATTGCTTCAAGGACATCGACCCGTTCAATCCCCTGCTCATGCAAGAGGATGCATGCATAGGTATGGTTTTCCTCGAAAATAGCCGCCAGCAGATCCCCGACGTCCGCGTACTCTTTCTGGGCACTCCGGACATGATGCATCATACCCTCCACCATCCGGGCAAGAGCTACGGTTTCGAAAGGTTCTTGGTTCACATCATCGGGAAGCGGTTCGATCATCCGGATCAGGTAAGCTCCCAACGCCTCCTTCATGCTCTCCACATCCCCGCCGCATTCGCGGATCACCGTTTCCCCCTCGGAGGAATTGAGAAGCGCAAGCATAACGTGTTCGATCGTAAGGTATTCGTGACGCTGGTGTTTTGCAAACGCCAGGGCTTTTTGGAAAATCGCGTTAAGCTCGCTGCTGACCATTTTTATGCCTCCTCGAGAATCGCTTTTAGGGGAAACCCGTTTTCACGCGCCATCGCCCCGACCTGATAGACTTTCATCTCGGCGATTTCGTACGGATAGACGCCGCACAAACCACGTCCTTTCTGATGCACTTCCATCATAATCGCATGGGCTTCATGAAAATTTTTACGAAAAACGCCGATCAGAATATCGACGACGAAATCCATCGACGTATAATCATCATTCAGCAAAAACACCTTGTACTGTTTGGGATGGGCCAGCGTCGTACCGCTTTCCAGCTCATGTTTCAGCGCCATATTGAACTATACCCTATTTTTGGAAATTTGCCGCATGAACGAAATCGTCAAGAATCGCTTCGGGGCTCTCAAGACCGATCGAAATGCGTACAAGCCCGGGGGTTATCCCCAAAAACTCGCGGGTCGGTTCGTCAAAATCGCGGTAAATGGTCGATGCCATGTGCAACCCCAACGTTCGGCTGTCTCCGATATTGGCCGTAATCGTCACCAGTTTGGAACGGTTCAGAAACTCGAAGGCCGCTTCTTTGCTCCCGAAATCAAGGGTAAGCAGCGTTCCGCATCCGTTCGCGAACTGACTCCGGTAACGCTCATGGTGCGGGTGATGCGCCAGCGAAGGGTGGTTTACTTTGAATCCTTTGGCATCGAGCTCTCCGGCCACCCTTTCCACCGATGAAACGATTCGATCCAGGCGTAAAGGCAGTGTCTCCAGCCCAAGCATGGTTAAATAGCTCCCAAACCCGTTCGCACTCATCCCGAAATCGCGAAGGGCTCGTTTTTTCGCATTGGCGACGAGCGCCATCGATCCCATTTTCTGGATAAAAGGGTGTACGTCGCGGTAACGGGGGGTCTTAAATTTGTCATCCCCCTCGGCGATCGCGCGGAAAACCACTGCCCCGCCCAATGCCGAAGCGTTCCCGGTGATGATTTTCGTCGTCGAATATACGACGATATCCGCCCCCAACGCCAACGGTGCGATACTAAGGGGAGTGATCGTATTATCGACGATCAATGCAACGCCGTGACGATCGGCGATACCGGCGATGCGTTTGATATCGGGGAGGCGCATATTGGGGTTCCCCACGCTTTCGAGAAAGATAATTTTGGTCGCCGTATTGACCGCTTCGTCGATTGCATCGAACGCATCCACGTCAAAAAAACGGGTTTTGATCCCGAAACGTTCCAACGTCTCCGAAAAATACGAATAGGTCCCGCCGAAAAGCCCGCCGACACTGATGATCTCGTCCCCGGCACGCAGCAGACTCAAGGTTGCCATCGCGGTTGCGCCCATCCCAGAAGAAGCAGCTACCGCGCCCACTCCGCCGTCCATCGACGCGAGGATCTGCTCGAGCTGTGCCGACGTAGGGTTTCCGACCCTTGCATAGAGGGGCTTTTTAACCGATCCGTCAAATATTCCCTCCCCCATCTCGCTGTTGCCGTAGCCGAACGATGCGGAATTGACCATGACGGGACTGATAGCTCCCTCTTTTTTCCCGGTCTGCTGTACAAACCGCGTCGTAAATTCTTCAAAACGCATAATGATCTCATCCTTACGGCGCACTAGCCGTCTTTTATCAATTTTATATTACAATTTCGGCAATTATAACGAAAAAGAAATTGCATTGGCCAAACGAATCTTTGTTACCGCCACCAATACCGACATCGGCAAAACCTACACCACCCGGCTTTTAATCGATGCCTACAGCCGTATGGGCCTTCGCGTCGGGGTATTCAAGCCGATCGAAACCGGCGTGTCGGATATTCCCCAAGACGGCAAGGCGCTTTGGGAAGCGGCATGCCTCCACAATCCGGCACTTCGTTCCTTAAGCCTCGAAGAGATTGTTCCGATCCGATTTCCTCTCCCGGCCGCTCCCTACGTTGCCGGCGGCGCACATCCGATCCCGATGGAACGGCTTGACGCCGCATTGGAAAAAATCGAATCCCTCTGTGACGTCGTTCTCATCGAAGGGGCGGGGGGATTGTTCGTCCCGATCGACCGTGAGACGATGATGATCGACCTGCCGCGCCGGTTCGGGGCCGTCACCTTCTTGGTGACCCACTGCCGACTCGGATGCATCAACGACACCCTGCTCAATCTCAAAGCACTCGAAGACACCCGCCTTTCTTACGTTTGGGGATTCAACTGCCGTGATGAAGATCGTTCGTTTGAACAAACATCGCTTCCCTACTTTGCCGATCATTTTGAAAATCTTTACGTCATCGACCGCGACATCGATGCGATAGCCCGCACACTTTTGGATACAATTGCATAAGCCAAAGAGGAGAAAGCATGCGCCATTTGATACGAACCGACGATTTTTCTACCGAACAGATCGAATCCGTCCTGCACGACGCGGAACACTATCTGGGAGGGCGGTTCGATCCGATCCTGCGTGAGAAAATCATCATCACCCTCTTTTTTGAAAACTCTACGCGAACCAAAAGTTCTTTCGAAATAGCCGCCAAACGGTTGGGTGCGGAAGTGGTCCACCTCGACGTCCAGAAAAGTTCAACGAAAAAAGGGGAAACCCTCGTCGATACCGCTATGAACCTCGATGCTATGGGCCCTCATGCTATGATCGTTCGCCATGCGCACGCCGGAGTTCCCAATATCCTTGCGCAGCACACCAAAGCTTCCATCATCAATGCCGGCGACGGCGCACATGCCCATCCTACGCAGGCGCTGCTTGACCTCTTTACCCTGAGACGTCATTTTGGAAATCTAAAGGGGAAAAAGATCGCCATCGTCGGCGATATCAAAAATTCACGCGTTGCCAACAGCAACATCGAGTTACTTACGCGGTTTGGCATGGAGATCACGCTGGTCGCACCGCCGCACTTTCTACCAGAGACAAAATTGCATGCCACTCACGACCTCCGGGAAGTTATCGGTAGCGTCGACGCGATCATGAGCCTGCGTACGCAGACCGAGCGCCATTCTCACCAAACGTACGGATCGCTCAAGGATTATGCCAGCGACTTTTGCATTACCCAAGAGCTGATCGGCGAACGTGATATTATTCTCCTCCATCCAGGGCCGGTCCATCGTAACATCGATATCGACGACGCTATGCTTAAAGATCCGCGCTGCAAAGTCCTTGAACAGGTAAAAAACGGTGTTGCAATCCGCATGGCCGTACTCAAGGCGCTCATAGCCTGATGTATGAACGCTTCACGCAGCTTGTTGCGCAGGGCATCCCCGTTTTTTTCCTTACCGATTTCAAAGGGGAACGGCTAAGCTGTTACCCGCTTGACCGGCTCGCCGAACACGATATCGAATTTAGTTTTTCCCCTTCTGCGGCCCCAGCCGGAAATACACCGCATAAGCCAATATTTTACCCCGTTTCGAAAGAAGAATACAAAATGCGGTTTGAACGGGTTCTCGAACAGATTCGCTCCGGCAATACCTATCTTCTCAATCTCACCCAGCCCACTAAAATCGTGACGCCCCATTCGTTGAAATCGATCTACGCTATGGCACACGCCCCCTACAAGATGCGCTTTGGCGATAGCTTCGTCTGTTTTTCTCCCGAACCGTTTGTAACAATCGATGAAACTTCACGCATCCATACCTTCCCGATGAAAGGAACCATCGATGCTGCGGCACCGAATGCCGTGGAATCGATACTCAACGATCCGAAAGAAACGGCCGAACACACAATGATCGTGGATCTGCTGCGCAATGACATAGGCATCGTAGCGCGCAATGTCAAAGTGGAAAAGTTCCGCTACATCACGACTATCAACACCGGGAACAAGCGCCTGCACCAGGTGAGTTCACACATTAGCGGCCAGCTGGACCAAAACTGGAAAAACGATGCGGGAAAAATCCTCCGGGCTCTTCTACCGGCCGGCAGCATAAGCGGAACACCAAAGAAAAAAACGGTCGAAATTATCGAGGAAACCGAAGGGTACGAGCGGGGATATTTTACCGGCGTTTTCGGTTATTTTGACGGAGAGAAACTCTACAGTGCCGTTACCATTCGGTACATCGAACGTGATCGGCACGGAGAGCTTTTCTACAAAAGCGGAGGCGGAATCACCGCCGAAAGCAACTGGCAGAGCGAATACGACGAGATGATCGACAAAATCTACATCCCCTAGCGCAACGAGACGTCTTTTTTCATTTTTTCAAATGTCTTGGGACCAATCCCTTTGACGTTAACGAGTTCGGAGACATTTTTAAAACCGCCGTGCGATTTTCGGTACTTGATGATTTCCTGGGCTTTGGTCGGGCCGATTCCCTTTAATGTCTGCAACTGAGCCGAATTGGCTTTATTGATATTAATAGCACCGAAGGCTACCGAAACAAAAAGGAATAACAAAAACAACAGCTTTAGCATATTAGACCTTTGTGAAAAGATGCACATACTATAGCACAATTAAACAGTTTTTATTACTTTCGAATAAAATAAAATGAAAATGCAAAAGGATGTATACCGAGAAAATACAACAGTTTAAGAGTTTAAAGACGTGTTTTTAAATTGAGATTGTTTTTAGTAAAGGAAGGTATTGAAAAAAAGAAGAAACTTGCGGCCTGGCGGCGACCTACGTTTCCACACCTGAAAGATGCAGTATTATGAGCGAAGAGGGTCTTAGCTTCCGGGTTCGGAATGGGGCCGGGCGTTTCCCCCTCTCTATAGCCACCAGAGCACGCAAGGAGAAGGTCACCTAAGTGAGCTTGTCCTTGCGGGCTTT
>Ga0209270_1001754_pt1 | contig 26887 bp, 25 predicted proteins | sample MTBAKSrepl1MetaG_FD_187456 | JGI IMG/M metagenome (GOLD analysis project Ga0209270, IMG submission 187456) | Enrichment culture microbial communities from Arthur Kill intertidal strait, New Jersey, USA, that are MTBE-degrading - MTBE-AKS1... | ecosystem: Environmental > Aquatic > Marine >...
ATAGGCAGCCCTAATCACCGCAAGGTTCCCGGATCCTCAAAAATCGCTTTTTTCCCTCCCTTTTCTCGGTGCCTTTCTTTTTTTCCCCCATTATTCAAATTCTTCTGGTAAAAGATGGTTTTCATCTGGAAATGACCTCCCCTTCGAACCCGGTTTCCAATCCGGAAATGAGGATTTTTCTTCACACGCTGCGCGTGCCCAGTCCCACCCCTGCGGGGCGCGGTCCCGGTTTGGCCAACATCGAGGAAAGCCAATCCTTGCTTGTGCGGCGACCTGAAGGTCGCCGCACAAGCAAACGCGCAGATTGACGCAGAGATTGGCCAAAAAAACCATTTCCGGATGCAAAAGGTAGGATGATCCAAGTGCCTTATCAGCATTTTAAAAACCCGTATGGCGCGCTGTTAAAAATCGTCCGGATACAGGACTTGCGAAATGCTGTGGAGTGAGGCGCGCCTTAAAGTGCGACCCTGTTGACATGGGATGAGCATCATAGAGTAGACGGACGTCTTTCGACAGCGTGCCAGGGTCTATTTCTTTTCGGTCAGGGATCGGACAAGCCCCGCATCCCGCCTGTCGGAGCAAAAAAGATTCGGATAGTATTCGGGGTCATACCATGAGCGGTTTTTCTGCAGCTGTTTCCAATGCCACCAAGATCCGCCTGCTGGCGGTCACCCTCGCCATGGAACTCTACACGGTCGGCGCCTCCACCGTCGGAATGCTCACCTCCAATTCCCTGGTGTTCGTCGCGAATTTCGTCATCGCCCTGACCGCCGCCCTCGCCTCAGGTCTGTCCCTGTACACGGTCAAACGCATGACGCATCGCACCGACCTCCGCAACACTTACGGATTCGGGCGTCTGGAAACCATCTCGAGCATGGTGGTCGGAATCGCCATGCTGCTCGCGGCCGTTTTCATCGGCTATGAGACCCTCATGAAGGTTCGCCACCCCGCGGAGCAACATGGCGGCCTGCTGGCGATGGTCCTGACGAGCGTCTCCTGTGTGGTCTCCGTCTGGCTCTGGATTCGCAACCTGCGCCTGAGCCGAACCGAGCACTCCCCCATATTCGGCGCCATGTGGCGTATGGCCCGGATGGGCGCCCTCGAAGACATCCTCATTATCCTGGCTGTCGGGCTCGCCTTGATCTTCCACGGCGCTCCCTGGACGCGCTTTCTGGACGTCGGTGCCACCTCCATCCTCCTCCTGAGCTTCCTCAAATCCACCCGCGACGTCTTTTCCGGTTCCATCGGCGACCTGCTCGACCGGAGCCTCGACGAGCGGGACCTGCTCCTGATCCTGCGTGAACTGGCCGCCAATTTCGATGCGTATGAACAAATCCATGGCTTCCGCACCCGCCGGTCCGGCAGCCATATCTTCATCGAGCTGTTTCTGGAATTTGACCGGCAAAAACAGATGCAAGAGGTGTACAACCTGATAGACCGCCTGGAAGCCGGCCTCAAACAGACCTTGCCGAACGCCCAGGTGATGGTGGTGCCAAGCCGTATTCCAGTACCGGCCTGAGGAGGATCCGTAAACGAATATGCCGACGGCAGATGACTGCCGCCGGCACGCTGCACATGCGACCTCCCAAAAGGGCGGATCGAATCATTGAACAATCTTCTCTTTCAAAATGACCTCCGCACGGAGAAACAGAGCGGGCACGGAGCGCAGTGCTGAACGCTTGAGCTCAAGGCTTCAGGATGACTTTGATACAGGCGTCCTTGTGGTTTTCGAAAAGATCATAGGCCTCGACTGCATCCTCGAGAGCGAAAGAGTGCGTTGCAAGCGGCGTGAGGTCGACCCGACCCGCTTCGAGCAGGCCCATCAACTGCGGCATATGAGCAAGGCTCCCGAGTCCCATGTTGATGCGCACGCCGTAGTAAGCGAGTTCGTTCAAGGGGAACTCCACCGGGGCCGGGAAAAGACCGACTACCGACACCGTCCCACCACGGCGCACGGACCGCAGGGCCTGCTGGAAGGTCGCCGGGTTTCCGATCGCCTCGATGACCGCATCCACTCCCTCTCCGCCCGTGGCTTCCCGCAGCCGCTCGACGGCATTTTCTTCGCGGGCGTCGACGACGGTGGCGCCGTAGTGCCGCGCTATCTCCAGCCGGTTGTCGAACATGTCCACGGCAAAGACCTCTCGGGGTCCCATCTGCCAGGCCGAGACCAACGCCGCCAAACCGATGGGACCGCAGCCGAAAATCGCCACCGTATCCCCTGTGGCGATCCCGCCCTCGAGTGCTGCATGATAGCCCGTGCTGAAGACATCCCCCACAAAAACGGCCTGCTCATCCGAAACCTGATCGGGAATCGGGGTCAGACACATGTCCGCATAAGGGACGCGCACATAAGATGTCTGGGCGCCTGCCAGCCCCTTGCCGAAAAACTCTCCGCCGCCCCACACACCCCCGTTCGGGCAGTACTGGATCTGACCCCGCCGGCATGCAGGGCAGGTGCCGCACCATACCGCCGCCGGAACGGAGACTCGGTCTCCGGGTTTGAACCGGCTGACATCCCCGCCGGTTTCTCTCACCACCCCCACGAATTCGTGGCCCATGACCGTCCCAGGCGCAATTCCCGGCAACTGCCCGTGCTTGATATGAATGTCCGATCCGCAGATGGCCGCGGCCTTCACCTCTACGAGAACGTCGTCGTTTTTCTGAAGCCTGGGCTCCGGCACCTCCGCCATCCCCACCCGTTGACCTTCCATCAACACCACTGCCTTCATGATGACTCCCCTCCGTGTCCACTCGATTCAAGTCGATGGTCTGTTCCGCCTCTCAGCGTTTCAGAACATGCCCTTACCATTTCCCGGCCCCATACCTGACTGCACCGGTCTGCCCTCTCAACTTCTTCCACGGCGATATCCGGAAACACGCTCGAGATCCACACTCAAACGCAAAGCAGGGCCGGATGAGACAGACCCGTGCGCTCGCGCCGGCAACCCATCGAACCTGCCGGAAGCAAGGACGCATCCCGCTGGATGCTCGAGGCATGGTTCCTCGCTGATCAGCACTCCCCTCGCCCCAAGCCCAATGCGCCATGAAGGATGAAATCCAAAATCTCTTCGACGGCCTGCTCGTGAGAGAGTTCCCCTTCGGTGCGGAACCACTTCAGATGCCAGTTGATCACCCCTAGTATGTTGAATGCCAGAATCTTGATGCTGCGGGTTTGCACCAGACCTTCCTCTGCAAGATCACTGAGGACCTGGACGTACATATCCAGGATTTCCCGCTGAATCCTGCAGTTGATCCGATGCCCTTCCTGCGAAAGGTGATCCTCGTCCAGAAAGAATATCTTCGATTCCCTCAGAAATTCTCTTGAAAGCTTCAGGTGCGTCTGGACGAGGCTCTTCAGTTTTCGGACAGGTTCCTCCTCTTTTTCCGAACCCTCTCTGAGCCTCCTCAGCAAAGCCTCGGAAGCGTATTCCAGTATCGCGAGGAGAAGGCCTTCCTTGTTGCCGAAATAATGGTAGATATTCGAGATGCTCATCCCCATCGCGCTCGCGATGTCCCGGATGGACGTCCCCGCGAATCCCCTGTTCGCAAAAAGTTCCACGGCCACTTGGATGAGTTTTTCTTTGCTGCCCTGATTTCCAGACACAGTCCCCTCATTTGCAATGATTTCAAAAAACGAAATGCACCATGGAAAACCATCAGACAGAGGAAAAAGCCACCGGCTGATTCAAAAAAAGCCACGGGCTATATCGAGTGATCGATATCATATCGAACACTCGATACATTGTCAACCTAGTTTCCAATCCGGAAATGGTCTTTTTGGCCAATCTCGGCGTCAATCTGCATGTTTGCTTGTGCGGCGACCTGCAGGTCGCCTCCGCGCAAACACTTGATTTCCTTGATATTGGCCAAAAATCCTCATTTCCGGATTGGAAACTTAGTCCATCCGGAAATGATTTCCCGGCTAGAACCTGCTTTACCATCCGCAGATGAGGATTTTTCTTCATGCAGTGCGTGTGCTCGGTCCCACCCCCGTGGGACGGGTTCCAGGTTACTTCACACGCAGCGCGTGCTCAGCCTCACCGTTTCTCGCCGGATCACATCTTATTAATGCATAGAAAATCAATCGTTTGCGCTGCGACGCGCTACAGCGATCTGCAGGCCGCTGCCCAGGCAACTATGCAGATAGACGCACGAATCGTCCAAAAAGTCCCTTTCCGGATGGAGACCAGGCATCGGTCCCGCAGCGCTCAGAATCGTCCAGCCGCGATCGGAGAACCGCCTCCCTTCGACCGAAATAAGCCAAACCCCCGGTTCAAATTCCGTGAACTTTTTGTGCAAAACCTCTTTGACAAAACCGGCGCTCGGGGATACAGTCAGCCGCAGGGTCATTTCCGGCCTTCCCGCAGCCGTTGGATCCCCAAGAGCCTGTTTGACCTGTCCGACAGCAGGAAGACTCTGGGCTACGGTAAAAGGCTGGTATTCCAAACCTGGAAGACCGGGATGGTGACGGCTTCACGGCTCGCACAGGGCAAGAATACACGTATATCGAACGGGGACCCCGCCTGTCTGCTGGACCGCCAGGCTGCCCCGGGAATCGGAGGATGACATGACAGAGGCTCTCAGCCCGAAAAGACTACCCAAGGACGTTCAGGACCATTTATCCAAATTCGATCTCAACGCCTGCATGACCTGCGGCACCTGCACCAATGGCTGCCCCATCACGGGGACCCCCGGAATGGAGGGATGGGATACCCGCAAGGTTCTGCGCATGCTGGTCTTAGGCATGCTGGACGAGGTGGTGAGTTCAAAGTTCCCCTGGCTCTGCACCGGCTGCGGCCGCTGCGCCTACGCCTGCCCGATGGGCATCGACATCCCCTGGATCATGCTGCACATGAAGCACCTGCGGCCCCGCGACGAGGTCCCCGGGATCCTCCACAAGGGCGTTGCGAATGCCCTGAGCACCGGCAACAACATGGCCATTCCCCAGACAGACTATTTCTTCCTGCTCTCAGACCTCGGCAACGAGCTGGCCGAGGAGGAATTGCCGGGCTTCTACGTCCCCGTCGACAAGGACGACGCCGACATCCTCTTCTTCCCCAACTCCAAAGAGGTCTTTGCGGACAACGAGGACATGAAATGGTGGTGGAAGATCTTTTATGCCGCCAAAGAAAACTGGACGGTCCCTTCTGAGAACTGGGAGTCGGTCGACTGGGGGCTCTTTACCGGCAACTATGACGCCATTAAGGAACTCGCGCGCCGGAAGATCGACTTCGTGAAGACGCATCGGATCAAGCGCATGATCATGCCCGACTGCGGCGGCGGGTCCTACGGCTGCCGGGAGGGCATGAAGATGTGCGTCCACGAGAATCCCGACAACGAGATCAATTATATCTACCTCTACGATTATCTGAAGGAACTCATCGAGACCGGCCGCATCAAGCTCGACAAGAGCGTCAACGCCGGCAAGATCTTCACCTGGCATGACTCCTGTAAACACGGTCGCGAACTCGAACGGCACTTCGGGAAGGGTTACTATGACGAACCGCGCTGGATCATCCAGCAGTGCGTGGACGAATTCGTGGATATGGAGCCGGGCCGCGCCAACAACTTCTGCTGCGGCGCCGGCGGCGGCATGTGGCCCGGACCCTACGAGGAAGAAGCCGCCTGGCATGGACGCATGAAGTACAACCAGATCAAGAATTCGGGCGCCCACGTGGTGGTCGTCGGCTGCTCCAACTGCCACGACCAGATCATGAAGCGCATCCCCAAGTTCTACCCGGATTACAAGTACGAGGTGAAATACATCTGGGAACTGGTCGCCGACAGCCTCGTACTGGACCCCTGGACCGAAGATGAGGTCGCCCGGGGCGAAGCCGAGGGTGCCGCCCAATGGGAACGGCTGGGCGTCGATCTCGACCAGGAATGGTAGACCATTTATAACCCATGCCCACCAGCGGACCTCTTACCTGGGTTCCATCCGGAAATGGTCTTTTTGGCCAATCTCGGCGTCAATCTGCACGTTTGCCTGAACGGCGGCCTGCAAGCCGCCGTTGCGCAAACGTTTGATTTTTTCGATATCTGCCAGACCGGGACCCGCCGCAAAGCGGTCGGACTGCGTACCTGAAGGGTATGAGGATAATCCTCATTTCCGGACGGATACTATATTGATACTCCTCAAAGGGTCCGGTTTCGGTGCCTCGTAGCGGAAGGGGATTTTCTCCGCCTCAACGGCTCCAGGGCGGGGAATGCCGCCTCTGTATCCCTGCCTGGGACCGGGACCACCCGAGCGAGTTTTCCTACCCGGAGTCCAATCGATGCAAAAACGCCTCGGCGTGATCGTGCTCGCCGCCGGCTTCTCCTCCAGGATGGGGGCCTTCAAACCCCTCCTCCCGTTCGGAGAAACGACGGTGGCGGAGCATCTTATCCGGAACCTCAGGAGCATAGGGCTCAGCGACATTCACGTGATCACAGGATTTCGTGCCGATGAACTCGCGGGGCGACTGGCCGCCTCGGGGGCCGTGGCGGTCCACAACCCGCACTTCGAAGAGGGGATGTTCTCCTCCATCCAGACCGGGATCCAAAGCCTCCCTCGAGGCCTCGACGGCTTTTTCGTCCTTCCGGTGGACACGCCGCTCGTGCGGCCGGGCACCTTTCGCTTCCTGGCGAACGCGCTTGACGCCTCGACGCGCAAAGGGATCTTCATTCCGCGTTTCTCGGGTAGAAGAGGCCACCCCCCCCTCCTGGATGCGGGCTGGGCCGAGGCCATCCTGCAATGGCAAGGCCCTTATGGGCTGCGAGGTTTTTTCCAGTCCCAAGCCGGCAACTGCGTGGAGGTGGACGTACCCGATCGGCTCATGCTGCTGGACATGGACACCCCCGAAAAATATCGGGCCCTTCTCTTAGCACTGCCCCGGCAGGACATCCCGGACCGGGAGGAATGCCTTGCACTGCTTCGCAGTCTGAACACCCCGCCGGAAGAACTCCGCCGCATTCAGGAGGCATCGTGTCTAGCCACTTTCCTGGGGCATACCCTCACGGCATGCGGGCACACTCTGGACCTCCAACGCCTCGAGGCGGCTGCACTCCTGCAGCATCTCAAGCCTGCAGCATCCGAGCATCCGGAAAGCCTGCCCGCGTTTCTAAAGGACATCGGCTTCGGGCGTGTGGCTGAAACCCTGGCCACCGCTGCACACATCGACCCTCTCTCCACAGGGCCCCTGAAGGAGGCGGATATCCTGCTCCTGGCCGACTGTCATCTTCGCCGGGGGGCTGCTACCGGCACCGCGGCCTCTTCGGTGGGGACACCGTCATCCTGCTTCGGGGAAAGTGAGGGATCCGAAGCGGATAGGCGCGGGATCGACAAAGTGCAGGCCCTCGAAAAGCGTTTTGAAGAAACCTGCGGAAAAACCGTTTCGCGTGCCCTTCAGGAGTATCGGGAACACGATGACCCGCGCCGATCCCACGGTGGTAAGGCCAACTGAACGCCTCGCCCACGAACCGGACGTTCCCTGTCGGCGCATAGCTTTCTCCACAGCCTGGCTCAGCACCATCGGTTTTTCAGTTCCGCATCGAACCTCCCTCTTGACAGCCCGGTATCGCCTCTTTAAAATGAAGGATAAATTGTGAAAAATCAGATTTCGGGGTGGCCTTAAAGGCCTGAGATTATACCCGTTGAACCTGATCTGGGTCATGCCAGCGTAGGGATAAGAAGGAAGGCTCCATTCATTTGGATGGACCAGGAGGCCGCTTCCCGCGCGATGGGTTGCGGCTTTTTTCATGGGTCATCTTTCGGGGGGTTGAGCATGCTCGATACGTTAAAGGAACAGGCGGTTCGCAATCTGACATCCGTCCGGGACCAGAAACCTCTGGTCCACAGCATCACCAATTTCGTGGTGATGAACTTCACCGCCAACACCCTTCTTGCGATGGGCGCAAGTCCGGTCATGGCCCACGCCGAGGAAGAAGTGGAGGAAATGGTCTCTTTGGCCGGAGCGCTGGTTCTGAACATCGGGACCCTCAGCGGCCCTTGGATTGCTTCGATGCTCAAGGCCGGCAGAAAAGCCGCTGAATTGCACAAACCCGTCATTCTGGACCCGGTGGGCGCAGGCGCGACCGAACTCCGAACCCGGACCGCCCTGGAAATCATGGAGGCGGCAAAACCATCCGTCATCAGGGGGAACGCCTCGGAGATCCTCGCCCTGGCCCGGACCGGTTCGAAGACGAAAGGGGTGGACTCGCTGCACACCGTCGAAGATCTCGGAGACAGGGTCGAGGAAATGGCCCTGAACCGGCATGCGGTCTTCGCCGTCACCGGCCCGAGGGACCTCGTCACAGACGGCGTGAGGACCGTCAAGGTGGGAAACGGGCACCCGCTGATGTCGACCATTACGGGGACCGGCTGCGCTGCAACGGTCACCATCGGGGCGTTCCTGGCGGTCGACCCTGATCCTTGGAGCGCTGCGGCGACCGCGCTCGCCTTCTTCGGACTGGCCGGTGAAATCGGTGCTTCCAGTTGCCACGGGCCGGGCAGTTTTATGACCGCCTTCCTCGATGCCCTGTACAACTTGACCCCGGAGGCCCTGGCTGCCGGCTGCCGGTTCGAGCAGCCCTGACAGACGGTCAAAAGGGATTTCCGTTGACATAGACTCGTTTCATTGAGGCACGCCATCCGGGAGGCCCGCTCGGCGGGCGGCGGCCGGTTCCGAACCCTACGAACCGCGTAAACCTGGCCCGCCGACCTTCGAGCCGAGAGATGACCCCATGCAGATCAAACAGATCGATTATTCCTTGTACCTCGTCACGGACCGCAGCCTCGCCCGCGGACGTCCGACGCGAGCCATAGTGGAGGCCGCCGTCAGAGGAGGAGTGACCTGCGTCCAGCTGAGGGAGAAGGCCTGCTCCACCCGCACCTTCATCGAGGAGGCGCTCGTTCTGCGGAGCCTCCTGCATGAAAACGGCATCCCCCTCATCATCAACGATCGCGTGGATGTGGCTCTGGCCGTCGAGGCCGACGGGGTCCACCTCGGTCAGACCGACATGCCGCTTCCGCAGGCAAGAGCGATCCTCGGGGACAAGGCTCTTATCGGAATCTCCGCGGAAAGCCTGGACGACGCCCTCCGGGCGGAAGCGGAGGGCGCGGATTACATCGGGGTAAGCCCTATCTTCACCACCCCGACCAAGACGGACACCGCCCCCGCCCTTGGACTCTCCGGGCTCGCGGCGATCCGGGCGGCTGTCCGGCTGCCGCTGATCGGCATCGGGGGTCTCAACCTCGAAAACGCCGCCGAGGTCATCCGGCACGGCGGGAGCGGCCTGGCGGTCGTTTCCGCCATCGTATCCGCAGAAGACCCCGAGGCGGCCGCCAGACAACTTCGGGCGGCGATCGAAAGGGCTAAGGCGCAATGGGGCTGAAAGAGATCGGCGAGTTCGGATTCATCCGCAGAGTGACCCAGGGGTGCCTCGTCCGTCCGGACGGAGTCCTCAAAGGCATCGGCGACGATGCGGCGGCCTTCCGAACGGCGGAGGGGCGGATCACCCTGCTGACCACCGACCTGCTGGTCGAACGGGTCCACTTCATCCGTGACCGGATCAGCGGTTTCGACCTCGGGTACAAATCTCTGGCCGTCAACTTGAGCGACATCGCCGCGATGGGAGGAACCCCGCGGGAGGCCTTCGTAAGCATCGCCATCCCTGAAGAGGTGCCGCTCGACTACCTCGACCACCTCTATGACGGCATGAAATCCCTGGCCCAGGCCTTTTCCGTCAATATCCTCGGGGGTGACACCACCGGTTCGCGCCGGGATCTGGTCATCAACGTCGCCGTGACGGGAGAGGTGCCGGAAGCGGAGATCCTCTTTCGCCACACCGCCAGGACAGGCGACATCGTTTTCATCACCGGCCCGCTCGGAGACAGCCGCGCCGGGCTGCACCTCATCCTGCAGGAGGCGGCCCCGGAATCGCCAATGGACCGGGGCCTGATCGAGGCCCATCTGAGGCCGCGCCCTCATATCCATGAAGGAAGGTTCCTCGCAGGCGCTGGCGGCGTGCACGCGGCCATCGATGTCAGCGACGGGCTCAGTTCGGACCTCGGGCATATTGCGGAGGCGAGCGGCCTCGGAGTGCTGCTTTCGGCGGCGAAAATCCCCTTTTCGGACCATCTCCCGGCCTTCTGCAAACGCTTCGGCTTCGACCCGGTCGACTTCGCCCTTGCAGGCGGCGAGGACTACGTTCTCGTCTGCACCGTGGACCCTGCCAGGGCTGAGGATCTGGCGAAAGAATACCGCCGCCTCTTCGGCCGCATCCTTTACCCCATCGGCCGGATGAACAGCTCCGGACGTCTCGAAATCGAAACCCGTGAGGGCCGGATCATCCCCTTTACGGCATCAGGCTGGAACCACTTTCAGGCAGGCGACCCCCATGGCAACCATCCCGGCGGATTCTAACACCGCCCCGCGCAGTTACCGCAAGGCGCTGACCATAGCCGGCTCCGACAGCGGCGGCGGCGCCGGCATCCAGGCAGATCTCAAGACCTTTGCGGCCCTCGGCTGCTACGGCATGTCGGCCATTACCGCCCTGACGGCCCAGAACACCCTCGGGGTGACGGATATACACCCCGTTCCCGCCGCATTCGTGGAGGATCAACTGGAGGCGGTCTTCAGCGACATGGGCGCCGATGCGGTCAAGATCGGCATGCTCTACTCGGCCGAGTTGATCGCCGCTGTAGCAGGCCGACTGCAAAAGCATGGTGCACGCCGGATCGTCCTGGATACCGTGATGATCTCCCAAAGCGGGCACCGGCTCCTCCGCGGCGATGCAGTGGAGGCCTTCAAGGAACTGCTTATCCCGCTGGCCGACATCATCACTCCCAACCTTCCGGAAGCAGCGGTGCTGCTCGGAGCGGAGCATGGAGAATTGAAAGACCTGCGGTCCGCCGCCCGATCCCTTTCTGCATTCGGCAGTGCCGCCGTTCTGCTGAAGGCGGGCCATCTCGAAAACGATCCGGAAAGCAACGATATCCTGTATCTGAAGCAGGAAGACCGCTTCGTCGAACTCAAGGCCCCGCGCATCGACACCCGGAACAACCACGGGACAGGCTGCACGCTCTCAGCCGCAGCGGCTGCGTACCTGGCCCACGGACTCGACATCCCGGAGGCCGTCCGGAAGGCCAAAGAATACATCCACGCCGCCATCCGCGCCGGCGTCCCCTACCGCCTGGGAAAGGGCCATGGACCGGTGCACCACCTGTTCCCGTTCTGGCAATAGGTCGTCCCCTGCGCCCCCGCTTCCCTGCCCCCGCCGTTTCCCCCCGCCCGTCGGGCAGGCAGGCTCGGCTCCATTGCTCATTGACCCCGAGAGTCCTCATGATCCCGATCGTTTCTCCACGCTGCCCGTCCTCGGCACCGGCAGGCGGCGGCCGCTAGGGCGCCGAACCGGCGCTTTTCTCAGGCGGCGGTTCCAGCCTTTTTACTTGACAAGGCGATCCGGTCGATTCACATAATGGGGCATAGACCGCCATCGTCATCCACCATCGCCCGAGTTTTCTTCGACATCGGAAGGGCCACCAGCCATCGGCGTATTCCGGACTGCACTTTGTCGGCTGACACCGGGGGAGCGCCGGAGCGACCCCGCCGTGACTCAACCCTTACGGTCAATGCGAAGGGAGAATCCGGATCATGCGCAAAAACCGGCTTTCGATCTTGTTCGGCGTCCTCTGGATCTTGCTCGTCGGCCTCTCGGCCGCCCCTCCAGCTGTAGCCGAAGACGGCATCCACATCAAATTCAGCACCTGGCACCCACCGGCGAGCCGTGAGGTGAAAACGGTGTGGGCGCCTATGCTCGAGGAGCTCAATAAGCGGAGCAACGGCAGGATCACGTTCACCCTATACGCAGGCGGAGCCCTCGGCACCGGCCCCGAACACTATGACATCGTCGCCCAGGGACTCTCCGACATGGGGTATTTCACGGCCACCTGGACACCCGGGCGCTTCCCCTTGACCGATGTCCTCTCGCTGGCGGCCTGGGTCGATGGAAAAGACGTCGGAGTCGAGATCGGCAACGCCACTTACCGGAGAATCCTCAGGAACGAGTTCCCCGATGTGAAAGTCCTGGAATTGAACGGATGCATCCAGGCCTTTTTGTGGACCAAGAAGCCGATCCGCACCCTCGAAGACTGCAAAGGCCTGCGGCTGCGCACCCCGGGCGGTCATCAGACCCGCTATATCCACGCCATCGGCGCCGAACCGGTGTTCATGCCCCTGGGCGACGTCTATCTGGCGGTAGAGACCGGCACGATCGACGGCCTCGTCACCTGTCCGCCGCTCGTACTCGCCTTCAAACTCCCGGAGGTCATCCAGCACGGCGTCATCCTCACCTTCGGGTGCGTCTCAGAAGGGGTTGTCATGAACCGCAGAAGCTGGGAAAAGACGCCGGACGATCTGAAGCCGATCATCGAAGAGGTCGTGGGAAACCCCTTCAAGACCACTCAGGGCTTGAATCAGGAAGTCTATCGAACCATGATGAAGGAAATCGAGAAGAAGGGGGTCTCCCTCTACCGGCTTCCGCAAGATGAAGAGCAGCGCTGGTTCAAGGTCTTTCAGGATGAAACCAGAAAATGGGTGGCCGAATTGGAGGCCAAGGGCCTCCCCGCGCGCAAGGCCGTAGACATCTTCGCTGAAGAAGCCCACAAACATGGAGTCGAGTGCGTCGCCTATCCGAGCGAATGGAAGGATTGAGCCTGCCGGCCGCCCGATGCTCCGTGATCCGTTGCCATTCATGAACTGGACAGCCGTCAAAGAAGAAATCCAGCGCATCAACCGGAGGCTCTGCCACGCAGGGATGCTTCTCCTCCTGCCCATGATGTTCATGACGGCCGGAGACGTCGTGGGCCGGACCTTCTGGCGCGCACCTGTCAGCGGGATGGTCGAGCTCTCGAGCTACCTCCTGTCGGTCTTCATCCTTCTCGGTCTCGCCTATACCCATCAGGTCCGGGGGCATGTCCGGGTCTCGGTCCTCACCTCGCGCCTGCCGGAACGGGGACGCCTCTTCCTCGATGCCGTAACGATTTCCCTGGGTCTGCTGATTATCGGAATCGTCGCCTGGCAGGGATGCCTGATCGGCCTTCACACCAGTGCAGTTTCGGACATGCTCAGAATCCCGCAATGGCCCTTCAGGCTGCTGGTCGCGCTGGGCGCCTTCCTGCTGTGGCTGGAACTCCTGATCGAACTCGTCGACACCATCGGAGAGCTGAAAAGGAGATGATTTTGGACCCGGTAACCACAGGGATGCTTGGCATGGCCGGGGTGTTTATCCTGCTCTTTCTCGGTATGCCCATCGCTTTCGCCCTGATGCTGGCCGGCTTTGCCGGGATCGCCCAACTGACCAGCATGGGAGCGGCTCTCCCTGTCGCATCCCGCACGATCTACGAGGTCTCGGCCTACTATCCCTACACCGTCATCCCGCTCTTCATCCTCATGGGCGGTTTTGCCGGGAGCTCCGGCATGACCCGGGAGCTCTACAGGACCTTCGATCACTGGCTGCGAAGGCTCCCGGGCGGTTTGGGGATCGCGACCATCGGCGCCTGCGCCGGATTCTCGGCCGTCTCCGGCTCTTCCGTTGCAACCGCCGCGGCCATGGGCACCGTGGCTTTGCCGGAGATGCAGCGGTTCGGCTACGACCCTCGTTTCGCCAGCGGCACGATCGCCGCCGGCGGCACCCTGGGCTTTCTCATCCCACCGAGCATCGGTTTTGTCGTCTACGGCATGCTCACGGAACAATCCATCGGGAAACTGCTGATCGCCGGGATGATCCCGGGCCTGCTCCTCTCCCTGGCCTACGTCGCCATCATCCTGCTCCTGGTCAAGCTCAAACCGAATCTGGCACCGACCGATCCCCAGCCGGTCGCCTGGAGCCGGAAACTCCGGTCTCTGCTCAGCGTGTGGGAGCCCCTCAGCATCTTTGTGGTCGTCATGGGAGGCATCTACCTGGGATTTTTTACCCCCACCGAGGCCGGAGCGGTAGGGGCGACACTCCTGCTGCTCGCAGCGCTCTTGAAAAGACGTTTGAACCGGCGCAATCTCATGCAAGGACTGAGCGAAGCCGTTCGCACCTCCGTCATGGTGCTCTTTCTCGTTGCCGGCGCCAACGTCTTCAGCTACTTCCTGGCCTTGTCGACCATCCCGATGGAGGTCGCGGCCTGGGCCGCCGACCTTTCCGTATCGCGTTTTGCCGTTCTGGCGATTATCGTCTTGATTTACCTTTTTCTAGGGTGCTTTCTGGATGCCATCTCCATGATGGTGCTGACCATGCCGGTGATCTTTCCCATCGTCCTGACGCTCGGATTCGATCCCATCTGGTTCGGGGTGATCGCCGTCCTCATGATGGAAGCCGGTTTGATCACGCCGCCGATGGGATTGAACATCTTTACGGTCGCAGGCGTCGCCAGGGACATCCGCGTCGAAGAGATCTTCGTGGGCGTCGCCCCCTTTCTCCTGGCGATCTTTGCGGTGCTCTGCGTGGTCACCGTCTACCCGGAGCTTGTGTTGTGTCTGCCGGATATGATGTTGAGGTAGTCGTTTCCGCCCGTAACACGCTGACCGCTCCTCGAAGGAGGCAATGAGAGATGCGCGTCGAAAAGGCCATCCATGCCCTTGATCAGGGGCGGATCCTGGCCCGGCACGGGTCCACGCGGCTCGTCATCTACGCCCGCGTCGGGCGCACACCCCAAAGGAGCCTGTGCATCCAGGCGGCGCGCGAGGCGTTCGGCTATATCGAGCGTATCTCGCTCGCTGAGGAGCAATTGAAGCGCCACCTGAGTGAAATCGCCGGCCATTTCCTGGATCCGCTTGCAGAATCGATGCTTCAGAGCGTGCGAGAGGTGGGAGACGCGGATCTGACACCCCTGGCCGCCGTAAGAGGGGCCCTGGCCGATGCCGTGGCCGATTTCCTGTACACGCGCGGAATGACGGTTGTTCTGGTCGAAAACGGAGAGGATGCAGCCGTCCGGATCGGGGAGCCGGCCTCCCTCATGGTCGGCATCAGGCCCGACGTCGGATCGAACATCTTCGAGCATCTCCTCGAACTGGATGACCAACTGCCGAGCTGGGGCATTGCGACGAGCGGACTCGGCCACCCCGGGCTCACCTGCGGTATCGCCGCCTCCGTAACGGTCGTGGCGGAAACGGCCGCCAGGGCGGATGCCGCCGCCACGGCCATCGCCAATGCCACCTATGTTTCGAACGCCCAGACCATCCAGCGGCCGGCGGAGGAGATCAATCCGGCAACGGATATCCGGGGCAGGATGATCACCTGCAGTATTGGAACCCTCAGCAAGAACACCGTTTCGAAGGCGCTGGACCAGGCCCTGAGACTGAGCCGGCGCCTGATCGAACGCCGCGTCATATTGGGCGCCCTCGCGACGGTCCAGGGGCAGACCGCCGCCACCGATTTCATGGAACATCGGCTGGTCCCGGCCTGGCCCTTCGCATAAAAGAACGGTTGCAGACCCCGAAGCATCCTGCCGGTCACCTCGCAGATGCATGCGATTCAGCTTGACCCTGCTCCGCTTTTCTCATTAAGCTTCACACCAGTTTATCGGCAACCGCCTTCTGACGGCCCTTCGTCGGCACCGTCCCCCGCTCCGCCTCATCGGGCCTCCGGGAACAGCGCCTCCATTGTCGTTGTCCGGCCAGGGGACGCCGCCCGCGGCGTGGGCGCTGCCGGCACCTATCCTTTTGAGGAAAGCGCATGCAGACGGGCAGACTTCGAAATGCACCGTTTATCGCCTGGCTGGAAGAAATCGACGCCCGGGACATCGGCGTGGCCGGAGGCAAAAACGCCGCGCTCGGCGAGATGCTCCGGAACCTGAAGGAGGCCGGTGTCGCTGTTCCACGCGGGTTTGCGACGACGGCCGAGGCCTACCGCGCCTTTACGGAATTCAATGAACTCCAGGAGGGGATCCGCGAACAGATCGATAATCTCACCCGGGGAAAGGACGTGCTCGAGGAGGTGGGGGAGAACATCCGCGGACTCTTCCTTCGGGGCAGGTTTCCCGAAGCCTTGTCCTGGGCGATCCTCGAGGCCTACCGCCGCCTCGGCCGCATCTACCATACCGAAGAGCTGGATGTAGCCGTCCGCAGCAGCGCCAATGCCGAGGATCTTCCCGAAGCGAGCTTTGCCGGAATGCTCGAGAGCTTCCTCAATATCCGGGGGGAAGCCGCTCTGCTCGACAGCGTCAGGCGCTGCTTCGCCTCGCTGTTCACCGACCGGGCGATCCATTATCGTGAAAGGATGGGCTTCGATCACCTCCGCATCTTCCTAAGCGCCGGGATACAGAAGATGGTCCGAGCCGACAAGGCCTGCGCCGGTGTGATCTTCACGATGCACAAGCGGTCCTGCTTTCCGGACCTGATCGTCATCTCAGGGGCCTGGGGACTGGGCGAAAGCGTCGTCCAGGGCAGGGTGGGACCCGATGAATTCCATGTCTTCAAACCTCTGCTGGCCCGATCCGGGTGCACGCCGATCACCGGGAGGCTTCTCGGCGGCAAGGACAAGCGGTCGGTCTGCGCGGAAGGCTCAAATAGCGGCACCCGGGATATTCCAACCTCGGAGGTTGAACAAAACAGGTTCATCCTGGACGATGAGGAGATTCTACGGCTGGCACGGTGGGCGACAGCCGTTGAGGAACGGTTCGGACGTCCCATGGATCTCGAGTGGGCGAAGGACGGAGAAACGCAGGATCTCTGGATCGTCCAGGCTCGTCCGCTCACCGGTCTGACCCAGTGCGCCAGGGAGGAAATCACCCTCTGCCGCCTCCTGCAGTCGGGCCGCTTGCTGGCCCGGGGAATCAGCATCGGGGAAGGGATCGCCAGCGGCCGGGCCACTTTTGTCGAGACTTACAGGAATATCCAGAAGGTGAGCGATCATTCCATCCTGGTTTCCGAGATCGCCAATACCGGCTGGGTGTCTATTCTCAGGCAGAAGAACATCAAAGGCATCATCACCGACTTCGGGGGGCCGAACTCGCATGCGGCTATCCTGTGCCGGGAACTCGACGTACCCGGCATCGTCGGAACCGGCAACGGCACGGAGGTTCTTCGGCCGGATCAGGAGATTACGATGGCCTCGATCGAAGGCGATCACGGCTATATTTACGACGGCCGGCTCGCCTGGCAGCAGAAGACCGTGCGCATCTCGGGCATCGCCTCCACCCGTACGAAGGTGCTGCTCAACATCCCGAGCCCTGCGGCGGCCTTTCAGTGGTGGCGGCTGCCGGCCGACGGCATCGGAATGATCCGCCTCGACTATATCCTGAAGCACATCACCCAGATCCACCCGATGGCGTTGATCCGTTTCGGGGAATTGAAGAACCGGATCGTCCTTCATCAGATTGCGCAGCTCACGCGCGGCTACAACGACAAGAGGGATTTCTTCCTGGACACCCTCAGCCATGCCATCGCCGAGATCGCCGCCTCCCGTCACCCTGCCCCAGTCATCCTGCGTACCAGCAACATGGCGGTCGAAGAATACCTCGATCTGGTCGGTGCGAAATTTTTCGAGCCGGATCCACAGATGGTCCCTCGCTCTTATCGAGGGGTCGAGCGCTACCTGGACGACCGTTACGTCGAGGCCTTCGCCTTGGAATGCGAGGCCTTCAGGCGTGCGAGAGAGGAAAAGGGGCTGCAGAACCTCCACCTGATGCTGCCGTATTGCGGAAGCACGCGCGACGCCCGGCGGATCATCGACCTCTTCAGAGAAAACGGAATTCGGAGAGGAGCCGAGGGGCTGGAATTCCACCTTGCCTGCGATCTGCCCGCCAACCTGCGGCAGGTCAAGGAGTTCGCCGAATACTTCGACGCCTTCAGCCTTTCCGTCAACAAACTGAGGCAGCTTCACCATGCCCTGAGGGCGTCCGCCGGCCTCCTGGCGGAGGAGGAGAGTGAGTCCAGCGAATCCTCTCTGCGGGACGGTATCGAAGCCTTCTTGACGGCCGCGCGGGCGGCCGGACGCCCCGTCGCCCTCCGAAGCCGGACCTTCGTGGGCTCGAACCACCTCGTGAAGCTGTTCCTGAAAGCAGGGCTCGCCGCCTTCTCGGTCAACCCAGAGGGCTTCCCTGAACTCAAATCCCAGATCGCCGCCGTGGAGGGTCATGAACGGAACCATGAGTGAAAAAGACTGCATCTTCTGCCGCATCGTCCGCGGCGAACAACCCGCCGATTTCGTCCATCAGGGAGAGCGCATCGTCGCCTTCAGAGACATCAGACCGAGTGCGCCGGTGCACATCCTCCTCGTCCCACGCAAACACATCCGCAGCATCAACGACCTCGCCGGAGAGGATGCATCGCTCATCGCGGAAATGATCCTCCTTGCCCGTGATCTGGCGCGGGAGGCCGGCATCGCATCCAGCGGGTACAAACTCCTCTTCAATGTCGAAAAAGGCGGCGGCCAGTTCGTGTTCCACCTTCACCTGCATCTCTTCGGCGGATGGCAGCGGAAATGAACATCGGATAAACCGATTCCGCACAAGTGAATGATCGTATAATCCCGTTTGACAAGCCCTTTCCGTCTCCTTACTCTTTCTCTTGACAACGGCCGCGGACCCGCATCTCGAGCACCCTTCGGTTGCATCGAGCGACCGTGGAAGAAGGAAGAGGTGTTTCGGTGAGCCCGTTGGAATGCGGGGTCGTTTCCATCCGGTAATAGTCTTTTTGGCCAATCTCGGCGTCAATCCGCACGTTTGCTTGTGCGGCGATCTGGAGGTCGACTCTGCACAAGTACTTGATTTCCTTGATATTGGTCAAACCGGGACCCGCCGCGAAGCGGTGGGACTGAGCACCCGAAGGGTGTAAAGAAACCGGGACCCGCCGCGAAGCGGTGGGACTGAGCATGCACAGATTGTGAAGAAAAATTCTCATTTCCGGATGGAAACGAGGTAGCAGGCAGGGGCCTTTCTGCGAGTTCCCCCGCCAGCAGGCCCCTTCGAGAACGGTGGGGTATAACGCCTAAAGCACGAACGACCCTTTCCGGCCGAAAAGGACGAGGATGCCGATCGCCATGGAAAACACAACCCGCAGGTTGACGGAAACCGTCTCGGGGTCCGGTTGAGCCTCGAAACTTCCTCCAGGGGACCTGGAGCAGGCGCTTTGCGGAATCGTGTTCCCGACGGACGAAAACGTACTGGTGGGGCTCGAGAAGGCGGACGATGCCGGGGTTTACAAGGTCTCCGACCAGCTGGCGCTGATACAGACCGTCGATTTCTTCACCCCGATCGTCGATGACCCTTACTGGTTCGGTCAGATCGCAGCGGCCAACGCCCTGAGCGATGTCTACGCCATGGGGGGTGTGCCCAAAACCGCCATGAATCTGGTGGCATTTCCCCTCAAGGAAATGGACCTGTCCGTCTTCCGGAGCGTGATCGAGGGCGGAATCGCCAAGCTGCGGGAGGCGGAAGTCGTGCTGATAGGCGGGCACAGTGTCGAGGACAAGGAGCTCAAATACGGCCTTTCCGTCACGGGCTTCATCCACCCCGACCGGGTGCTCACCAAGAAGAACCTCCGCCCGGGCGACCGGCTGATCCTGACGAAGCCCCTGGGGACCGGGGTCATCAATACGGCCATCAAAGCCGATATGGCGCCGCCGGAACTGGTCGAGCGCGTGACCCGCCTGATGGCTACGCTGAACCGCAAGGCGGCGGAGGTCATGGCGCATTACCCCGTCCATGCCTGCACGGACATCACGGGGTTCGGTTTCCTGGGGCACCTGGCCGAGATGGTCGAAGGATCCGGGTTCGGCGCCGTCGTGCAAGCCTCCCGCATCCCCATCCTGCCGGAGGCGATCGAATACGGAAGCATGGGCCTCTTCCCGGCGGGCGCCTATCGCAACAAAGCGTTCAGGGCCTGCATGGTCGATGGGCTTTCCGAGCTGGACCCCGTACTGTCGGATCTGCTCTTCGATCCGCAGACGTCGGGCGGGTTGCTGATATCAGCACCGGCCGGCCCGGCTGAGGAATTGGCCTCCGCACTCCTCCAGGAAGGGGTGGATTGCGCGGCGCTCGTGGGCGAGATCGTTCCAGAGCCTGTCGGCCGCATCGTCGTGGAGGCGTCCTGAAGGACCCGGGAGGGTTTCGCCCCTTCCCGGACCAGCCCACGCTGTTTCTCAGGAGGCGACCTGTGAACGTAGCCGAGGGCCTGGAAGGCTGTTCGGGCCGCTTCTCCGGCACGCCTGGCGCTTTGGATCGGCGCGGAGCACCGGGCCTATACGCACCAACCCCATGAAACCGGCCTCAGGAGTGTTGCAATGACCCACGAAATCGATTGCCGCGGATTGGCCTGCCCTGCCCCGGTTCTCCAGACCAAGGAATGGCTCGAAAAAAACCCGTCCCGCGACGTCGCCGTCCTCGTCGATGGTGAAGCCTCCCGGGAAAACGTCTCCCGGTTTCTGCGCACGCAAGGCTTCACGGTTTCCACTGTGGAGGAAGAGCGGCATATTCGTGTCGAGGGCCGAAAGTCCGGGGACGCGGAGGCCGCCCCCGCACCGGATGCACCCAGCCGTGAAGAGACGCGGAAGATCATGGTGATGGTCACCCACGACAAGATGGGTCATGGCGACGACGAACTGGGCGCCAAGCTGATGGTGAGCTTTTTGAAGACCCTCAAGGAGATGGGCGGAGAACTCTGGCGCCTCGTTTTCGTCAACAACGGCGTCAAGATGACCGTAAGGGGATCGGCCGTTCTTCCTTTGCTCAAGGAGCTCGAGGCCGCGGGAATCACGATCCTGGTCTGCGGGACGTGTCTGACGCATTTCGACCTGCTGCAGGAAAAGGAGGTGGGCGAAACCACCAACATGCTCGATATCGTCACCGCCATGCAGCTGGCCGATTCGGTCATCAACATCTGAAGGGCATCGCCGGCTCTTTTGGCGGGGTATCGGCGAACAAGAAGGCGCCGCACACACAGGCGCCTGCCTTCGATCCAGCGGACAGCGAAAAAAAGAACGAGGTCGTTCGGGGATTCCAGGCCGCATCTTACCGGCTGCGACGGCCCCAATGAAAGGTTCCCCCGTTTCAAGGATGCCGGCCCGAGCAGGCCGGTGAACAAACCTCAAAATTTGGGATGCCCCCTTGTTCAGGGATTCCGGTCTTGACGGAAGAGGGCCTTCGCCCTGTTCACGAGGGCAACGGTTTCCTCTTTTTTAAGGGCGCCCCAGCGCGGGTCGGCTTCCAGGTTCGGGATGACGGCACTCCCGCGGATTCCCTTTTCCGCCAGGGCCGCCACGAGCGACTGCCGGTGGGCTTCGCGTTTCCGCGAAAAATCGTCCCGGCCGGCATCGAGCATCGCCTTGAGAGAGGCGCCGCCGCTTCCGGCCGCCTCCTGAACGATCTCGATCAGGCGTGAGTTGTCTCCTTCAGGGTCCAGACGATCGAGGGTTCCTTCCACGATCATCTCGATGGCGCGCTTGCGCCTGGCGGGATCCTGCTCATCGAGTTCCTTCAGCAGGGCCGACGGGTCGATCAGGCCGTCGACGCAGCGCTGCAGCAGACCCTGCACCCACCCCCGCAGCTCACGCTCCTGCATCTCCAGTTTTTCTTCCTCGGTCAGGGTAAGCCCCTTCGTCTTTTCCATGATAATGTCCAAAGTGCTTCGAATCTCGCCCATCTGCCACAAAACCTCCTCTCGAGCCGGGCCGGCTCCGCTTCACACGACTTCGGCCCGCCTCATGTTTTCTGCAGAAGCTCGGCCATCACCGTGTCGTGCAGGATAGGCCGGAAGGCCCTTATCGCTATGTTTTCACGGCTGGGATGCACCCGGTTGGTCAAGAGGATCACCACGATACGCCGCTCGAGATCCACCCAGACGGATGTCCCGGTGAACCCCAGATGACCGATGCTCTGACGTGAAAAAAAACGCCCCGCGCTCGAATGTTCCCCCGACGGCGTATCCCAACCCAGGGTGCGGGTGCCGTCTCCGAGGTCCTGTCGATGCAGAAAACACCTCACCGTCCCGGGACGGAAAATGTCCTCTCTCCGGCCGTCCAGGTGCTGCACCAGCATGTCGGTCAGGGCGTATACCCCTCGGGCCGTACCGAAAAGACCGGCATGCCCCGAGAATCCCCCCATGAACCAAGCGTTTTCGTCATGCACCTCCCCCCGAAGCATCCGGCCCCGCCAGGGGCAATATTCGGTGGCCGCCGTGGTCCTCGAACGGTGCGCCGGAACGGCTCCACCCCAGAAAAACGCCTCGGACAGGCCCAGAGGTTCGTAAATCCCCTCTCGGACGCAGCGATCCAGGGGCATGCCTCCGGCGCGCTCCACGATCCATTCGAGGAGGATAAATCCAAGGTCGCTGTAGAGCGTCGCCTGTCCCGGACGATGGACGAGAGGCATCTCGAGAACGGCCCGCCGGACCGCCTGCCTGCGCTCCCCGGCCGGCGCGCCGGCCAGATCCCGATAAAACGGGTGCCAGTCCTTCAGACCCGATGCATGCGCCAGGAGCATCCGAGGGGTCAATCCCGCCTTGTCCTCGGGCACCTGCTGATCGAAGAGAATCGTTTCGAGCGGCTGGTCCAAATGGAGCCTGCCCCGATCGACGAGACGCATGACGGCCATGGTTGCGGCCAGCGGCTTGGTCAACGACGCGAGATCGAAAAGGGTGTCAACCCGGACCGCAGGCTCCGCCGGCGCCGAAGAAAGCCGCCCGCACGCCTCGAGGAGAAGGATTCTCCCCTCCCTGGCCGCAAGGAGGACGCCGCCCGGAAAAACGCATTCCTCCACGCCTCGATGCAGCTGGCGCCTGCTGAGCGGCATCCTACTTTCATCCTCTCCGGACCTGTCCATGCGCCTGTTTTCCCCTTTCGATCAAAATCCTTGGAAAGGCTGGAGACATGTGCCATACTTTTTTATTGTCCGGCTGCGAGACCGCAAACGGTCATCCTCGCAGCCGCTGCAGATCGATCTTGCCCTGATCAATCTCAGCGGCCGGATGCACAGCCCAATCACCTCGCCGACCCTTTCGGCATTCCCTTCAGGAGCCCTATACAGTCTATCATGAATGAAGAAAATATTTACCGTATACACGAATCCGGAAGAGAAATCATCCTTGTGGGGACGGCGCATGTCTCCGAGGAAAGCACCCGTCTGGTCGAGAACGTTATCCGGGAAGAAAAGCCCGATACCGTCTGCATAGAACTGTGCCAGGCCCGATACGAAACCCTGACCCAGCAGAAAACGTGGCAGGACACCGACCTTTTCAAGATCATCAAGGAAAAAAAGGCGTTCCTGCTCCTGGCCAACCTCATCTTGAGCGCCTTTCAAAAGCGGGTCGGCCGGAAGCTCGGCATCCAACCCGGTGAGGAGATGCGCAGGGCCATCGCGTGCGCCGAGGAGACGGGCGCTCGGATCCATCTTGCCGACCGGGATATCCGCATCACCCTCGCCAGGGTCTGGCGCCTGATGGGATTCTGGAGCAAGATGAAACTCCTCTTTCAGATGCTCGTCTCCTTCGGCGATGTCGACGATATCGAAGAGGAGGACATCGAACGGATGAAAAGGGAAGACGTCCTCGAGAGCCTTCTCTCCGAGATGGGAACTCACCTTCCAGAGATGCGCCGCATCCTGATCGATGAAAGGGACCTTTACCTCACCCATCGCATCCGCCAGGCACCCGGCGGCAAAGTGGTCGCCGTCGTCGGCGCCGGACACGTCCCCGGCATCAAACGGGCCTGGGACCAGACCATCCGGCTCGAGGATCTCGAAATCGTTCCGCCTCGCAGTCCGCTGGCAGGGATTCTGAAATGGGGCATCCCGGCATTGGTCCTGCTTTTGATGGTTCTTGGATTCTTTTACTCAGGGAAAACCGGCGGCACCGACATGATCAAGACATGGGTACTGGCCAATGCGGGGCTGTCCGGCCTGGGCGCCGCCCTGGCCCTCGCCCACCCCCTGACGATCCTGACGGCGGTCATCGCCGCACCTTTCACGTCCCTCAACCCTATGATTGCCGCCGGATGGGTTGCCGGGCTGGTCCAGATCTTCTTGAACAAGCCGAAGGTGAGCGACTTTGAACGGCTTTCAGAAGATATCGTGACCATTAGAGGCTTCTGGACCAATAAGATCACCCGTATCCTGTTGATCGTCGTCATGACGAACCTTGGCAGCTCCCTCGGCACCTTCGTGGCCATTCCGCTTATGGCCCGCTTCATGGCCTGATGACCTGCGGCCCGAGAACCGCCTCTGGCCGGAGATTTGTGACCCCGCGCCGTGAGGCTCGATGGATCAGGAGAGGCAGCACCGCCGCCGCCCAAAGGCCGCGGCATCCTGGTCTATTCGACCATCGCCTGGACGTGATGGCTCCTTGCCCGGCGCGCCGCATGGAGAAACACAATATACAGGAATTTCAGGTGATCAATCCACAAGATACGGCTTGATTGTCGGCTCCCTATCTGCTATAGAGTTCGCTGTGAACATCGGGAGATGCGGCTGATACCGCCTTCCGAAGGCAGGCGGACCAAACCATTTTTTTCATCATCCACAAGGAGGGCTCATGCATTTTTACTGGAAAATGATCGAAGAATTGAAACTCATCGGCGAAACCTGGATCATGAAAGATCCCGGACTGTCCCGATGCTATCACATCTGGATCAAGCGGAATCAATCCGCTATCTGGCCTGAGACAATCCGAGGAATAGATCCCAAAGGACCTTCCTTCAACTACCGGGGAATGCCCCATTCCCTGAATTGACCGCCCTCAGGAGTGCTGCCGGTAATATCGGGGTTGACCTTTGAACCGTTTTTCGTTAGAAATAAGTTTTTGTGCTTGAAAAACAAACGCCTATCCCAAGAAGAGGCCGCACACCAGTCGGCTTCGATCCACCCGTCATCGTTGCGATGGACGACCAGCCGCCCTTTTCCCAGGGCCAGTGTACAGGCCGGTCCATGGACGGATGATCTGCCGCGCTGGTCCTCGGGGCCAGGCAGCCGATAGAGGGTGTTGCCCCTTGATCACACGTCGAGATGCAGACCGGAAGCAGGGGATTCGCGAATCCCGTCCGGGGCGTTGATGTTCAACCAAACAATGGAGGTGCAGCCTATGAAAGCCGGATTCTGGCTGTTTTTGCCGGGTATGTTGCTCCTGTCTTGCCTGTTGATCCTGCCTACGGCCGCCAGGGCCGATGAAAAAACCCCATGCGTCGACAAGGAGCAGTGCGAACGAATGCTGCGATTCGGCCAGGAAGCGTATGCGCGCGGTAAGTATCTCGACGCCAAAGAATTCTTCCGCAAGGCGGTGCAGGCCGATCCATCCTCTCTGAAGGCCTGGCGCTATTATGACCAGGCGGTCCTCTTCGGCCTGGCCGAAAAGGTGGAGCAGAACGCCGACCTGACGTTCCCATCGGCCTCCCAGCGTACAGAGGGTCCGCCGGACACCGGCGGGGAAGCCTCGCCGCCGCCCCCGCCCCCCAAGCCGGCGATGCCTGCTCCTCCGAAACCGGGGGAGTTTCGGATCATGCACGATGAAGGCTGCTAGCGTCAGGGGGAAAAGACCATGAGCGAGGAGAGAGGAAACCCGGTTCTTGTCGGCATTTTGAGGCGAGGCTACCATGCCGTTTTTTACGAAAACTGGCCTATCTGGCTGGGCGGAGTGCTTATCGGGCTCATGAGCGTCATCACCTTTGCCTGGGCCAGGCCCTGGGGGGTGGCAGGCGGACTCCGCAACTGGGGCGACTGGTTTTTCAGTGCCGTAGGCATCTATCCCTTCCCCACTGCCTCCCCCGTCACCTCCACCAACTCCATCCTGACCGTAGGGCTTTTATGGGGTGCCTTCGCATCGGCGCTCCTCTCGAAACAGTTCGCCCTGCGGATGGCCCCCCCGCTCGAACTGGCCAAAGGCGTCGTCGGAGGCATCCTCATGGGCGTGGGGGCCGCCATGGCAGGCGGGTGCAATGTAGGCGGCTTTTACACCGCCCTGAGCGCGCTGTCGCTGAGCGGCCTTGCCATGATGATCGGGCTCTTCATCGGCGCCTACCTGGGGATACGATACCTTTACTGGGAGTTGGAGCACCTGCCCTCGGGCTCGAGCGGACACGCGCCGGCCGGCGAGGGGGATAAAGGCGGACTCCATCTGCGCGATCTCTCCCCCTACCTGGGGGTCCTGGTGCTCATCGGAGCGGTTGCTGCATCCATCGCTTACAGCCGTGAGGCTCTTACCCGCGAGGGGGGCCTGCTCCTGTGCGGGCTGGCTTTTGGAATCATCATTCAACGCTGCCGTTTCTGCTTCGTGCGCGGCTTCAGAGACCCCTTCATGACGGGCGAAGGAGAGGTGGCGCGTGCCATCGCCCTGAGCCTCATGATCAGCGTCATCGGCTTTGCGGCCCTCAAGTGGACCGGCCTGCGGGAGGAATCGGTCTACGTGCCTCAGGCCTTCTGGTTCGGGGGCCTCGTGGGCGGCATCATCTTCGGCGTCGGCATGGTGGTGGCGGGCGGCTGCGGCAGCGGCTCGGTCTGGCGCGCCGGTGAAGGCCAGATCAAGCTCATGATCGCCGTGGTCTTCTTTGCGCTCTCGACCTCGCTTTTCAAGCTTTGGATGATGACATCGGAGGGCCTGAACAAACTCATGGGCCACCGCGTTTTCCTGCCTGATTTCCTGACGTACCGGTGGACCGTCATCCTGTTGCTGGTGTTTCTCTTCGTCTATTTCGTAGTCGCTACCTGGAACGAGGAAACGGACACCTTCACCGTCGACTTGTAGACCATTGCAGGGTGAGAAATCTTCGAGTCTGGTTCCGGGAAGGCTGCAAGCGTGCCTTTTCCGATGAAAAACGACAACCCGTTTCACTATTATTATATCCGAAGGAGGAACACATCATGGTAGATAACGTAACCCCCGACCAAACCCTCGATTGCCGCGGCCTAAGCTGCCCCATGCCAATCCTCAAGACCAAG
>Ga0209270_1001757_pt1 | contig 26875 bp, 26 predicted proteins | sample MTBAKSrepl1MetaG_FD_187456 | JGI IMG/M metagenome (GOLD analysis project Ga0209270, IMG submission 187456) | Enrichment culture microbial communities from Arthur Kill intertidal strait, New Jersey, USA, that are MTBE-degrading - MTBE-AKS1... | ecosystem: Environmental > Aquatic > Marine >...
AGAGAGGAGATTAATCTTCCCATATATTTTCACCTTCTATTATGTGCTTTTATCTTTATTACAAGCCATTTTGAAGTCCATTTTTATCCGCTTTTTACCCACTCACTTTCATGATGAGCCCATATTGGTATCAACTTTGCAGTAAAAAGGCGAAAAAATATTCCGGGAGAGTTCAATACCATAAAAAATATTCAGTTGACAATTAAGAATTAATCCTATATAGTATTAGCAATGAATTATAAAGCAGACAGAAAGGACATGCTTGAATCTTTTCTTCAGCGGTCAAGAAAACACGGCCTCAAGATAACACCCCAGAGGACATCTATTTATAAGGAACTCCTCAAGGCAAAGGATCACCCTTCTGCAGATATTATTTACAAGAGAATAATCAAAAAGATTCCTAACATCTCGTTTGATACGGTTAACAGGACTCTTTTAACATTCTCCAAAATAGGCATTGCAAATATCGTTGAGGGTTATGGGCAACCGAAGCGATATGACCCTTCTATTGATACGCATCACCACTGCAGATGTATTCAGTGCAATACAATCATAGACTTTCATAATGAGGCATATGACAAAATAGCTGTTCCTGAAGAGATACAAAAGCATTTCACTGTGGTAAATAAAAAAGTAGTTTTGGAAGGTCTTTGTGACCGATGTAATAAGAAGAATGTTTTAAGAGGGAGGTATTACCATGAAAAAAGATAAACGCAAACCCACAACAACCGATGCCGGAATCCCCGTATCCAGCGATGAGTACTCGCTCACCGTGGGACCCGACGGACCTATCCTGCTGCAGGACCACTACCTCATCGAGCAGATGGCCAACTTTAACCGGGAGCGGATTCCGGAGCGCCAGCCCCACGCCAAAGGTTCCGGGGCTTTTGGGCACTTCAAGGTAACTAACGATGTCAGTGCCTACACCAAGGCTGCCGTATTCCAGCCTGGCACGAAGACGGATACGTTAATCCGGTTCTCCACGGTGGCCGGCGAGCGCGGCAGCCCTGACACCTGGCGCGACCCCCGCGGCTTTGCGCTGAAGTTCTACACCAGCGAAGGCAACTATGACATGGTGGGCAACAACACGCCCGTATTCTTCGTTCGAGACCCCATGAAGTTCCAGCACTTCATCCGCTCCCAGAAGCGCCGTGCGGATAACGGCCTGCGTGACCACGACATGCAGTGGGACTTCTGGACCCTGTCACCCGAATCAGCCCATCAGGTCACGATTCTGATGGGTGACCGCGGGATTCCGAAGACATGGCGGCACATGAACGGCTACTCGAGCCACACCTACATGTGGGTCAACGTGAAAGGCCAGCGCTTCTGGGTGAAGTATCATTTTCTGACCGACCAGGGCAATGATTTTCTCACGCAGGAGGAGGCCGACCGGATCGCCGGTATTGACGCCGACTACCACCGTCGCGACCTGTCCGAGGCGATCAAGCGAGGTGATTATCCCAGCTGGACGCTTCATATGCAAATTATGCCTTTCAAGGATGCCGAAACCTACCGGTTCAATCCTTTCGACCTGACCAAGGTTTGGCCGCATGGTGACTATCCGCTTGTGAAGGTCGGTCGGCTGACACTGGACCGGAACCCCACTGACTTTCATACTGAGATCGAGCAGGCGGCGTTCGAACCTAACAACCTTGTGCCTGGGATCGGTCCCAGCCCGGACAAGATGTTGCTCGCACGCCTTTTCTCCTACGCCGACGCCCACCGTGCCCGTCTGGGGGTCAACTACAAGCAGATCCCGGTCAACCGGCCGAAGGTGCCGGTGCACAGCTACAGCAAGGACGGGGCAATGCGGATTCAGAACGTGTCCGACCCCGTGTATGCGCCGAACTCGAAAGGCGGCCCGCAGGCCGACAGTAAACGCTATCCCGCGGCAGAGGTCTGGAATGCCAGTGGCGAGTTCATTCGTGCCGCCTACACCCTGCGAAAGGATGACGACGACTGGGGCCAGGCCGGCACCTTGGTGCGCAAGGTCATGGACGATGAGCAGCGCGACCGGCTGGTGTCCAATGTTGTAGGGCACCTGATGAAAGGCGTTTCCAAACCAGTGCTGAAGCGTGCGATCGAATACTGGCGCAACATCGACAAGGAGATCGGCGAACGCATCGCCAAGGGCGTGAAGCTTTAATTATTGAGTTCAGGAGCGTGGAGTTCGATGTATTTTTCGATCGGGATAAGGATTGCATTTTGAGACATTCAGGGCAGATGTATTCATGAAATCAGTTTTTGACAGCACATCTTGCCTTATGGGGCATGAGAATTTTCAACAAACATGACAGGAGGTATTTATGCCTAAAGAATTCAAGGCCGGCTGTGCACGGCCAACGGGAGGGGTCATAGGAGAACAGGAAAAGACAAAAGCTGCCAAAAGTGAAGAAAGCATTAAAAAGGAGGAACAGACTATGATGCTCATAGGGAGAAATGCACCGAATTTCTCAGCACCTGCATATCACAAGGGTAGGGCAGCTTCAAATTTATAGCGAGCTTAATTCACGTGTTTTTTTTGACGTGAAGAGTGAGCGAAAAGAACCAGTAAAAAATCCTTATATTCAGATTCCCTGCGTTTTTAAAGCAGGGGAGCAATCAGGGAAACTACTGATAACAGAATAAGGTAACCCGTGAATAAAAAGATAGAGAAGCATCGAAAAATTTTCCGTTTGATCCAAATTATATACGGAGAGTCTAATGAATGAGAATCCTGTCATAACAAAAGAAAATAATAAACAGGCAAGAACATTGGGAATGCTTTGCCATCTTGCCGCACTCTTAGGGCTTGTCGGACCATTACTGAATATCCTTGGCCCGTTCATCGTATGGATCATGAAGAAGAATGAGTTCCCTTTTGTGGATGAACAGGGAAAAGAATCCATGAATTTTCAGATATCGATGACCTTATTAACTTTGCTTGCGGCGCTCCTCATTGTTGTGAAAATCGGAATTCTTCTGTTGTTTGTCATAGGGATCGTGGATGTTATATTCGTAGTCATTGCTTCAGTAAAAACGAGCAACGGAGAAAGTTACCGGTATCCTTTCAAGATAAGATTTATTAAATGAATCAGATCCGGATTGAAAGACACGGCTTTCACATGCCTGTATACCACAAATGAGTACTGTCCTATGCTCATTTTGTCTGTCACTCCGCACATGATGCGGAATCCGGTCTTAATGTCTCTGGATTGCCCGATCAGGTCGGGCAATGACGAAATAGGACATTACCCACAAATGCAATATTTCGAATAAATCTGTTCATTGTGGTATAATTTTAAAACGTGAATATGAAAGTTCTCATGCAAGGCAATGAGGCGATTGCTGAATCTGCAATTCAGGCAGGCTGCCGCTTTTATGCAGGATATCCCATAACACCCCAGAATGAAATACCTGAATATATGGCCAGAAGGATGCCCGAGGTCGGAGGAGTTTTTATTCAGGCTGAAAGTGAGATAGCTGCAATCAACATGGTGTATGGTGCGGCAGCAGCGGGCATGAGGGCCATGACCTCATCAAGCAGTCCGGGGATAAGTTTGAAACAGGAAGGGATATCATTCCTCGCAGGCGCACAACTCCCCGCTGTTATCGTGAATATCCAGAGAGGTGGCCCGGGCCTGGGAAACATATCCGGAAGCCAGGCTGATTATTTTCAGGCTGTCAAGGGCGGTGGACACGGCGATTACAGAATGCTTGTCTATTCACCATACAACTTGCAGGAATTATGGGAGCTCACCATGCTTGCCTTTGATAAGGCTGACGAGTATAGAAATCCTGTCATGATACTCGGCGATGGTATTCTTGGGCAGATAATGGAGCCCGTCTATACAAAGTCTTATATCGGCCATGAACTTCCCGGAAAGGACTGGGTGCTTGACGGATGCAAGGGAAGAAAACCTCGCGTGATTAAATCTCTCTATATGGGAGAGGGCGAACTTGAAAGGATAAACAATATTTTGCAGAGAAAATACCAGATGATGAAAGATAAAGAAATAAGATTCGATACCTGCTATATCGATGATGCCGACATTATCGTGGTGGCGTTTGGCACTTCTGCGAGGATCGCATTTTCAGCAGTGAGGAATCTGAGGCGTGAAGGATTCAAAGTCGGGCTGTTCAGGCCCATTTCACTGTTCCCTTTCCCTGAACGACCTCTCTCAATGCTTGCAGACCCAAGCAGGCTCTTCATTACCGTTGAGATGAATGCAGGACAGATGGTCGAAGATGTCCGGCTGGCTGTCAACGGCAAGTCAAAGGTACTCTTTTTCGGCAGACCCGGGGGAGGCGTTTTTACCCCTGAGGATCTTTACGAAAAAATTAAGATATTCGTAACAAGCAAAGAGAAGCCGGTAGAAAGCCTTTTTCTCGATTCCTGGCGATAGATTATCCGATTGTTTCAAATTCCTTCTTAAAATAACTCAACGTTTCATCATCACGGATACAGAATTCTACGGTATCAAGTGAAGAATCCTTGTGTTCCTTTATGAAAAACGCACTTTCACCAACGAGGATTCTGGCACACCTGTCCTTTGGAAAACCGAAGATCCCCGAACTGATGGCCGGGATTGAGATGCTTTTGAGTCCTTTTTTTGAGGCGAGCATGAGTGTGCTGAGGACAGCATTTTTTAATTTATTATCCTCATCTCCTTCGCCCATACGGGGACCGACCGTATGGATTACGAATTTTGCAGGCAATTTCCCTGCGGTTGTAATGACCGCTGTTCCAACGGGTGTAAAGCCTATTATATCGCTTTCTTCCTGAATAACCTGACCACCCTTTTTTACTATTGCACCGGCAACCCCTCCACCGTGCTGGAGATAAGAATTTGCAGCATTGACAATTGCATCTACACGTCTTTCGGTGAGGTCACCCTTCAGGAGGCGTAATATTTTATTATGTATTGTTTTTTCAGCAATAACCTCCATGACAGCACTCCTTCCGATACGCTTATGACACCGTTATCATTGATATATGTGATACAATATAACATAAAAGCATATCGGAGGAAATAGATACCAACACTTTACGGAAACCGGTCAGGACTGAAGCCAAGCGATCTTAACTCGCTTGAAAGAATCTACCGGAGAAAAATACACCGCGACGTCATAAGCCCTGAACTAGCACGATACCTTACCGAGGTCTCTTCCGAAATAGGCCGGCAGATTGGCGTCCTGATAGACCGTAATGGCATAATCACCCATGTTATCGTTGGCAGTGCACGAGGAATTTTTATCCCGGACCTTGGAAATTACCCCTTGGGGAGGAAAGCATTACGCGGACTCAGGCTTATACATACCCACCTGTATGAAGAGCCTCTCAACAAGGATGACCTAACAGACCTTGCGCTTCTGAGGCTTGACCTCATTGCAGCACTGGGAGTCAAAAAAGGGCTTCCGGGTAATATCTCTTTAGCCTATCTCATGCCGCACGGTTCTGAAAAATCATATGAAATCATGCAGGATGAGAGTTTTTACCATTTCAGACTGGATTTCTTGACGTTTGTTACCTCCCTCGAAGAAGAAATGGAAAGGAGCAGGGTTTTCAGTCCTCACGATAAGCGGGAGAAAGCTATCCTGGTGAGTGTCTCATTCAGGCCGCGCTATGAGCAGGAAGATTCCATGGAAGAGTTGACGGACCTTGCCCGATCGAGCGATGTCCTTGTGCTTGATGCCATCATGCAGAGGCCAAAGGAAGTTAATCCCAAATATGTTATGGGGGAGGGAAAACTCAAAGAACTCATCATCCATGCGATGAATAGAGGTGCGACACTTCTCATATTTGATCAAAACCTCAATCCATCACAGACAAGAGCAATAGCTGATTACACAGAGCTTAAGGTCATTGATCGTACACAGCTTATCCTGGATATTTTTGCACGCCATGCCCACAGCAAAGACGGTAAAGTTCAGGTAGAACTCGCTCAGCTCAAATATAGATTGCCTAGACTTGCCGGAAAGGGGACAGCCATGTCCCGCTTGATGGGTGGCATTGGTGGAAGGGGACCCGGAGAAATGAAACTCGAGATTGACAGAAGGCGTGTGCGTGACAGAATACATCTCCTTGAAAAAGAACTGGAGACGCTGAGCGAAGCACGGCGGCAGAGAAGACATAGAAGACAGCAAACAGGCATACCGATTGTCTCAATTATCGGCTACACAAATGCGGGTAAATCAACATTGCTCAATGCCCTTACGAAGAGCACTGTGACAGTTGAAGATAAAATGTTCGCGACGCTTGATACCGCGAGCAGGCGACTGAGATTTCCGAGAGAACGAGAGGTAATTATTACGGACACGGTCGGTTTCATAAGAGAGTTACCGCACGATCTCATGACAGCGTTCAAGGCAACCCTCGAAGAACTCAGCGATGCTCATCTCTTGCTCCATATGGTTGATGTATCAACCCCACGTTTTGAGCAGCATATACTTTCAGTAGAGACTATACTCAGGGAGCTTTCACTGTCCGAAAAACCGAGGCTAATCGTACTGAACAAAATAGATAAAATATCACCTGAAGAGGTACAGAACCTTTCCGTGCGATACAATGCTATTGCAATATCTGCCCGCGATTCATCAACATTTAAACCACTTCTTCAGGAGATCCAAGCGCATATATGGGACAGGCAGCTGGCTGAGATAAACACGTGACGGGAAACCGTAACTTTCTTTAGTGAGGGATAATACATGGATTTTATACCAAAATGGATTGCATGGGAGATTACGAGGAGATGTAATCTGAAATGCATACATTGTCGTTCGTCCTCTGAGATGGAAGTGAAGGGACATCCTGATTTCCCGACAACAGAGGCCTTCAGAATCTTAGATGATATTGCAAGCTACGCAAAACCTGTCGTTGTCCTTTCCGGAGGTGAGCCACTGCTCAGAAATGATGTCTTTGAGATCGCTCACTACGGTACGGGAAAGGGTCTGAGGATGTGCCTTGCAACAAATGGTACCCTTGTTACCGATGAGATATGCGGTAAGATAAAAGACTCCGGGATCAAGATGGTTTCTCTCAGCCTTGACGGAGCTGATGAAGCAGTACATGATAATTTCAGAAGTCAGAAAGGTGCATTTGCCGGTTCCATACATGCAGCGGAACTCTTTAAAAAACATGGAATTCAATTTCTCATTAATTCATCCTTTACGAAGAGGAACCAGGAAGAAATTCCCAGAGTCTATAAGCTTGCAAAGAAACTCGGAGCGACCGCATGGTATATGTTTATGATCGTGCCTACCGGCAGGGGAGAGGAGATAGTGAAAGAACTCATTTCCAGGGAGGATTATGAAGACATCCTTTCGTGGCATTATCATATGGAAAAAGATGAACAGGATATGCTTGTGAGACCCACATGCGCACCACATTATTACCGGATAGTCTTGCAACAGTCTAAGAAGGAAGGGAAAAAATTTGAAAGGAGGTCCCTCAAATTCTCAACCGGAGGGGCCAAGGGATGTATTGCCGGACAGCTCATAGCCCTCATTGACGTAGACGGAAACGTTCTTCCCTGTAGTTATTTTCCCAAACCAGCCGGCAATATCAGGGAGAAATCGTTTAGAGAAATATGGGAACAGTCAAAGCTTTTCAAGGAACTCCGTGATTTTAAAAAATACAGGGGGAAATGTGGTTCTTGTGAGTATATCAGCGTATGCGGAGGGTGCAGGGCACGGGCCTATGCCATCCATGGTGACTATCTCGAAGAAGAGCCATTCTGCAGCTACATTCCTGTGAAGTTGAGAACGAAAAAGAGACAAAAGGAGGTTCTATGAATACTGTCTTTCTCGAGGCATGTCGTGGAGAAAAAGTCTCATATACTCCTGTATGGATAATGCGCCAGGCAGGGAGGTATCTCCCTCAATACCAGGCTGTCCGGGCTGACATCGATTTTCTGACGCTCTGCAAGACACCGGAGCTTGCTGCAAAGGTTACGCTTCAGCCTGTTGAGGTACTCGGTGTTGATGCTGCTATTTTGTTTTCCGACATTCTAATACCCGTTGAGGCTATGGGTATGCGTCTTACTTTCTCAGAGAAACAGGGCCCGTTACTCGGTGACCCGATCCGCAATAAATCTGCTGTTGAGCGGTTGATTGTCCCTGACACGGAAGAAGACATGCCGTATATTCTTGAAACAATAAAGATACTCAGAAAAAAACTTGAAAATAAAGTACCGCTCATCGGGTTCTCAGGTGCCCCCTTCACACTCGCGACCTATATGGTTGAGGGCGGAACATCAAAAAATTTTCTCCATACAAAAAAGATGATGTTTCAGCATAACGGTATATTCAGCTATCTTATGGAAAAACTAACGGATACAGTTATCTCATATCTTAATTCCCAGATCAAGGCAGGTGCACAGGCAGTCCAGTTATTTGATACATGGGCAGGCACACTTACCCCTGTGGACTATAAGAATTATGCACTTCCCTATATTAAAAAAATAATCTCTGAATTAAAGAAACCGGAAGTTCCTGTCATTTACTTTGTAAATAATTGCGCAGGGATTCTGAAGGAAGTTAAGAAATCAGGCGCTGATGTGATCGGGGTAGACTGGCGGATTGACCTGGGCGATGCGATAAAAAGACTTGGCAAGAAAATAGTTATTCAGGGAAACCTTGATCCTTGTGCGCTGTTTCTTTCTCAGGAAGAGCTCCAGGAAAGGATCAAGGATATCTTATGGAAGGGAGAGGCAGCGAAAGGACACATCTTCAATCTCGGTCACGGTATCTTACCCGAGACGCCTGTTGAAAATGTTATTACAATGGTTGAGGCAGTCCACCGCTATGGAAGTAGAGAATAAAGAAAATGGATACTTGATACTGGATATTTGTGTGACGTCTTATAAATAGCTATACGCATTTTATCATTCCTGGCTTGATCCGGAATCCAGGGTTTTTTAAAACTCCTGGATCCCAGCCTTCTCTGGAATGACATGAATACGACTATATCCGGACATTTTTTTGCAGGTGTCAATTACATGGGGCAAAAAGGGAATGAGACCATAGGCATTATCCTTCTGAATCTTGGAGGGCCGGACTCCCTGCAAGCAGTGAGGCCCTTTCTATACAATCTTTTTTCAGACAGGAATATTATAAGGCTTGGCCCTTCTTTCATGCAAAGACCTCTCGCGTACCTCATATCGACATTTCGCTCGAAAAAGACAGAGAAGATGTATAGTTTCATAGGAGGCAAGTCACCGATAGCGGACATTACCGCTGCTCAGGCAGAAGCACTGGAGAATAGTCTCAATTCAGAATTCAGAATTCAGAATCCGGAATTGTCTTTTAAGGTATACGTTGCTATGCGTTACTGGCATCCGTTCACGGAAGAGGTTGTATCTGACATATGTAAGAATGGCATAAAAAGAATTGTTGCCTTAAGCCTTTATCCTCACTATTCGGTAACAACAACGGGTTCATCAATTTTAAAACTGAAGAAAGTCTTACAAGAATATTCTCTGGAGACTTCCTATATATCCCAATGGTTCGATCATCCCCTGTATATTGAGGCACTTGTAGATTTAATTAAGGAAGGAATGAAATTATTCACCCCCACTTTTACCCTCCCGCCTCGAGGAGGAGAGATGGGTGAGGGGGATGTCCATGTTCTTTTCAGCGCTCACAGCCTTCCTCAGGAATTTATCGAACAGGGTGATCCTTATGTAGATCACATTACGGGGACAATATCAGAAATTACGAAACTGCTGCCTGTCTCATGGCATCTAAGCTATCAATCAAAGACAGGGCCGGTAAAATGGCTTAAGCCGTCAACTGAGGAGAAACTCAAAGAGCTTGCAAGCGGTGGTGTAAAAAATATTCTTGTGGTACCCATCAGTTTTGTCTCTGACCACATCGAGACGTTGTATGAGATAGATGTTCTCTATAAAAGTATGGCACAGGAACTCGGGGTATCACTCAAGCGGGTGAAATCGCTCAATATTCATCCTGTTTTCATTAAGGCATTAGCAGACATGGTTATTCAAAATGTAAAGAAAGAAGGATGGTTTTCATAACGCCGTTCAGTTGACTTTATGAGATTCACTGTGTTAATGATTAAGACTTTTCTTTGGAAAATTTGTTTTGCTCAGTCATCAAGAAGGAGAGCTGTTCATGGGGATAAAAACATTCAAAGGTGGAATACATCCGCCTGATAAAAAAGAACTTTCCGCACACAAGAACATAGTTCCTGCTGCCCCCCCTGAAAGGGTTGTTATTCCAATGAGTCAGCACCTCGGAGCACCCTGCAAACCACTTGTAACTATCGATCAGGAAGTAAAAAAAGGCGAGATTGTCGGTGAGCCTGGTGGATTCGTCTCAGCACCAGTGCACGCATCTGTTTCCGGGAAGGTGCTTGCGATTGCTGAATTTCCAAATGCAATGGGGAGGTTTGTCCCTTCAGTCGTTATAGAAAATGACAAAACAGAAACGTGGACCTCTCTCGAGGATACCCCGGCATACAAAGACCTTTCACCTGATCAATTGAAAGAAAAAGTAAAGGAAGCAGGCATTGTGGGTATGGGTGGTGCCGCATTCCCTTCTGTAGTAAAACTCTCTCCCCCAAAGGAAAAGCCTATCGATACCTTGATTCTCAATGGGGCAGAGTGCGAGCCTTATCTGACAGGTGACTTCAGGCTCATGGTTGAAAGACCAGAGGAAATCATTGAAGGGCTGAAAATACTTATGAAGATCTTGGGTGTCAGGCGAGGCTTTGTGGGAATAGAAGACAACAAGTCTGATGCCATAAAGGCTATTCGCGAGGCTGTTCAAGGAGAGAATGATATAGAAGTACATGCCCTTAAGACAAAATACCCTGAAGGTGCTGAAAAAATGCTCATACAGGTTATGACGGGAAGAAGGGTCCCTCCGAGGGCCTTGCCCATGGATGTGAGGGTTGTTGTTCACAATGTTGGGACTGCTTATGCAGTCTACGAGGCAGCACGATATGGAAAGCCATTGATAGAGCGGGTTGTGACAGTAACGGGGGAAGGGATACGAGAACCAAAGAACCTGAAAGTGAAAGTAGGTACGCTGATATCCCATCTCATTCATGATTGCGGCGGCATGAAAGAAGAAAAGGGAAAGGTCATTTCCGGAGGTCCTATGATGGGCTTTGCGCTACCGTCTCTGAATGTGCCTGTAACAAAGGGCACCTCAGGCATTGTCGTCCTGACCGAACGGGAGATCGTTCACACTCTGGAATTCCAGCCCTGTATACGCTGTGGCAGATGCATCGATGCCTGTCCGATGGGCCTCATGCCTTCAATGCTCAGTATTTATGCTGAGAGAGGATTTTATGAAGGAGCAAAGGAATACAACCTGTTCGATTGTTTTGAATGTGGGTGCTGTACCTTTGTCTGCCCGTCAAAGAGACCGATCGTTCAACTCATACGGCTGGCAAAGTCGATGGTAAAACCATGAGAAAACGGAAAAGACAATGGTGATTTTATGGAGGTAACAGAAAAAGAGAAACAGCTCATTGTTTCCATCAGTCCACATATGAAGAGCGATGAAACGACCAGCAGGATTATGTGGACGGTTTCTGCTTCGCTTCTTCCTGCGACAACAATGGGGGCCTATTTCTTTGGACCTCGGGCAACCCTTACCGTTGCGCTCTGTATTATCGCTGCAGTATTCTCTGAGTATGCATTTCAGCGGATACTAAAAAAGCATGGCACCGTCAATGACGGAAGCGCTTTTCTTACCGGCCTCCTGCTTGGCATGAACTTACCTCCGTCGGTACCCTTTTACATCCCTCTCATAGGATCATCTGTTGCTATCATTATTGCAAAGCAGATGTTCGGGGGCATTGGGTGCAATATTTTTAATCCTGCTCTCATCGGACGGGCATTCCTTCTGATATCGTTTCCTAAATTCCTGACAATATGGCATGCACCTACAGCAGCATTTGTCAAGATTGACGCAATAACTGCTGCAACACCGCTGGGTATTCTGAAAGAGGAAGGGGCAGCGCGATTGATAGAGGTCTTCGGAGATAAAATAAATCTGTATATGCAGCTCCTTATCGGTCACCGTGCCGGCTCCATCGGGGAAACATCTGCGCTCGCACTGCTTGTTGGCGCTGCATTTCTATTGTACCGCGGATATATCTCATGGCACATCCCTGTTTCTTATCTGGGGACAGTTGCTGTCATTGCATGGATATTCGGTGAGAAAGGTGCCCTGTTTGCAGGAGACCCAATCATGCACCTCTTGAGCGGCGGTTTGATACTCGGTGCCTGTTTTATGGCGACTGATTATGTGACCGCTCCTTCTGTTCGCAAGGGACAGATACTCTTCGGTATAGGGTGCGGTTTTCTCACCATGCTCATCAGGCTGAAAGGCGGATACCCGGAAGGGGTAATGTTCTCGATACTCATCATGAATTGTTTTACACCCCTCATCGACAGGGGTTTTAAAGCAAAGGTATTCGGAGTGCAAAAAAAGAAAAAAGAGTGATATGAGACGGTGACAGGGAAAGATATTATCAAGATAACGCTTAATCTCGTCGTCATATATATCGCTGGAGGAATCATCCTGACTGCGATATATGCATGGACGTCTCCTATCATGTACAGGAATGATGTTATTGAAAAAGAGCAGGCCTTGAAAGAGCTGATGCCAGAGGCTGAAACGATCGAGAAACTCGGGGACTGGACCGTACACGATAAACATGCTGAGTATTTTATCGGCAAGAGGGGAGATATGGTTACCGGTTATATTGTTCAGTCATTCGGCAAGGGCTATTCGAGCTATATCAATACCTTAATTGCAGTTGATAAGGATTTCATAGTTCAGCGTATAAATATCCTCGGACATGCAGAGACCCCGGGCCTGGGAGATGAGATCGAGATGGACAGCTTTACAAACCGGTTTTCAGGTAAAGACAGAGAACATTTGCAGGTCGTGAAGACAGAAACAACGGACTATATCCAGGCAATATCAGGAGCAACCATTTCCAGCAGGGCGGTTACTGAAGATGCAGTGAAGCAAGGGGTGGACTTCCTTATAAAGAGGATAAGAGAAGGAAAAGATGGTGAGCCCGCAGAACACGAATAGATACCTTGATCTCATCAAGAACGGGATATTTACGGAGAATACAATATTCAAGCTTGCTTTAAGCCTCTGTCCGTCTATCGCAGTCACAAACAATCTGCGGAACGGTGTTCTTATGGGCATGGCAGTCCTCTTTGTCCAGGTTATGGTAAATATAACGGTCTCGCTCTTGCGTCACTTTATTCACCCAAGGATACGGTTGCCTGTTTTCATGCTTATCATTTCAGGATGGGTGACGGTTACCGACATGACCATGGCGGCTTTTTTCAGAGAAGCATACAAAGAGATGGGGCTGTATATACAGCTGATAGTTGCATTTGCATCAATCCTTGCCAGGGCTGAGATGTTTGCGAGTAAGAATAAGGTAACTCCTTCTCTGTTTGACGGGGTTGGCATGGGGTTGGGTTTTCTGTTTGCGCTTAGCGTCATTAGTTTTTTCAGAGAGATCTTAGGCAAAGGATCTCTCTGGGGATTCCCGATTATTGATGCGAAGCCGCTTTTGATAATGATTTTGCCCGCAGGTGGTTTTTTCGCAGTCGGAATCCTGATGGGCTTTTTTAACTGGATCGAGATGCGGTATGCAAAAAAACACCGTTCTTCATAGGACGCACGGAGCATGTTCGCTCATGTTCCCCGATCGCGAATGCTTTCGGGTTCCGGAAAATGCCGCTTGCGTGCCCTCTGCTACCGTTTCGAGAAAGATTGAGGAAAACATATGGAATTCGGAAGGCTTTTAGAACTCGTCATAGCCGCATCGCTCATCAACAACTTTGTTTTCACGAGGTTCCTCGGCCTCTGTATTTTCTTTGGTGTATCGAAGAAAATGGAAACAGCTGTCGGAATGAGTATAACGTTCACAGCGGTTATGGTTATCAGTGCGGCCTTGAGCTGGCTTATCTTTACCTACGTAATGGTCCCCCTCGACATCACTTTTCTCAAGATCATTATATTCATCGGTATTGTGGCAGGTTTTGTTCAGGCATCCGACACGATCATGAGAAAGGTGGCACCTGCGCTTTTTTACAAACTCGGCATATATTTGGCTCTCATATCTACGAATTGCATTATACTCGCTGTTCCCTTGATCAATGCCGGTGAAAAATACAGTTTTCTTGAAAGTATTGCTTTTGCTCTCGGTTCAGGACTCGGTTTTGCACTGGCACTGGTAATTATGGCGAGTATCCGCGAGAAACTCGAACTCGCTGACGTACCGGAGCCGTTCAGGGGGTTACCGATAGCATTCATTGTTACAGGATTGATAGCCCTTGCTTTTGCAGGTTTTTCAGGGTTGATACCGTTATGATTTCGGTTCATTAATCATAAAATCTCCCCTTACCCCTCTTTACCAAAGAGGGGTATTTTCGGGTCAATGAATGAATAAAAGACATGTAACGTGTAGTTTTCAACCGATAACTCTTATAATAAAGAGGGACAGGAATTTTAAACCATGTTTGATATTCAAGGAATAATAAACGATCTCTTAAGCAGGTTACATCTTATTGATTTGTCCCGTTTCTTTGTCCCTATCGCCGGTGTCGGTGGCGGGGTGGAAGCAAAAGAGCATGTTGCATTCATGCCGCTTCTGAAATTTACACTCATATTCCTTGCCAGTATTGGCGCCTTGTTTGGCCTCGGGCTTGCCTTTGCAGCAAAGAAATTTTCGGTTAAAGTAAACCCAAAAGTGGAACAGGTCTTAGATGTCCTTGCTCATGCACACTGCGGGGCATGCGGCTATGCCGGTTGTGAGCAATATGCAGAGGCAGTTGTAAAAAACCCGGATGTTCCTCCGAACCTCTGTATCCCCGGCGGCAAAAGGACATGTGAAGCAGTCGCATTGATAACCGGAAAGAAGGCAGAGGCAATTGAGCCCCATTTTGCGAGGATTATGTGTCAGGGTGATCGGAGTCGTTCAGCAAGGAAGTTCATATATGAAGGTGTTGAAGACTGCAGGGCTGTTATTCTCGCGGGCGGCGGTGATAAGGCATGCAGGTACGGTTGTCTCGGCTACGGAACCTGTGAGAATGTATGTCCTTTTGGTGCTATTACCATGACAGACGAGCGTCTTCCTTTTATTGATATCAATAAATGCACGGGGTGCAGAAAATGTGAATCCGCATGTCCGACAAAGGTTATCGAAGTACTTCCGGCCTCCAGACAGGTTTTAGTCACATGCCATTCAAAAGACAGGGGGGTGGATACGAAGAAGAATTGCCAGATCGGCTGTATAGCATGTGGTATATGTGTCAAGGTATGTCCATTTGATGCGCCTTCTATTGAGAATAACCTGTCACGGATAGATATCAATAAATGCAGGGTATGCGGTCTATGTGTTCAAAAATGTCCTACAAAAGCCATCACTGACTTCATACCGGAGCGGGCAAATGCCTTTGTACTGGATACATGTATCGGGTGCGAGATATGCACAAAGGTCTGTCCGGTCGATGCAGTTTCTGGTATCCCGAAAGAGAAACATGTCATTGATCAGACTCGATGCATCGGTTGCGGGATATGTACTGCTCTGTGCCCTGTTCAGGCAATAGGCGGGACTTTCAATGCAGCTGAGGTCTTTGCAGCAAAAAGGGAAGAGTCACAGGCAGCTTAGCCTACTCGATTACACGAAGACCGATTTTTTATTTATAAAATCTTCTCTCTTTCCTCTTTGCCAAAGAGGACTATTGTGTCTGTTAAAAAATATTGGAACTTCAGAAAATCTTCATGAACGTTTAAGTTCTTAGGTGATTCATAGCTTAATATTGAAGAAGAAGATGTTATCTGATATTATGTAATCGTATTCCACAAACAGAGAATTGACATGTATAGTCTTCAAAAAATACTCGTGAAATATCTCGAAGCCAATCCGACCCTTGCGGAATACCACCTCTCCGAGGATGAGATTCAAGAGGTTGCAGAATACCTGGGGAAATACTGTATTTCTATCCAGTTAGACGAAATTATCAGGATGGTGGAGGATCTCCTTGGGATTGACCCGACACTGGAGTGGAAGGAAATACTGACCGTTGCTGCGCGAAAGATTGTGGAGTTCCTCGATGCAGCAGCGGCTTCAATTAGAATTTTTGATGCTGAGACAGATAAGCTGATTGCCTTTGGTGCATATCAGTATGCAGAGACTAATCGATTAAAGAGTATTCCTGTTGAAAAGACAGTCGCAGGAAAGGTTATCAGGAGCGGCAAGAGCTATCTCGTGCCAAATATATTAGCGGAACCTGATTATAAAAATAAGGATATCGTAAAAGAGTATGGTTTTAACTCTCTTATGGCAGTTCCGATAAATATCCCGGGATTCCACAAGGATGAACCGGATGTCAAAGGGGCTATCCAGATTTATTACCTGGATAATGACAGGGAATTCGATCCTCTGGAAGTCACAAGCGCCGAGTTGCTTTCAAGGAGGATCAGCCATGTACTCGCGCGGAAACGCATCCTTGATCTCCAGAAACTTAATACCCAGAAAGAAAAGATCGTCGAAAAAATCTTTGTCAAACTGAGTCACCGTGAAGGGATAAAGATGAAGGATGTCTTCAGGATGATGATGCCGGAGCTCGTTGATATCATCCAGATACAAAGTTGCTCACTCTTTTCTATTTCACAGGACAAGAAACATGTTCAGACTGAACTCGAATACCCGGCAGGTCATGAAAGCCATGATAGTACCTGTCTGTTTGCGATCGAAGACCACCCCTTCTTTAATGCATTAATCAATGGTTCTGAAAAAATGGGTGACTATGAATATGAGCGAATAGATCAGTCGTATATTTTTATAAAGGATCCGCTAAAGAGCAGCCTGTCGAATGATGAGATGAAGAGATATGCAGTAAAGAATAATGTGAATTCCGTCCTCCTGATACCACTCAAGGCGCGGGACGAGGTTAATTATTTCCTCGTTTTCTATGCTACGGACCGGCGCAAGGAATTCACAGAGCAGGAGATTGAATTACTGAACTTTTTCGGAAAAGAGATTATGAAGGCCCTCAGGATCGAGAAACTCGATGATGTCCTGCATGATTTCAAAAATCCCAGTATAGCCATTGCCGGCTTTGCAAGGAGGGCTAAAAAATTAATTAATGCAGATAATATCCAGGCAGTAAAGGATAAAATAGCCGATTATATAGATATTATTTATCAGGAAACAATGAGAATACAGGAACTCGTCATTTATCCCGGTATCGAAGGACGTGAACGGGTTGTGGATGTGACAGAGGTTCTCAAGAGTCGCTTCAGGATAAACGAAGTGGCTATATCAGAGCAGAAGAGAATTAATATCAGTCTCATCCAGTCTGAATTACAAACCGGATTATTCATCTGCTGTTATCCTTTTGCTTTAGAACGTGTTCTGGATAACCTCCTCGATAACGCTACCAAGGCAATACCGGAAGAAGGAGGGGTACTGTCCATAAAAAGCTATCAGCAGGGAGCAATGGCGTGTGTAGAAGTCTCTAACACCGGAAGGATATCCGCGGACAAGATCGAGGAGATCAGAAAGGGCGATGTAAAAGGCCGCGGGCTTAATATCATCTACCGCTTTATACAAGGTCTTGGCGGGAAACTCGAGGTATCCACTGATCATGATTCAACAACCTTCCGGATGATGATCCCGCTTTGTGAAAGATAGGAGCCTTAATGACGAAACGGTCACCTCGCTCGATGGCGGACGCAGGAATGACAGCATATGTATAAACAGCACACGAGAATAAAAAACAAGAAGATCATGTGGGAAGGGAAGTTCCTCCGCTCAGTTCTTATTACATATGCTGACTCTTCAGGGCAACTGAGGGAATGGGAGGCGTTTGAACGGGTTCATTGCAAGGGAATAGTCGCTATCGTACCAGTAACTGATGATGAAGTTCTCTTGGTGAAACAATACAGGCCTCCGGTACAGAGATATGTTATTGAATTCCCGGCAGGGCTGAATGATAGAGAAGACACACTTGAAGGTGCTGCGCAGAGGGAGTTGCTTGAAGAGACCGGTTATGCCGCTAAAGAGATGCTTTTCCTGGCTGAAGGGCCCTTGTCTTCCGGCGCTTCTGATGAAATTATAACAGCGTTTCTTGCGAAGGGCCTTGAGTTCAAGGGTATCGCTGAGAGAGATGAAACAGAAGATATTGAGGTCTTAAATGTCCCGATAAAAGAGTTTTATCAAAGAGTGCATGAATTGAGCGAAAAAGGAGATTATGTTGATTTAAAAGCCTTCGGTCTTATGGAACTTGCAAGGAAGTATTTGTCGAATGACTTTATTATTCCTAAGAATACCTGAGTGCCCAGGGATACTCTATTCGTCATTCCCGCGGACAGACTGTGTCACAATTGTCATTCCGAAAAACTTTACTACTCGACTATTATTTTATAAAACTTTCTCTTACCGACTTTAATGATATACTCACCTTTTTGATCTAACCCAGTATTAGGATCTGTCACGGTACTGTCATTAATTTTAACGCCTCCCTGTTTGATTAAACGGATACCCTCGCTCGTGCTTTTTGCGAGGCCGGTATCTTTCATCACCTGCGGGAGCCAATTAATAATTGTTTTGGCAGAAGTTTCTACTTTCAAAAGGGGTAAAGTTATTCTGAAACTACTGAAAGTACCAGGCAATCCCTTTTTCTTATGTATGTGTTCGAACTCCTTCTGAGCCTTTATAGCGTCATCCTTGCTATGGTATCTTTCTATAATTTCGCACGCGAGAGCTTCTTTCGCTTGTTTGGGATGAACTGTCCCATCATGAAGGCCTTCTTTGAGGCGTGCCAGCTCGTCTAACGGTATATGGCTCACGAGTTCGTAATATTTCAACATGAGTTCATCGCTGATAGACATGATCTTTCCGAACATCTCTTGTGCTGGTTCAGTAATCCCGATATAATTCCCGAGGCTCTTGCTCATCTTCTTGACGCCGTCAAGGCCCTCAAGCAATGGCATTAGAATAAGACACTGCGGTTCCTGTCCGTGTTCTTTTTGCAGTTCCCTTCCCACAAGGAGATTGAATCTCTGGTCTGTACCGCCGAGCTCCACATCAGCCTGCAGTACAACAGAATCATACCCCTGTATCAATGGATATAAGAACTCATGGATGCTTATGGGGTTTTGGCTCACCCATCTCTGTTTAAAGTCATCCCTCTCAAGCATTCTCGCAACTGTGTAACTGCTGGCAATCTTTATCATGTCTCCGGCTGTCATATTGCTCATCCAGTCTGAGTTGAACACGATTCTCGTTTTTTCCGGATCAAGGATCTTGAATATCTGTTCCCGGTAAGTTCTTGCATTTTCAAGCACCTCGTCTCGAGTGAGGGGCTTTCGTATCTCGCTCTTTCCGCTCGGGTCCCCTATCATCCCTGTAAAATCACCAATAAGAAATATGACCTCATGCCCGATTTCCTGGAACTGGCGCATCTTTTCGAGCAGGACAGTATGGCCGAGGTGGATATCCGGTGCTGTTGGATCGAATCCGGCTTTTATCTTGAGAGGGGTTTTTCTTTGGTAAGATTTTTCTATTTTTTTAAGGAGATCTTCCTCAGTGATAATCTCGACCGCACCCCTTTTTATCAGTTCTATTTGTGTGTCCGGCGTAAGCATAGGCAGTATATTAAACTGTGAGCAGAACCAACGTCAATTACCTGCCCACATTATCTCAGTCTCAATTTCCCGAGGAAAATTCCGAGATACTTGTTGATCGGGTTGTCTCTGTGTAAGAATGGTATCAAAGGAGATTTTCTCGGTACAATATTATTCAATTCGTTGATAATCTGCTCATTTGTTTCGTGTGTCAGGCCCTCCCTGAAGACAGTGATTGCTTCCTGTTTTTTATGCGTGAGAAGGTATATCCTGCCGAGATTGAGATAATGGACAGAGTTATCGGGTTCACGTTCTATTGCATCTTTGCATAATAACATGGCCTTCCTTACCTGTCCCCGCTCTTTTGCTATGCAGAGTGCAAAGTATGACCAGATGGAAGGACTGTTTTCTTTCCTTAGTGCATGCTCAAAACAGGAGAGGGCGGGGAGCGATTTTCCCTGCGAAAGGTAGTATACCCCTTTGTTATATAAGTGCTGTGCCTCAGCATCATGCATATACTAATATAGTGAAATTCCCCGACATTGTCCAAAATAAAATTGACTTTTAGAGGGAGTTTTATAGATAATTCGTTATTAACAGGTTACTTTACCAGGAAATGATAATTATCCTGCATAATACAACTGTCATGTATTAATGCTTTAAACCTCTTAAAAAACAGAGAGGATACCATGAGGGTTCAATTAACATTACTCCCTCTCAAGAAAAAAGCTGCTCTGCCTGTAAACTACAGTTATTTCCTGACAAGCCTGATCTATCAAATCATAAAAAATTCCTCTGAAGATTATTCCCGTTTTCTCCATGATGAGGGATACAAACTTGGAGAGAGCAAGAAGGGCTTCAAGCTTTTTACTTATTCCATGTTAAGAAGTGAGAAGTTCAGAATCTATGGAGAGAAGATCATATTTATAGATAGAAAAATTAAGTGGCAAATTTCATCGCCTGTGGACAATTTCATTCAGCATCTTGTCACAGGAGTATTTGCCGAAGGACAGGAGATAGAAATAAACCCCGGTTTAAGCGGCTTAAGCGGTTTGAACCGGTTTTTAGTAGAACGGATTGAAACGCTTCCGAGACCGGAATTCAAGAAAACTATGCGTTTTACCTGCCTGTCGCCTATAACGGTAAGTAAAGTATCTTTCCCCACTTCTTTGGAAAAGGGGGGTGAGGGGGGATTTTACGGTAAGGCATCAGAAGATTCCCCTCGCCCTTTGCGGGAGAGGGTTAGGGTGAGGGGGGATACAGAAAAACTCCGTTGTCATTATCTCCGTCCCTGGGAAGAAGGGTTTTCAGAGGCTGTCAGGAACAATCTTATAAAGAAATTTAAAATTGTTCACGGAAAAGATATAAATGATCCGCATTTTAAGATAACAATTGATGCCGGATATATGAACAGGAAATGCGGAAAGATAACAAAAAACATAAATTTTAAAGGGACAAACATCATCGGCTTCATGGCGCCTTTTGAAGTGACTGCCAGTCCTGAGCTTATCAGAATCGGTTATGAGGCCGGGTTTGGAGAAAAAGGGAGCATGGGATTCGGGATGGTGAAGGGAACGGTTCAAACCGCTTGATCAGTTCAAACCGTTTAATCGGGTTGATCTATTTGAACGGTTTTTTCGGTTTGAGCGGCTTGAACTGTTTGAACGGCTTTAACGGTTTAAACTGTTCGTTAGAGAGGAGGAGAGATGCCTTTATTTAGCTGGACAGGAAATCCGTGGGTAGATACGGGGGTTGCAGCAATTCAAGAATGGAATAAAAAACAAAGACCTGAAGACATTTCAAGAGAAGATATTGAAAACATCGCTGCGGTATTGATTGCCCTTTATTTGACAGATCCTTGGAAGAAAAGTCTTTTTTCTGTTTTCCCAAATAATCCGATAACAAATCCTTCTATTAAAAACAAGAAAAGGCAATTATTGGAATATTACAAAAATTTAATAGAGGGTATCGTTCCAATCGAGAAACAAGGAAATTGCATTGCTTGTGGAAGACGGAATACTGTCAGCGGTAAAAATAGAATGCATATTCCTTTGACTGGATATGAAGGATCGCACTTTTTTTCTTTTAAAACAATAGGGGTCGATTATTGTGAAGCATGCACTTTTGCAGTGCAGTGTTCTCCACTTTTATTTTATAGATGTGGAAAGCTTCTTCTTTTGCATTCAAATTCGTCAAAAGTTATGCAATATTGGGCAAGGAAATGCATATCTGAAGTGCAGAGGCAGATGGCAACCAGAAACTTCACAGGTTGTTTTAACGAAAAATATACTAATCCAACAAATGCCCTTTTTCATATAACTCAGAATTTAATACTTTCTTATGACGAGCAATGGATTGATGAACTTGCATCAATTCGCACATATCATTTCACGAATTATAATCAAGGTCCAGAGCTTGATATCTATGATTTGCCGACCCCTGTATTCCGATTTCTTGCTTATGTTAAATCTCATCCAAAATATAAAGATTGGTTAAGGATAGTTTATAAAGGATATCAAAAAAGCAAAAGAAAACCAGAGAAAGAATACAAAAATAAGAATAATTCAGTTTATCAATCATTGCTAAAAGGTAAGTCCATTATAGGATATTTCATTGATAATAAAACTAAAACAGCAATTGGAGGTTGGAGTCTCTTAAAACATTATTTAAAGGAGGTGATAGGTATGGATGCATCTCGAATCGAAGCCATAAAAAGACTAGGAGATGAAATATCAGAACTTATTAAGATTTCGGTAAATGGGAAAAAGCGACTTGGCCAGATTGAAAGAGCAACAAATTATGCATCATTTCGTAACACTCTGCTTCGCTTAATGAGAGACAGGGTAGCATTAAAAACAGAAACTCCACTCTTTACATTCGATGACTATGCAAAATATCTTTTCCCCGAAGGAGCAATGGGCTGGAAAGAAACACAGGATTTATTACTTTTTAGACTTTATGAAAATCTTCACATCTGGCTGGTTTCAGAAGGTCTTGTAATAGAAGAAACAGAAGAATCTGAGGAAGAAGTTACTACATAATAAGACTTTAAAAAGGAGGGATTGAACATGTCTAAAAATATTCTTGGTTTTGTATTAATTGATGCACCTCATTCAGCTCTCAATAATGCTGGCCAAGATGCAGGTGCACGAACAGAAAATGCTGTAGTTGTAAAAGTTATAAGAAAGGGTAGAAGTGTTTATCCTTATGTTTCGGCACAGGCATGGCGATATTGGTGGCGTAGCACACTTCAGGAAAAGTTTAATTGGTCGTTGTCTCCCATAATAAGAGAAGCTAAAGTTGCTTTTACAAGTGCTAATCCGTTTATTTATCCCGATGATGATGTGTTTGGTTATATGCGGGCGTTAAAGAAAGCACTGGGAGGCACATTGACACGTCTTTCTCCCTTGAAATGTTCACCACTTATTTCAGTATTTGAGACTATTCCAACTGATGATTTTGGTGTTATGTCGCGACAAGAAGGTGATCCTGTACCCTTTGAGCATCAGTTTTATTCCACAGTGTTAAAAGGAATTTTTTCCTTAGATTTACATAGTATTGGAATATATTATGATACGGAAAGAACCGGATATAAAAATCTTGATGGAAAATATGTAGAAACAAAAGAAATTAAGGAATCAATTAAAAAAACTGGGGCTACAAAGGTCAAGAACGCATGGAGGCTGCCAAAGACAGAACGTACCAAACGGGCAAAAGAAACGATTTCAGCCCTACCCTTTATTTACAGTACTACCAAATCCGCTGGGCATCTAACAGATGTGACTCCTAAATTTATTGTTCTAACTGTGATAGAGGGTGGCAATCATATTTTTATGAATATAGCAAACGACAGTTATGATAAACCTCTGATAAACGTTTCTGCTTTAAAACAAGTCATTGGAGATTATAAAGACATCATTCTTTCTGATATATATATCGGTAGGCAAGAAGGTTTTCTGGATAATGTTGCAGAAGAATTAAAGGGGTTAAAAATAGAAGGTAAGAATATTCATATGTCTTCTCCGAAGATAGCTGTCGAAAATTTCGTGAAAACTGTAGAGAGCTATCTCTCATGAGGTGTATATGAAACTCTATAGAATACATCTTAATGGTTGGTCAGCATCCTTTCGTTATCCCATCTTTATAAGCGGCTTTCAACCGACTTTACCAGTACCACCTCTTTCAACTATTTATGGTCTTCTCTCTTCTGCAAAAGGTGCTTTAGTTACACCAGAGGATGTCCGAGTCGGTTATGTTTTTAAAAGCAAAGGCAAGGCAATTGATTTAGAAACTATTTATGAACTTTCTGAACCATTAAAGGCAAAATCTAATGTTTGTAAAAGAGAATTGCTTTTTGAACCTAATCTATATCTTTATATTGACAAGCAGGATTATGCTGTGGTTTTTCAAAAACCATATTATCCTTTATTGATTGGTCGATCAACAGAGTTGGCAATGGTTAATGAAATAAAAGAAATTGAATTAACGGAGAAAAATAATCTCTTGATTGGTGGTACAGTAATTCCATTCCCCACTGAAGGAATTTATGGGCCTTTACAAGCTTTACCTACACACTTTACAAATAAAATTCCAAGAAAAGCTTTGGGAACACGTCCATTCTATATGATTGAAAAGTTTATTCCTTATGACAAGCGATTATTACCATTTGATGAGGAAATGGGTTGGGGAGTATGGATGCATTAAGAGAGGTTATTTTACTTGCTAAATCTGATCCGCCTGAAACACTTTTTGAACATACGAAAAATTGCCTGTCAGTATTCAGGTCTGTCAGGCTAAATTATCCTTCTATACCTGAACAATGTGGGGTTAAGAATTTTTATGAACATTTATTTTATGCCATCATTCTTCATGATATTGGCAAAGGCGCCAAAGGGTTTCAAAGATGTTTATTTAAATGCACTCGATGGGATTATAGGCATGAAATTCTTTCAGCAGGGTTTGTATCTTGCGTAAATGCTCTTGAAGACATAGAGCGGAAAGCCATTGCCCTTGCGATTATTTCCCATCACAAAAGCCTTTCTGAAATACGAGAGAGATATAATACGACTTTCCCAACTGGCCAGGAGAGATTTACTGAATCTTTGAATGACCTGACGCCCAATTTTGCATCCTTAATCGATTTGTTACAAAGAGTTCGGTGCATGAGTGTAGATTTTTTAGGATATGAAGTAGCTCCTTTTAAATTACCTTCTTCTATTGAAGATTTAATAGATGCTTATCAATATGCTGTACGTTGGTATAAGACTTTGATTGATGAGAGCAAAAGCGTTACTCTTTCACCTTATGGCATTTTTCTTCGCGGCTTCCTTATAACCTGTGACCATCTCTCATCAGGTGGTAAAGAAGAGATATTAGATGGGATTAGAGATATTTCAAAAAAATTAACAGGTTTTAAATTAAGACCTTTCCAGGAAAAGTCAAAACTAATCACCGGAAGTTCTTTTTTGGCTGCTCCAACAGGTTCCGGTAAAACTGAAGCAAGTTTATTGTGGGCAGAGAACAATCAGCGCGGAGGTAACCGTATCTATTATGTCTTGCCTTATATGGCCAGCATAAATGCAATGTATAACAGATTATCCAAATATTTCGGTGCAAATAATATTGGCGTATTACATGGAAAGGCAAGTTACTTTGTATATAAAACAATGTTAGAGAGAAATTATTCGCCTTATGATGCTGTAAAATATGCAAGAGAGACTCAGAACTTATCTAAAAAGCTTTATCGCCCATTGAAAATTCTTACCCCATTCCAGATTTTTAAAGCTTTATTTGGGATCAAAGGATGGGAGGCCCAAATATCAGAAATGTCAGGAGGGTTGTTTATTTTTGATGAAATTCATACCTACGACCCCCATGTTACGGCACTAATTCTTAAAACTATTCAGTACTTATCGAAGCTTGATTCAAAGTTTCTTTTTCTTTCTGCAACATTTCCTGATTTTTTAAAAGATAAAATTCGCAATATTATTCCTGGAATAACAGACTATGGTCTAAATGAAACTATAGAAGGCGACAAAAAACTGCTATTTACACCAAGACACAGAATTTGTTTGATTGAAGGCCAAATAACTGAGCATACAGACAAGATAATAGAGTTTCTGTCAGAAGGGAAGCGGGTACTTGTGGTTTGCAATACTGTTAGGCGTGCGCAGGAAATATATCAACAACTGCAACCTCATGCTCAATCTTCTGAATTATTACATGGAAGATTTATTTTGCGTGATAGAGAAGGAAAAGAGAGGGTTCTTAATAATGTTCAATTACTGGTTGGTACACAAGCTATCGAGGTTTCACTTGATCTTGACTTCGACATCGGTTTTCTTGAGCCAGCTCCTATTGATGCACTTATTCAAAGACTTGGGCGAATCAATAGAAAAGGATTAAAAGGCATCGTTCCTGTTTATATCTGCACTGTAGCTTCTGAAAAAGATAAGTATTTTTATGATATGAACAGAGTGAATAAGACTTTAAGTGCATTAGTTGATGGTGAAGAATTAACGGAAAAGCGAGTAGTTGAACTTGTAAATACAGTCTATATGGACGGATATAATTCCAAAGAGGAAAGCCTCTTTCAAACTGCTAAAAATTCTTTTGAACGAGTCATCGAGAATCTCCACCCATTTGAAGATTCTGATGAAAAAGATGATTTTTATGAAATGATTCGTTCTTTTGAGGTAATTCCTAAACGGTTCGAATCTGAATATCTTGAATATAAAGAGCAAAATAAACATTTCGAATCTGTGAGGTATTTTTCAAGCGTTTCTTTAGGTCAAGGCGCAATGCTAAGACAAACTAATCGTCTTGACAGAAGATCTGATGGCTATTGGGTAGCAGATGCACGATATGATGAACTTGGCTTGCATATAGATAAAATCGAGACAGAAATAGGGAATATTGACTAATGCTACCCATTACCGGCACGGAGTTCAACTATTACGACATCTGCCGGCGGAGGTTGTAGTTATTGTCAGCTTTTATAAGGCTCGTAACCGAGGAGAGAAAAGTAGGAAATAATGTTTCGTAGGAGACTTTTAATGGATTATGGATTACTGGATGACAGGAAGCTTTTGAATCTCCTTTATACACTGAATATTGATTAGTCAATAATAAATTGATAAAATAGTCTTAATTCTGGTCAACCAGAAAGGAGGTCATTATAAATGAAAACACTTTCGTTATCAGAGGCCAAGATGAAGCTGAGCCAGCTTGTTGAGTCTGTCAGCACGACCGACGA
>Ga0209270_1001758_pt1 | contig 26838 bp, 20 predicted proteins | sample MTBAKSrepl1MetaG_FD_187456 | JGI IMG/M metagenome (GOLD analysis project Ga0209270, IMG submission 187456) | Enrichment culture microbial communities from Arthur Kill intertidal strait, New Jersey, USA, that are MTBE-degrading - MTBE-AKS1... | ecosystem: Environmental > Aquatic > Marine >...
GATAGGGATTCCTTGCTGCCTTTCAATAAATGCTATCCCGCGCCCGGGGGCGGTGGCCGAACGATATAAACGCATTTTGTTGCAGCCCTTGGGCAGAGACCCCCACGGGCGGGCAGAACGCTGTTTGGTTGCGGCCGTCAGGCCGCCTTGGGCGCCAGGCACAGGGTTTATTTAGTTGGCATTGGAAAAACAAAGGCGCTATAAGAGGCCTTTGATGAATCACGGCAGGGATTATACAACAGGAAAAACTTTTTTCAAGCCATTATGGACACATCTTCCAGCCAAGATTTGGGCAAAGGCGCCGACCAGGCGGCGGACAGGGCCTCCTTTGTCTCGCAACTGGGGCCTCTTCTCTTTCTCACCACCATCTTTTTTATAAATTTTGTGGGCCGGATTGTCCTGGCGCCCCTCTTGCCGAGCATCGAGGCGGACCTGGGCATTGCCCATGCAGAGGCTGGTTCGTTTTTTCTGCTCACCTCCATGGGTTATTTCATCACGCTTCTCTGTTCGGGCTTTGTGTCCTCCCGCCTCAACCACCGCAGGACCATTGTCCTGTCCGCCATTTCAGTGGGCGGGGCCCTCATCGGCGTTTCCCTGTGCCACGGCCTGTGGACCGTGAGGGCAGCCCTCTTTGTGGTGGGCATGTCCGCAGGGATCTATCTTCCCTCGGGCATTGCCACCCTGACCTCCCTGATCGATCCCCGGCACTGGGGCAAGGCCATTGCGGTGCACGAACTGGCGCCCAATCTGGGGTTTGTGGCGGCCCCCCTTCTGGCAGAGGCCTTCATGATCTGGTTTCCCTGGCGGGGCGTCATTGTCTTCCTTGGGATCAGCTCTATCATGGCCGGGGCGGCCTTTCATTTCTTGGGAAGAGGGGGCGATTTCCCCGGAGAGTCCCCCAATTTCGGCTCCCTTAAGAACCTCTTCGCGGAGCGGGCCTTCTGGATTATGGCCGTCCTTTTCTGTCTGGGCATCTGCGGGACACTGGGGATCTACACCATGCTGCCCCTCTACCTGGTGATCGATCAGGGATTCAACCGCAACTGGGCCAACACGCTGGTGGCCTTGTCGCGCATTCCCAGCGTATTCATGGCATTTGTGGCCGGATGGCTGAGCGATCGCTTCGGGCCCAGGATGACCATCGCCGGCGTGTTTTTGATCACAGGCCTGCTGACTATTCTCCTGGGGACGGTTTCCGATGCATGGATCGTGGCCCTGGTGTTTCTCCAGCCGGTGATTGCCGGCTGTTTCTTCCCCCCTGGCTTTGCAGCCCTGTCTGCCATAGGACCTCCCAGTTCCCGCAATGTCTCGGTCTCCCTCACCATCCCCGCGGCCTTTGTGTTCGGGGGCGGCGCCATTCCCATCGGCATCGGCATGATGGCCGACATGGGGTTCTTCGACCTGGGAATCGCCCTGACCGGCTTGGTGATCCTGACCGGCTTCATCTTGGCCCTCTTCCTGAGGTCGGCCCGTGGATAAGGGTCCGGCCAGGACCTCAACGGATCAGATCGATTATCGTCTTGGTAAAATAGTTCTGTGGGAGCGGCTTCCGAGCCGCGAAACGTCGCGGCAAGATGCCGCTCTCACAGAGCATTGCCACCCGATCTGCCTCATAATGAGAATTTCTGAAAGGATTACGAATGGATTGACAATCCCTTCAGAATGTGGTATCAAACTGAACCAAAATTAAATTTATTGAGCTTATATTGTTGCCATTGCATGATTTCAAGAGTCGTTGTATGATCTCAATATTCAGAGGATAAAACCCTGACGGGTAAATTCCGGAGTTTAGAATCTTTGTCCGTAACTTCTCCGCAACGTGCCAAGAAGTTTCCCCGTGGGGGTCTCTGCCCAAGGGCTGCAAAAACCGAATCGAGCTCCTGGGAACGGCAGCAGGGCTCTAAAATACGGTCTGTTCCAGCCCCAAGGAGAGGCTTTCACCTGCCCGCCATGCGAGCGAGGCGAGTCAGGCGGGTGGGGCGGTATGTCCTTGCTGCCTTTCAATAAACGGTATCCCGAGCCCGGGGGCGGTCGCCGAACGATATGAACGCATTTTATTGCTTTTTGTCTGTGAGTTTTCTGGAACGTGCGAAGAAGTTTGCCCGTGGGGGTCTCTGCCCAAGGGCTGCAAAAACCGAATACAGCTTATGGGGACGGCAGCAGGGCTTTGAAACTCAGTCTGTTCCAGCCCCAAGGAGAGTGTTTCATGGATAGGGATTCCTTGCTGCCTTTCAATAAATGCTATCCCGCGCCCGGGGGCGGTGGCCGAACGATATAAACGCATTTTGTTGCAGCCCTTGGGCAGAGACCCCCACGGGCGGGCGGGCAGGCAGGCAGGCAGGACGCTGTTTGGTTGCGGCCGTCAGGCCGCCTTGGGCGTGAGCCTTTTATCTGGGGTCTTGGTCCGACCGGCAATGCTTCCCCGGTTTATTGAGATGATACGAGTCGTTGATAAAAGCCTGAATGGCGTATTCAGGGGATGAAAGGCGCAGGCCTGAACCCCGTGCTTGATGGGCGGGGGTGACCCCTCTTCTTTTGCCGCAATGGGGGCGTCCGTGGTTATGGACCTTCTTAGAAGACATCTCAGCGCCTTTGTGGGTCTGGGCATCACAGTGGTCTTTTTGGCCCTGTTTGTCTTGAGGCCGGGCCTTGTATGGACCCTGGATCTCAAGCTCTATGACCTGATGATGGGGCTGAGGGGCGTGCCGCCGGATCCGGCCAGCATCGTGCTGGTCCAGATTGACGACAAGTCCCTGGAGCAGATGGGCCCGTTGCCGTGGCCGGCCGCACGGATCGCCCAAGGCCTGAGAGACGTCAGCAAAGGCAAGCCCAAGGCCGTGGGACTGGACGTGGCGTCTTCAGCTCTGGCAGGAAACAAGGCCATGGTCGAGGAACTGAAGGGCCTGGAGGCCTTGTTCGCAAAGGAGGTCCTTGGCAAGGAGGGGGAAGCCGGGAGCCAGATTCTCGAGGCCATTGCAAAAGCGAGAAGCAGGCTGCAGGGGGAGAAGGCATTATCGGATGCCATCCGTGAGGCCGGCAACGTGGTGATCCCTGTTCGTCCGGGCCAATCTGCGGCCCGGGGTGGGGACCTGACGCCCATGGGCATCAAACAGCGATTGCTTGACAGAGACGGAATCCTGAGAAGGGAACCCCTCCTCCATGACGACCATATGGGCCATGTCCCTTCCTATGGCCTGGCGCTGGCCATGCAGGGCCTCGGTCTTCAGGCGGATGCCATAAGCACAGGGAAATCAAGGGTGCGCATCGGCCCGCTTGACATACCCACCGATCCCTCATTTGCCATGTGGATCAACTTCAGGGGACCTTCGGGCTCATTTGAGATCTGTTCCTTTTCCGATGTGATTGCCGGCGCCGTCAGGCCGGGCGCTTTCAGCAATGCGGTTGCCCTGATCCATGTCTCGGCATCGGGCCACGGCCACAGGGTTCAGACCCCCATGGGTCCTATGCCAGAAGGAGAGCTTGCCGGCAACATCGTCGAGACCATCATGGGCAAGGCCTTTATCCGGCAGCCCGGGTGGGGTTTTTATGCGGGGATCCTGGGGATGCTCGCCATTGGAGCCATGATAGCCCTTGTTTTCCCCGGTATGGGGCGGGCCGTCTCAGGGACGGCCGCCCTCGGTCTTTTTCTGGCCCTTTCAGGGGTTGGCGTGTGGATGTTCGTCTTTAAAGGCCTCTGGGTCCCCATGGCCTGTCCCCTGCTGCTACTGGTGTTTGGATATGCAGGGGCCGCGGTCCTGAAACAACCAGGCACTCGGCCGGCCAAAGAAAAGACCGCCTCGGTCTCCCCGGAGACGAACCGGCTCCTTGCCCTTACCTTTTATAAGGAAGGGATGCTCGATATGGCGTTCGACAAGCTGCGCCTGGTTCCGGTGGACGATGAGACCAAAAAGACCCTTTATGCCATCGGCCTGGATTACGAAAAGAAAAAGCAGTTTGCCAAGGCTGTGGCTGTCTACGAATATATAGAGGCCCACGACAGCCAGTATCGAGATGTCCAGAAAAGAAAACGAAACCTCATGACATCCAGCGAGACCATGGTCCTGGGCGACAGCATTTCCGGCGATCTCGCTTCGGGTCAGGAAATTCGGGGGCTTCAGACCCTCGGGAGGTACAGGATCATAAAGGAGATCGGCCGGGGGGCCATGGGAAGGGTCTATCTGGGCAAAGACCCCCGCATCAACCGGGCCACGGCCATCAAGGCCTTTCAGTTCTCAGAAGATTTCGAGCCGGAGGAGGTCCAGAAGATGAAGGATACCTTCTTCCGGGAGGCGGAAAGCGCCGGGACCCTGTCTCACGCCAATATCGTCACCATTTATGATGCGGGCGAGGAAAAAGGCCTGGCTTATATCGCCATGGAATATCTGGACGGCCACAGCCTGGATCAATATACAAAAAAGGGAACCCTGCTGCCCATGCGCAAGGTCATGGACTATGTGGCTGATATTGCAGATGCCCTCCATTACGCCCATGAGAAGGGGATCGTCCACAGGGATATCAAGCCGGCCAATGTCATGCTCCTGACCAATGGAACCATAAAGATCACCGATTTCGGCATTGCCAGGATAACCGCCACATCCCAAACCCAGGCCGGAGTGGTCAAGGGCACCCCGTTTTACATGTCGCCCGAGCAGTTCTCCGGTGCAAAAGTGGATGGGCGATCCGATATTTTTTCCCTGGGGGTCATGCTGTTTCAGCTTCTCACAGGGACCCTTCCGTTTACCGGCAAGACGCCTGTCGAGCTCTTGCAAAAGGTAATGAAGGAACCCCACCCTGACCCAAGACAATTCAATCCCAAGATCGTCGCTCCTCTGGTCAAGATAATGGACAAGGCCCTTGAGAAAGATCGCGACAAGCGCTACCAGGATGCGGCACATATGGCCTCTCACCTGAGAGTGCTTGGGAAAAGGATCGACGAGGCGATTGCCAAATGGCGGGCAAGCAAGAATAAGGCCTGAAATGCCTTTTGGCGGCCGGTTGCAAGAGGCCTCTGGTTGTAAGGTTTTCTGAAGAAGATTGATCTGCCGTATGCAATGGGTTAGTATGTCTACAATGCCGTTACGTTAATACGGGCATTGCGCAGCCGGCGGCATTATTGGCGTCAGGGCATTAAAATACAGTCTGTTACAGCCCCAAGGAGAGGCTTTCACCTGCCCGCCATGCGAGCGAGGCGAGTCAGGCGGGTGGGGCGGTATGTCCTTGCTGCCTTTCCATACACATTATCCGACGCCCGGGGGCGGTCGCCGAACGATATGAACGCATTTTATTGCAGCCCTTGGGCAGAGACCCCCACGGGCAGGCAGAACCCTGTTTGGTTGCGGCCGTCAGGCCGCCTTGGGCATCAATTTTAGGACGCGATAAATAGATGGGCGGCCCGGTGACGGCCTGAGAGCGGGTTTCTGGCCCAAACAGTGCGGCGCATCAATGAGCGAGGGTTTCACGTACCAGCCATGGCAGAGATAGAATCATCTGGCATTACGGATGTCGGCAGAAAAAGAAAAGGGAATGAAGATTCCCTGTTTCTGGATGATGCCCTGGGTCTTTACATCGTTGCCGACGGCATGGGCGGGCACCAGGCCGGCGAGGTCGCCAGCAGAGTGGTGGTGGAGACCGTTCGGGATTATATCACACGGTTCAGGGGGGACGCTGCGGCCGAGGAACTGGCCGATTCCGACGAAACCCTCTCGAAAGAGGCAAATCGGCTTCTTTCCGCGATCTTGCTGGCCAATCGAGGGGTATACCGGCTCTCCAAGAGCAAGCTGGCCTACCGAGGCATGGGCTCCACGGTCTCGGCTGTCTATCTGACCGGCGAAACCCTGGCAGCGGCCAATGTGGGCGACAGTCCCATATTTTTGGTGCATAACGGGAACATCGAGCTCCTATCGGTTATACACACGGTATATTCCGAGCATGCGGCGCTGGATCCTGCGGGCGCCAAGATGCTGGGGCCCAGGTTTAAACATATGCTCACACGCGCCATGGGGATCAGCGAGACCGTAGTGCCCGATATCTCCGAGATTCAGTTGTTCGAGGGGGATTGTCTTACGATCTGCTCCGACGGATTGACCGACAAGGTGTCGCCGGAGGAAATTCTTCATATTGTCGACAGGGAACGGCCTGAAAGGGCCTGCCGTCTGCTGGTGGACATGGCCAATGAACGCGGAGGAGACGACAACATCACTGTGATTACGCTCAAGGTGAAATCCCTCAGGCGCGAACGGCCCGGAATCATGGGAATCATATCGCAACTCATTGATTGGTTTTCTAAATTTCCTTTAAGAAATAAAACTACTTAAAGCGAGGGGACTGCGATGCCGACATTAACATTACGATACAAGGAAAGCGTCCTGAAGGAATATGATATTCCAAAGGACAGGGCTTTGACGATCGGCCGACACCAAGGCAATGATATCGTAATAGAAAACCTGGCTGTGTCGGGACATCACGCCAAGATAGACTTTACGGACAACGGGTATTTATTGACCGATCTAAAAAGCACCAACGGCACCTTTGTCAACGAGGAGCTTGTTTCCACCCATTGGCTTCGGCACGAAGATGTCATTATCATCGGCAAGCACACCCTTGTTTTCGCCTATGGGGAGCAAGAGCCCCAGCCGGAGAGCGTGCCTGAAGGCATGGACCAGACAATGGTGATGGACACGGACGTCTATCGCTCCCTTTTGTCCAAGAACGTACCCGCGCAGGCCATCCAGTCGCCCCCCCCAGAGCCCTCGGGCATGCTTTCCTTTCTCGCCGGCGGCGAGGGGGAGGTTCAGCTTTCAAAGAAATTGACGAAAATCGGGAAAGATCCTTCCTGCGACATTGTTATCAGCGGCCTGATGGTGGGAAAAATAGCCGCCACCATCAGCAGGAGGCCGGCAGGCTATTATCTGAGTTACGTAAGTGGAATGGCCAAACCCAAAATCAATGGTCAGACCATCAAGGAGTCGGCCAAAATCAACGAATTTGATGTCATTGAACTCGGTCCTCTCAAGGCAGAGTTTGTTTTGGAGAAATAGGCGGCCCGGTTTTTGAGGGACAGAAGATGATAGATTCCGTTCGCACGGAATTGCCAGTCGACTTGGACGATGTTCAAACCATCGGCCGGTACGAGATCCTGAGCAAACTGGGACAGGGAAGCGCGGGCATCGTGTTTCTGGCAAAGGACCCTTATATTGAAAGAAACCTGGCGCTCAAGCTCTATCATCCTGGCTCAGATCCCGAGCGAAAGAAGTTTTTTGTGGAGGCTCAATCTGCCGGCAGGCTGAACCATGCTAATATCGTCACCATTTACGATGCGGGCATGCATGGCGATTTCTGTTACCTGGCCATGGAATATATCGAAGGACCCACCCTTGCCAGATTCTGCAGCAAGAATGCCCTTCTCCCCTTGCCCGAAGCTGTCAAAATCACCATCAAAATATGTCTGGCATTGGATTACGCCCACAAGCAGGGGATTGTGCATCGAGACATCAAGCCCTCCAATATATTAATCCAAAAAAACATGGTTCCCAAGATCTCCGATTTCGGCATTGCCCAGATTCCTGAACAGCCCACGGAATTGGGTCTCTTCGGGACCCCAAGCTATATGCCGCCTGAGCAGATCAGCGAACAGGCTGTGGGCCCGCAGGGGGACATCTTTGCATTAGGCTGCGTCTTCTATGAACTTTTGACCGGCAAAAAGGCCTTCTGCGGTGAGAACAACTTTACCACCATCTACAAGGTCATGAACGAAGAGCCTCCTCCTGTGTCCGCCCTTCGGAAAGATCTGCCTAAAGAGCTTGACGCGATCACCGGGAGGGCCATAAGGAAACGTTCCAGCGAACGCTACCGGGACTGTATGGAATTCGCGCATCACCTCAGGAAATTTTTGCTGTGTCTGGGCGGGGGCAAGAAAAAATCAGGGCAGGTATTCGTCGAGTTCCTGCAAAATGTCCCGTTTTTCCACAATTTCACCAGACAACAGGTGGAAGGACTCCTCTCTTCGGCACGGATTTTCGATGCCCCCAAAGGGACAGAGATCGTCAACGAGGGGAACCTCGATAACAGCTTCTTTATCGTTTTGAGCGGCAGATGCAAGGTGCGAAAAGACGGTATGGACGTTGCCGTTATCGAGAGCGGGGAATGTTTTGGAGAGATGGCTTACCTGGCAGAGCAACCCAGGACCGCGACCGTGGTAACGGAAACCACCTGCCTTTTTATTGAATTCAGCTCGATTCTTATGGAAAAGCTGTCGACATCCATCCAGTTGCTTTTCTATAAAAACTTTGCCAAAACACTGGCAACCCGGCTCACGATCACGACCTCGCATCATTGACCCATCCGGATTGTCTGGATGCGTGTCAACTGGCGCCGGGCCGTCCGTTCCCATGCAGCCCAACGGCGCGTCTGAAAACGGGAATCATGAGAATCCTTCTGACCAACGACGACGGTATCCACGCTCCGGGTCTCTTCGCCCTTTACGAGGCCCTGAGATCGGAGCATGAGGTCCATATCGCGGCGCCTGAGACGGAGATGAGCGCGGTGGGACACGCCATTACCCTGACGTCGCCCATCCGTGTACAGGAGGTGCGAAAGAAGGGCCGCTTTTTCGGCTATGCGGTCAAAGGGACCCCGGCCGACTGCGTCAAGATCGCGGTCCAGGAACTCCTGGACCGGCCCCCGGACGTGGTCCTCTCCGGGATCAATGCCGGCGCCAACGTGGGGGTCAATATCCTGTATTCGGGCACGGTCTCTGCAGCCACCGAAGGCGCCTTTCTGGGCATCCGGTCAGCGGCCGTATCCATTGCCGCGTTGAGAGATCCGGACTTCCGGTTTGCGGCCCGGTTCAGCAGAGACCTGGTGCGGTTCATGGTGGAGAGCGATTTGAGCGACGGGACCGCCCTGAATGTGAACATCCCCGGGGTGCGGCCTGAAGAGATCCGGGGCGCGCTCCTGGCCCGGCAGGGGACCTCCCGGTTTGAGGAGCGCTTTGAACGCCGCAGCGACCCGAGAGGCAACGTCTACTACTGGCTCACCGGCGAGACATTCATAGAAAACGGGAACCCGCGCAACGATTCCGCGGCCCTCAAAGAGAACTACATCACCATCACCCCCCTCCACTACGATCTCACCTGCGAAAAAGAGCTGAAGCGGCTGGAAGGCTTTGCTCTGCCGCAGCCAAGGACAGGGGCATTGCCGAACCCGGGATCCAAGGACTGAGGGAACAAGAGACGAAGAGAGCTCCCCGGGTCTTCCCTCCTCCACCCCCTCCCTTAAACCTTGACATCCGCCCATGACGTGTGCTATGAGCCTGTGCAAAATCACGGACATGACGCGTAGTTGAGGCGCAAAACGCATCATCTGAAAGATTCGGGGCAGCTGCGGCTTCAGCCTCACAACGGCTTTCGGGCCCGCTTGTCTGGATCTGGGCGAAGCCGTCCCCCGATTGATTGAGATGATGCTGCAAAACCTGAGAAAGGAGGTGATGGGAAACAGCTTCCACCGGCTGTTATTGCGGCAAGATTTTTGCTTTCAAAAGGCTTTCTATCGGGCAGGTCGTAGTTTTCAGGCACAGGTTCCACCATTAAACATTCGTTTTGGCGTTTATCGTTTTCCTGGAAAATTTGAAACCCATACGCTGTTGGATGGGCTGGAATTATGCCGACGACGGTGAATTTGCGCGAAGGCTGATCATTTCCTGCACTGCTTCTGCATCATGGCGCTGCTCCAGTTGAGGCAGTCTCCTCTCACCGAATCCACCGCCTCAGGTCCCGTTCCTGCGGGCAGGCATTTTCCACACGGGTGGTGAATTAACGCTGCACAACAAAAAATAGTGACATGAACCGTTTTGAATACGGATCCGAGGCGCACAGCTTTTGAGGAAAGCTTATCCCAAGGCCGTGCGTAAAGTGAGCCGGCACCAGGCTCGAATGCGAGGAGGAACATCATGAATTCATTATGGGTCTTGTTGTGGTGGGTGGTTATTGTGGTCCTGGGATACTGGGTCTATGCGCGGCATGTGGCCAAGACCGTCTTCGATGTGGACGAAGGACGGGCAACGCCCGCGAAGATGTATATGGACGGCGTTGACTTCATGCCGACCAACAAGAACGTGTTGTACGGCTTCCAGCTCAATTCCATTGCCGGGGCCGCGCCTATCATCGGTCCTATTGTGGCGCTGCAGTGGGGCTGGGTCCCGGCCCTCCTGTGGCTGGGACTGGGGGTCTTTTTCATTGGATGGCTCCACGATTTTTCCAGCACCATGGTCTCCATCCGCAACGACGGGGACACGTTCGGCGCCATCAGCTACCGGCTGATCTCGCCCCGCGCCAGAAAGATCCTTTTGACATTCGTCTATTTTTATCTCCTTCTGATCGCCTGCGCCTTCGGCCATGTAGTGACCAACGGGATCAGCAACAATGCGGCCCTCCCTATCCCCCTCTTGGTGGTAATCGGCGTTGCCTTTCTGGTGGGCCATATGATCTACAAGGCAAAGGCCAACATCATTGTCACCACCATCGTGGCCATTGTCCTCATCTTCTTTTCCATCTGGGTAGGTACGGTAGCCAACCTGAAGCTCTCTTACAACACCGTGTTGATCTGCGTTTTGATCTTCGGCTACTTCAGCTCCATTCTGCCGGTCTGGCGGTTTATCCAGCCCTATAACTACGCCAGCGTCTATGTGGTCTATTTCGGGATCATTGCCGGCGTGATCGGCATCATCATCGGGCACAAGCCCATGACCCTTCCGGCCTTCACCAGTTGGAGCACGGCCGTAGGGCCGCTCTGGCCCATCCTCTTTGTGACCATTGCCTGCGGCGCCATTTCCGGGTGGCACAGCCTGGTATCCAGCACGGCCACGTCCAGGCAGATCGAAAACGAGCTGGATGTCAGGCCCGTGACCGCTGGGGCCATGTTTGCGGAGTTCACCATCTCCATCATCGCGGTGATCGTCTGCGCAACCGCCTTTTCCGATTCAGCGGCCTACATGGAACAGGTCAAGAATCCGGTAGGGATCTTTGTCGGCGGGCTCGGGGGCGCTATCACGGCTTTGGGGATTCCGGTCGGGTATACCAAGGCCCTGGCCGGCATGATGATCATCATCCTGGCCCTGACCATCGTCAACCTGGTCTTTAGGTTCATGAAAGTGGCGACCGCGGAACTGATGGGCGATGCCATCGGCATCTCCAAGAACCCCCATGTGGCCACCATCGTGGCCCTGATCATCACCTTCATTCTCATCAAGACCGGGACCTGGCTCTATATCTGGGTCCTCTTCGGCGGGGCAAATCAACTCATGGCCTCCCTTGCCCTCCTCCTGGTGACCCTGTTTTTGGTCCAGAAGGCCAAGAACTACAAGGTGGCCATTTACCCGATGTTCTTCATGTATGCCACGACCGTGTGCGCGCTTATCTACATGGCCTTTTTCAAGCTCATTCCCGGGGCCCTGGCAGGGAAAAAGGTGTTCGGGAATTCCTTTGCCGCAGCAGTGGCCATCCTCCTCGTGATACTGGCCCTGATCCTGGCCTATGACGGATGGAAGGCCTTTCGGCGATACAGAAGCGAGGCGGCCGCGGCCCCCGCAGAGGCAGCAAAGGCCCATGCCTAACCCATGCGCCGGCGCCGACCCGGCGGAAACCGCCGGGCCGGCCGGCCCATCCGGGGCCGAAGGATTGAAAAAGAAATCCGGGTGGCTTAAAAGGATCGGCGATTACCTGAACGGGTTTTTCTTGTACGGACTTATCCAGCCCGTTTACGAGAAAAGGCGGGGCTTGGACATGCTGTTTATGACCTCGCTCTTCGCACGGACCATCGGCTTTCCGCACCTGTTCAACTATTACCACCTGAGGCTCCTGCCGTTTTATGTGAAGCTGCTCGGCCCCTGGAAACGGAGAGTCCTGAGGGAACGGGACGTGTTTGACAGGATGGGGGAGTGACGGGGTGGTGGGAAACAGCCCCAGAACCCACAGGAGGGCACAGAAGCCATCCTGGTAAAAATGCTTAGAGTCTTTGTTCGTAACTTCTCTGCATGGTGCGAAGAAGTTTGCCCGTGGGGGTCTCTGCCCAAGGGCTGCAAAAACCGAACACAGCTCCTGGGAACGGCAGCAGGGCTTTAAAATACAGTCTGTTCCAGCCCCAAGGACGCCCTTTCACCTGCCCGCCATGCGAGCGAGGCGAGTCAGGCGGGTGGGACGGTATGTCCTTGCTGCCTTTCCATACACATTATCCGACGCCCGGGGGCGGTCGCCGAACGATATAAACGCATTTTGTTGCAGCCCTTGGGCAGAGACCCCCACGGGCGGGCCGAACGCTTCCGGGACTTGGGCGAAAGCTGTTTGGTTGCGGCCGTCAGGCCGCCTTGGGGAGCGCATTGTCCGCTGTTTGCGGCAAGGAGGCATACAACGGGACAGGCAGGCAGAAACAAGAACAGAATGCGTCATAAGAGATGTTGCGTCTGGGGGCGCATCGCGGCCTGCGCCTTGCGCCTGATGCCCGGCGCCTAACGCCTTACCAACCGAGGTTTGATCATGGCAGAAAAGGAAAACAAGAAAAAGAAAAAAAGGGGAGGGGTTGTTGGCTTTGTCAGGGATTTCACCTATGGCATGGCAACCCACGGCATGGCCAGACAGGCCCTCAAGACGCGCTCCAGCATGGAGCACCTCTTTATTCTCATCACCATGGGCGACATGCTGGGGGTCCCCATCCTGCCCCCCTATTATTCGCTCAGGCTCCTTCCGCACGTGGTCCCGCAGATCACCACCTGGAAGCGCAGGATGCTGAGAGAAAAGGATTTTGTTGACAGCATGTATTGAGGCCCGCGATCGACATCCCGTGCCGGGCGATCCTTTGCAGGGCCGTCACAGACCGAGGACGGCCCGTAAGGGAGTGCATTTCATCATCTATTAGCCCTGTTAAGGAGGAACTATGGCCCTTTCTGATATCTTTGAGAAGTATCCCGGCCGGCAGTATCTGATGTTTGGCGGAAAGGGAGGCCTTGGCAAGACCACGTTTTCGGCGGCCACAGCCTATTACCTGGCAAAAAAAGGGAAAAAGGTGCTGGTCTTTTCTGTAGATCCCCAGGCCTCTCTGAGCGATATTTTTGAGCGGGACATCTTTGGCCAAGGCAATGTTGAGATCCTGCCCAACCTGTTCGCCTGCGAGGTGGATGCAGATGAGCGTGTCAGGAGCTATCAGGAAGAGATCCGGCAGAAGATCAAAGACATGTACGGGATGAAGCAGATTCCGGAAGAGATCGAGAGCTATATCAGCGCCTCGTCAGCGGAGCCTGCCATGGAGGAAAGCGCTATCTTTGATGCGGTTGTAGATATTGTGGTCAAAGGGGATTTTGATTACTACATCTATGACCTGGTCCCCCTGGGCCACGCCCTCTATTATCTGAGCATGGCATCCATCTACGACGCATGGCTGGAAAAGATCACCGGGCTCCGGGAGCAGATGCGCGAGTACGACAAGGCCATCTCGGCCATGAAGCGGGAGGATGAGTCCCAGGAGGACGAGATATACAATGAGCTCATGTACATCAAGGAACGGATCGGGGCCTCTTCCAAGATCATGACCGACACCCGAAAGACCGCTTTTTTCTTTGTGCTGACCCCGGAGGAGATGATTATCACGGACACGGAAAAGGCAGCCGGACTCTTTGCCAAATACAACGTTCCCCTGGCGGGATATCTGGTCAACCGGGTGATTGACAGGGGACTGCTGGATGAGAACATCCCGCCCTATCTCAGGAACCGCATCGAGATGCAGGCAGGCGCCCTCAAGATGATAGAGGACAAATTCGGGGCCTCTGTTCTGGCCAGGATACCGGAGTTTGATTCGGAAATCAAAGGCCTGGACACCATCAGAAGACTTGCAGAAGTGATGTTTGAGGAGAAGTTGTCATGAAAAATACGATGGCGGATTTTTTCAGGGAACACCCCGACATGCGGTATATCTACTTCGGGGGAAAGGGCGGGGTCGGAAAAACAGTGGTAGCGGCTGCGGTGGCCCTGTGGATGTCCCAACAGGGGAAGCGTACCCTTTTGGCGTCCACCAATCCGGTCCACAGCCTCTCGAATCTGTTTCAGATGGATGTCTTTGGCAGACCCGTATTGATGCCCGGGACAGATGCCTTTTATGTGCAGGAGATTGACACAAAGGAGACCATTGAAAAATCAAAGGCCGAGATCCGGGAAAAGATCAGCTGGTTTCTGAAGTTTGCCGACATCCCCACCAAGGCCGAGGATTTTATCGAGTCCGCCACCATGAATCCGGCCTTCGAGGAATCGGCCATGTTTGAAAACATGATCAACATCATATTCGAAGGCGCTTTTGATTTTTATGTGTTTGACACCGCGCCCACTGCGAATGCCAGAAGGCTTCTGGGCATGTCCAAGGTGTACGGCCTGTGGGTGGACAAGATGATGAAGAGCCGGGACGAGGCCAGGAGCATGCGCTTGAATCTATCCTTCAGGAAAAAAAAGGTAGAGGAGGAACAGGATCCCCTCCTCGACTACCTGACTACCTTCCGGGATCGGATCGAGCAGATGCGGGTGATCCTGACCGACAAGGAAAAGAGCGCCTTCTTTTTCGTCACACTCCTCGAGTCGCTCCCCATTGCCGTGATCCGGCGGTTTATCGGATGGTTCCAGGACTTCGGCATACCCATCGGCGGGGTTATCGTCAACCAGGTGATTGACAAATCCCAGGTGGAGGATGCGTCCGCAGAATTTATCCGAAACCGGGTCAGGATGCAGGATCAGTACAAAAAGGAGGTTTACGATCAGTTTGAAAATATCCGCGGGGAGATACCCCTGTTTGAAAACGAGGTGAGGGGCATGGAGCGGGTAAGCCGGCTCTCACAGGCCCTTTTCCCCGCAACATAATGGACCGTGCAGCACAGATAATGAGCGACTAAGGGACGAAGAGGCTTGAAGCACTTCGCGGCTCCATCGTCTGTCCTCTGTTCGCACTGCGGTTACCATCCACCGTGAATGCGGGCGTCGATAATGGCCTCCAATTCCTTGCAGTCCCAGCCGATATACGTCTTCTTGCGGTCAATGATAAAGGCCGGGAATCGGAAAACCCGGTGCCGCAGTTGCTTCCAGAAGCCGAAAGGGGACTGGGCGTCGATGATGTCGATCCGGACCCGGTGCCGGTAAAGGCGGGAGATATGCTCTACCCATTGGGCCAGATAGGCTGTTGCGGCTTTCCAGTCGTCGGGATATTCGTCCAGCAATGCATGCCGGTATTTGCGGCTCAAACCCAGAGATCCAAAGATGAGTCCGTAGCCCCGGGAGCCGATTTCCACCGCCGACAGCATGGGCGCTACAATTTCAACGCGTATGATGTCCATATGTCAACCAAGAGAAAAAGACAGCCGTTCCCAGCGCCTGTGGCCCCCAGTCTGGAACCGGAAACCCGGAATCTGTGAACGTTTACAGGCCAAGTAGGCGGTGGGCCTGAAGGCGCACCTGCAGGAGAGATATGTAAATCACCTGTTTCGTTTGAGCTCTATGGAGAAACCATCAAAAAGGCCCCTGCATCAGGGGCCTTTTTGCGTCATACGTCAGTACGGCCAGGCCCAAGGCGGCCTGACAGCCGCAACCAAACAGCGTTCTGCCCGGCCGTGGGGGTCTCTGCCCAAGGGCTGCAAAAACCGAATACAGCTCCTGGGAACGGCAGCAGAGCTTTGAAATACAGTCTGTTCCAACCCCAAGGACACCCTTTCACCTGCCCGCCATGCGAGTGAGGCGAGTCAGGCGGGTCGACAGGGATTCCTTGCTGCCTTCAATAAACAGTATCCCGAGCCCGGGGGCGGTCGCCGAACGATATGAACGCATTTTATTGCAGCCCTTGGGCAGAGACCCCCACGGGCAAACTTCTTCGCACGTTGCGGAGAAGTTACGGACAAAGACTCTATTCCCCGGCAGGAGCGCTTTCTGTTTCCGCACCCTGGTTGGCTGCGCTTTTGTAGGCGGCATACCGCTCCCGCATGTCGGCCTCGGCCTTTTGAAAGAGGTCCTCGGCATGCTCCGGGAAGGTCCGGGTCAGGGCCGAGTATCGCACCTCGCCCATCAAGAATTCCCTGAAATCGCCGGTCGGTTCCTTGGAATCCAGGATGAGGGGGTTCTTTCCCTCCTCCTTGAGTCTCGGATTGTACCGGTACAGGATCCAGTACCCGGACTCCACGGCCCGCTTTTCCTCTTCCTGGCTCAACCCCATATTGATGCCGTGGTTGATGCACGGTGCATAGGCAATAATCAAAGAAGGCCCGTGATAGGCCTCCGCCTCGTGCACGGCCTTGAGGAGCTGATTCTTGTTGGCCCCCATGGCCACCGCGGCCACATACACATACCCATAGGTCATGGCCATCTGGCCCAGGTCCTTTTTCCGGGTGGGCTTGCCCCCGGCCGCGAATTTGGCCACCGCGCCGGTGGGCGTGGCCTTGGACGACTGGCCCCCGGTATTGGAATAGACCTCGGTATCCAGCACCAGGATGTTGACGTCCTGACCCGAGGCGATTACATGGTCGAGCCCTCCGTAACCGATGTCGTAGGCCCAGCCGTCGCCGCCGATGATCCAGATGGACTTTTTGGTGAGGTAGTCTCTCCTGTCTAAAATCTCCAGGAGGAGCTGATCCACATCGTCCTCGCCCTCGTTCATCTCCGCTTCGATCAGATCCACGAGCCGGTCTCCGGTCTCCTTGGACCCGTCGCCGTCCTCCATATGATCCAGCCAGTCCTGCATGGCGTCATGAAGCTCGTCGGAGATATTCTCTTCCATGGCCTCGCGCACCAGGTCGGCCAGCTTGGCGCGGCGCTGGCTCACGCCCAGGTGCATGCCGAACCCGTATTCGGCATTGTCCTCAAACAGGGAATTGGCCCACGCGGGTCCGTGGCCCTCTTTGTTGACCGTGTAGGGGCAGACCGGGGCCGACCCGCCGTAAATGGACGAGCACCCTGTGGCATTGGCGATCATCATCCGGTGGCCGAACAACTGGGTTATCAGCTTGATGTAGGGGGTTTCGCCGCACCCCGGACAGGCCCCCGAGAACTCGAACAGGGGCTGCCGGAACTGGGACCCCTTCACCGATGTGGCAGGCATCGCCTTGTCTAAGACAGGGAGCGTTGTGGAAAAGGCATGGTTGGGAACCTGCACATCCTTCTGGGTGTTGAGGGGTTTCATGACAAGGGCCTTTTGCTTGGACGGGCAGACCTGTGCGCAGTTGCCGCACCCGGTGCAGTCCAGGGGACTGATCTGGATCCGGAACCGCAGCCCCTTGAGCTCCTTTCCCTTGGCCTCCACCGTGACAAAGTCGGCCGGGGCGTCCTTGAGGTCCTCTTCGCGGGCCAGGACCGGCCGGATCACCGCATGGGGGCAGACAAAGGCGCACTGGTTGCACTGGATGCAGTGTTCGGGCTGCCACTCCGGCACGTTGATGGCAATGCCCCGCTTTTCGTATCGGGTCGTTGCTGTGGGAAAGACCCCGTCCGGGGGCAGGGCGCTCACCGGGAGGGCGTCTCCCTTCTGGGCCAGCATGGGCCGCATGACCTTCTTCACAAATTCGGGCTCGTCTTTTTCCATGTAGGCCTCGTGTCCGGCCGTGGCCCAGGAATCCGGGACATCGATCTTCTGGAGGGCGTCCAGGGTCCTGTCCACGGCGTCCACATTCATGCGCACCACCTTGTCGCCTTTTTTTCCGTAGGTCTTTTTGATGGCCTCCTTGACGTAATCGAGGGCCTGCTCGGGCGGGATGATGTTGGCGATCTTGAAAAAGGCGGCCTGCATGATCATGTTGATGCGGCCCCCCAGGCCCAGCTCCTCGGCGATCTTGACCGCGTCGATATTGTAGAAATCCAGCTCCTTCTGTTTGATGGTCCGCTTCATGTGGTCCGGGAGCTGGGTCTCCATCTCTTCCACGGTCCACGGAGAATTGAGGAGGAAGGCCCCGCCCTGCCGGATCCCGTCCAGGATGTCGTACTGGTTCACAAATGCCGGGTTGTGGCAGGCAATAAAGTCGGAGCGGGTCAAAAGATAGGGCGATTGGATCCGTTGGGGCGAAAACCGCAGGTGGCTCATGGTGATCCCGCCCGATTTCTTGGCGTCGTAGGCAAAATAGGCCTGGGCGAACATATCCGTGTTTTCGCCGATGATCTTGATGGAGTTCTTGTTGGCCCCTACGGTTCCGTCCGCGCCCAGGCCCCAGAACTTGCAGCGGATGGTTCCCTCGGGGGACGGATCGATCTCCTCCCCCAGGTCGAGGGACGTATGGGTCACATCATCCACAATGCCCACGGTGAAGTGGTTCTTGGGGGTCCTGGATTTGAGATTGTCGAACACGGCCTTGACCATGGTGGGGGTGAAGTCCTTGCTCCCCAGACCGTATCGGCCCCCTGCGATGACAGGTGCATCCCCCCGTTCCTGGAACAGGGTGCAGACATCTCGGTAGAGGGGTTCGCCAATGGCCCCCGGCGACTTGGTCCGGTCCAGGACCGCGAGGCTGCGGGCCGTGGCAGGGAGTGCCCTCAGAAAGTGGTCGGGCGAAAAGGGGGTGTAGAGGCGCACCTTGATGAGCCCGACCTTTTCCCCCCGTTGGGTCAGATAATTGACAGTTTCCTCGATCACGTCGCAACTGGAGGCCATGGAGACGATGACCCGCTCGGCCTCGGGGTCGCCCACGTAATCGAAGAGGTGGTAAGACCGGCCCACCAGTTTGCTGACCTTGTTCATCTCCTGCTGAACGATCTCTGCAATGGGTTCATAAAAGGGGTTGCAGGCCTCCCGGTTCTGGAAGAAGATGTCCGGGTTCTGGGCTGTGCCCCGCAGTTGGGGATACTCCGGGTTCATGGCCCGGCTCCTGAACTCGTCAATGGCCTCCCAGTCCACCAGCGAGGCCATGTCGTCATAGTCGATCAGCTCGATCTTCTGGATCTCATTGGAGGTGCGAAACCCGTCAAAAAAGTGGATAAAGGGCATACCGCTCCGAATGGCCGACAGGTGGGTCACCAGGGCCAGGTCCATGTTCTCCTGGACCGAGGCCGATGCGATCATGGAAAAGCCGGTCTGGCGGACCGCATTGATGTCCGAATGGTCGCCGAAGATGGAGAGGGCATGGGCGGCGATGCTCCTGGCCGAGACATGAAAAACACCGGGCATGAGCTCGCCGGAGATCTTGTACATATTGGGGATCATGAGCAAGAGACCCTGGGACGCGGTGAAGGTGGTGGCCAGGGCCCCGGCCGAAAGGGCCCCGTGAACCGCGCCCGCGGCCCCTCCCTCGGATTGCATCTCCACCACCTTGAGGACCTGGCCGAAGATGTTTTTCCGGCCGTGTGCGGCCCACTCGTCTGCATATTCCCCCATGCTGCTGGAGGGGGTGATGGGATAGATGGCCGCCACATCGCTCATGGCATAGGCCACATGGCTGGTGGCCTCGTTTCCTTCAATGGTTTTTTTTACAGGCATGATAAGGTTCCTTTCTCATAATGGTGTCTAAGTGCGAGACGACTGAGGGAGAGGGGTTGCCTTTTCCCGGAGGCTGCTGTATCTAACGGCCATGTATGAAGCCTCGCCGCTCATTCGGTTCGTTGCACGCTATGGGGTTTGTTGGATTGGCTGGGTTCCTGCAGTTCATCATGCCGGGCAGTTGCCTGCAAGCACCCACCCCATCAAAAACCACAGGGAAAACAGTTTAGAGGCCGTGGTTGGCGTTGTCAAGATTTAATCTCAAGAGGCTGAAATGAAAAGAGAATACCCGGAATATCCCCTGGTGGGGGTGGCGGCCGTGATCTTTGAAGGGGCCTCGGTATGGCTGGCCCGGCGGGATCAGGCGCCGTCAAGGGGCGCCTGGAGCCTTCCCGGCGGGCTGGTGGAAACAGGCGAGACGCATCTTGAGGCCCTGGACAGGGAACTGCAGGAAGAGCTGGGAATCGGCATCAGAGTGGGTGGACTGGTGGGCGTCTATGACAAGATCTTTCACGATCGTCAAGGCCGGGTCCAGTATCATTATGTGGTGGTGGATTACTGGGGATGGATCGCCCGGGGCCGGCCCGCCCCTGCCTCAGACGTGAGCGAGGTGCAAAAGGTCCCCCTTGATGGGTTAGAGAAAATGGGCCTCCATCAGGAACTCGTGCTGACCGTCCGAAAGGCCCAAGCGGCGCGGCAGCGCTGGATGGCCGATGCTGAATGCTGTGGGGAATTCTCTCCCGTAGGTTTTAAGGCTGCTATCCACAGAACCACACAGAAAGACACAGAAAAGGCGAGAAAGGGCGACGGCCGAGGCGGGTGATGCCGGCTGTGGGAGCGGCGTCCCCGCCGCGATGATCGAGGGTTGGAAGCCTCTCCCGCAGCACTGAGCCGACACGTGTTGTCTTCCTGCGCAGAACCTTTAAACATAGGCTCCAAGGCGGGCTGGTGGGCCGCAACCAAATTCGAATATCGAATATCGGTATGATCTCAATATTCAGGGGATAAAACCCTGACGGGTAAATTCCGGAGTTTAGGCGCGAGCCTTTTATCTAGGGGTCTTTCTCCGACCGGCAATGCTTCCCCGGTTATTGAGATGATACGAATATGGAAACTCGAAACAAATCCAAATCAAAAATGCCCCAATGTTCCAAACAGAGCCCTGCCAGCGGCATGCGTTTTGGTCATTTGAATTTGAATCATTGAATATTGTCTCGGATTTCGTGCTTCGGATTTCGGATTTTTATTTTCTCTGCAGTTTGCGTAGAAGTTGCAAACAAGCGTCTAATCAATCACGTGCAGAAACCGCTTCCAGTGGGGCCACGACCAGTAGATGATGAAGGCCTTCCCCTTGACGTCTTTCAATGGGACAAACCCCCAGTATCGGCTGTCGTAGCTGTGATTGCGGTTGTCTCCCATGACATACAGGTGACCCTCGGGGACGGTGACACGGCCGTAGGGATAGGTTTCGGGCTGGCCTTCATACCTTGGCCCCATCTCGGAGTAATGTCCGTGCTTGTCTTCATAGGGCTTTCCGTTGACATAGATGGTCTTGTCCACAATCCTGATCTCGTCTCCGGGCAGGCCGATGACCCGCTTGATAAAATCCTTGCTCCGATCCACCGGATAGATGAAGACAATCACGTCGTCCTGTTTGGGTTCGCTGATGGGAATAACGGTCTTGTTGACAAAAGGTATCTTGACGCCGTATAAAAACTTGTTCACGAGGATATGATCCCCCACCAGGAGCGTCGGCTCCATGGATCCGGATGGGATCTTGAAGGCCTGCACCACAAAGGTCCGGATAAACAGGGCCAGGATAATGGCAATAACCGCTGCCTCGGCATATTCACGGAACGTGCTCTTTTTTTTCAGCGCTCCTTTTGTAGTTGCCTTCTTTGCTGTATTCACTTCCAAACAACATCCCCCTCAAAATTTTTCACGGACTTTAATCTTTAACATCCGAGTTTGTAAAGGAGTTTTTAGCCCCTTTGTCCGCAACTTCTCTGCAACGTGCGAAGAAGTTTGCCCGTGGGGGTCTCTGCCCAAGGGCTGCAAAAACCGAATACAGCTCGTGGGAACGGCAGCAGGGCTTTAAAATTCAGTCTGTTCCAGCCCCAGGGACAGGCTTTCACCTGCCCGCCATGCGAGCGAGGCGAGTCAGGCGGGTGGGGCGGAATGTCCTTGCTGCCTTTCCATACAGATTATCGGGCGCCAGGGGGCGGTCGGCGAGCGATACGGCCGCATTTTATTGCAGCCCTTGGGCAGAGACCCCCACGGGAGGGCAGAACGCTTGTGGGATTTGGCGGAAACCTGTTGGGTTGCGGCCGTCAGGCCGCCTTTGGATATTCCTGCCTGGCGCAGATGGGAAGAGGCGGAAAGAGAGGGAAAAATGACGCATGGTTCGTTTTTCTTTGACACGGTTGGATGCAGTCAGACGCAGTGGGGGTGAGAGGCTTTGGCGCTTTACATCGACGCGCTTCAGGATGCCGACATCATCCTGGGTAAACGTCGGATTCGCAATGTAGCCCCATAGCTTGGGAGAAGGGACGGGGGCGTGAGTCCCATGGCTGTAAAATTTGTTTACGCCTGCGCCTGAATCCCAAACCTGTTTAACACCCTCGCGCCGCCTCCCATTTACGCTTTGAAATGGGTTTTCTTTTGGGTTACAATAAGATATCTTCTGACCTACAGGTCGGCACAAAAGTTGCTTAAATTAGAAAATAACCAGCAGACAGGAACTGAGCGTGAACCAAAAAACAGTCAACACCCAAACCGGTTTTACCCTGATGGAGATGATGATCGTTATCGCCATCATAGGGATTGCTGCGGCCATCGCCATTCCTGCTTTCATGTCCATGCTTCCAGGGATGCGCCTGAACGGCGCGGCCCGCATGGTCGCAGGCGATCTCATGGCCGCAAGGATGAATGCGGTAAAGCAGAACAACGAATTCAAGGTGTTTTTCAACAGCCCCGCAGCCAATCAATATCAGATCCTCGACGATGACGACAACGACGGGGTCGCTGACACGGGCGAGGCCATAACAATCCGGAATATCCGCAATGAGTATCCAGATGTGACCATGAGTTCAACCAATAATCCTATATTTCATCCCAGAGGGACGGCTACGAATCTGGCAACCATTACCCTGCAAAATTCGAGCGGCGCCAAGACCGTCACCATCAGCATTGCAGGCCGTGTAAAAATTAGTTGAGCGGTTTTTACCATGAAACTCAAACGCGCACATACCCACGACATAGAGCAGGGCAACAACCACGGTTTTACCCTGCTTGAGATTCTGATCGCGATTGTGATCCTTTCCGTTGGCCTGCTTGGCATGGCGTCTCTCACCATAGGCATCATCAACGGAAACAAATTCAGCAATAATGTGACCACAGCCACTACATTGGCCCAGGATAAGATAGAAGCTATTCGGGCAACCCCCTTTTTAAATGTGGCGAGTGAGGCAAAGTCGGTGCTTGCAGCGCCCTACAGCGAATTTAAAAGGGAGGTTGTCGTCGTTGCCGGACCGGGAGCAGGGATGAAGACAGTGACGGTAAGGGTTTATTGGGGTGGCGCATCCATGGAAGACCATCATGTGGAATTAAAGACTATCATTGCGCAATAGAAAGGCATCCATGCGTTATTCCAAATTATATGGCGAGGGGGGGTTTACCCTGATCGAGCTGCTCATTTCCATGGCGCTTGCCCTTGTAATAATTGCCTCGCTGTCGAGCACCTTCGTTATTCAGCGAAAAACTTATGATACGCAGGAACAGATGGCTGAAATGACGCAAAATTCCAGAGCCGCCATAGACATCATCACGAGGGAAATCAGGATGGCCGGCTATGGAGCGCCAAACTCCAATCTCTCTTCATGGATTGACTGGGTTTCCGGCGTTACTTTCGGAACAGAACCCGTTGTCATCGAAGACGGCGCTGGCGCTTCGGGCAGCGACATCATCCATATAGCTGCCTGTTTTGATGGACCGTCGGGGAGTTTAGGCAACGCTGCATCAGCTGGGGACACATCCATTGCGCTGGAATCAGGCGAAGGAGGCGACTTCAATACCACGACCAAAAAGCTCATCAGGATCGGGCAATCGGAAAACGCCTTTATAACAGGGATTTCAGGCGATACGCTGACCATAGATACCGACCCGGGCACGGGCGGCAATCAGGGGCTGAAAAACAGCCATGCTACAGGAGAACCGGTGTCCATTGTCAAGGTCGTCAGCTATTCAATTGTTCAGGAGACAGACGGCTCCTACGTTTTAAAAAGGGACGAAAATGTCGGGGCCGGCCGCCAGCCTGTGGCAGAGAATATTGTGGACCTGCAGATGACACAGGCTGGCGACACCATAGAGATAAATCCGTTAACTGCCCGAACAGGAAAACGCGACCCTGAATATACCGAAAACAACGGCTACAGGACTTTTGATCAGCGTGCTTATATAACCCCGCCCAATTTGCTCATAGAGTAGGCGGTTTTTTGGTTTTGGCTAAGAAGCAAGAAATGGGGGGGCCTTTTTGATATGATCTCAAAAACCCAGGGCAGGTGGGGATCCAGCCGCAGAGGCAGCGTGGGTCGTGCGCCTGAAGGCCCACCTGCAAGAGGGGATTTCGGGTCGACCCGTCCTGAACCTTCAAAGCGGTCATTAGGACATCATTTTGGAGAAAATGGGAATCGGGCCTGTTTCCGGATGCCGGACCGGCTTCGGCACGATGAGAATATGAGAGATTATCCCAGACACTTATTAACGGTCTCAGAATTGTCTTTACACCGTCATTCCGGCGGAGGCCTGAATGCAGTCCCGCTACAGCGGGATTTCTGGATGCCGGATCGAGTCCGGCATGACGAACACGTCGGCACTATTTCGCGACAGTTAATAATAGTGCCATTTCAATCCAAAAGCGGCGCAGCTCTGGTCATCGGCTTGATGTTTCTGGCGATATTGGCAATGTTAGGGGCTACAGCGGTCGTTCTCACCACCACCGACATCCAGATCGGCGCCAATTACAAGGCAAGCGCCAAGGCATTTCAGGATGCGGAGGCAGGCGTGAACTACGCTGTTGCCCAGATGGAGGCAGGGCTTAAAAATGGAACCTTCGCTCTTCCCACATCCGTTGGCGGTACGGCTACCCTTGCTTTTGCAGCGCCTACCGGCTTTAACTTTGTATATTCCCCTGCACAGATAACAATGATAGGAGACAACCTGTTCTCTTTCACCACTGTGGGCTCAGGCCCGAATGACAGCACTGCAACTATAACAGTGACCTTTAAGAGACAGCCGGCCATCATGTTCGGGGCCTTCGGGGACAAAAAGCTGGATTTGGGCAACACAGCCGCGGTTTACAGCTACTCGCACTCTGCCAATCCGAGCCCGGGTCCTGGGGATTCCACTGGAGAGGGCGATGTGGGATCCAATGAGTCGGTGATATTGCGAAACAATTCTATTGTGGATGGGGACGTGGCGCTGGGAGAGGATGTTGGGGGGAATGACGGTACGCTAACCGATCAAGGCGGCATCGTGTCAGGGACCAATGGCGCGGATATTGAGCGGGTTGATCCAGACCCGTTAGGCGTTGTCGGGGGGGAGTATGCATCCAAGTTTGTCGCTTACAGCATCGCCAACGATAATTTTGATGGGACGCTCGTCTTTTCAAATACAGGGAACAGCATCGATGCAACCAACGACATAAATTTGGGAAATAATGACGACTTGACGTTAAAAGGGAAACCAGGGGGGGCCAACTATTATATCAGAGACATCTCTGTGGGCAATAAGGCTGCCCTCTATATCGATACCACCAACGGTCCGGTCAATATATTTTTAACCGGGGAGTTTAATGCGGTCACCGGTTCAGAGGTTGTAAATACCACAGGCTGCGGGGCTGGAGCATGCAACTGCTGTATATGGACACCATCGTTGGACTGCTCGGCCTGCGCGATCGGGGCGCCTTCTGACTTTGCCGTCTTTGCCAACTCCCAGATTGCCACTGACACCATCTCCATTGGCAACAGTGTGGCTTTCTCAGGACTTATTTATGCTCCTTATTTGACGGTCAGGATGGACAATAGCGCGGATATCTACGGCGCCATCATGGCGCGGGAGGTGGAAATCGTCAACAGCGTGGAACTTTATTACGACACCGACATGGCGGAAAAATACACCACCTGCAATCTTATGTTGACCACCTGGCGGGACGTCAGAAATTAACCTTATCTGTTCTCCCTCCACCAATTCGGGATGTTTCCACCGTAAGCGGCCCTCACCTCACGCTCAAGCTGTGTGAGCTCATTTCGCAGTGATTTAAGCTTTTCGAAAAGTTCGCTTTGCGATTCTTTGTCTCCTCTGGCCTTCGCCTCATTGTACTCTGAATAAACCGTGTTTATTTTTTGGTCAAGCCGTCTTTTCTCTTCAAGGAAGCCGGCGATTTTTTCAGACTCTGTTTTCCCATGCTCCTTCTTCTGATCCTTATCCACGGAATCAGCCGGTTCCAATTCCTCCCGCTTTGGCATATCTGGCCCCAATTGTTCCTTTTGTGTGCCTTTCTGTCCACCCGCTTTCTGGCCGGAGGGGACCGGTGAGCTTTCCTCGGAGAGGTCTTTTGGCGCGGACGGTTCGGCTGGAACTTCCGTCTCTTCTATCCGCAGGATGGCATCTTTTCCCACGCCGATAACGCCCCCGTACCGCTTGAATCGGATCTGGTCCCCTTCTTCAACGTATTGGTCCACGAGAAGCCGGGCGCCGTCTTTAAGGTGAATGACATAGCCGGCAAAGCCCATGGACGAGCACAGGACAAAAAACGTCCATATTATGACTATCAGAGTTTTCTTCATGGCAGGCGCCTTTCCGGATTCATGATGATTTAAGGCCCCGGGGAGCAGCCTTGGTTTTTTAAATCTGGACCCTGCTCTGGATGCGCATTCGAGTGGGGCGTCATGATCTCCAGCAATTCTCCTTTTGGCAAAATTGTCATGTGGGAGCGGCTTCCGGGTCCGGCCTTCGGGATTAACAATTGGGTCTCTTTCATAATGACAAATGGGGCATGATCTCCTTATTGACAGCATCATTACATTTTTTGTATATTTCAAAAATCGCAGGATTGGTTCGGCACAGTTCTTGCGAGAATAGTTCAGACTCTTTGTTTCTAACTTCTCCGCAACGTGCAAAGAAGTTTGCCCGTGGGGGTCTCTGCCCAAGGGCTGCAAAAACCGAACACAGCTCCTGGGGACGGCAGCAGGGCTTTAAAATACAGTCTGTTTAAGCCCCAAGGACACCCTTTCACCTGCCCGCCATGCGAGTGAGGCGAGTCAGGCGGGTCGATAGGGATTCCTTGCTGCCTTTCAATAAACAATATCC
>Ga0209270_1001760_pt1 | contig 26813 bp, 22 predicted proteins | sample MTBAKSrepl1MetaG_FD_187456 | JGI IMG/M metagenome (GOLD analysis project Ga0209270, IMG submission 187456) | Enrichment culture microbial communities from Arthur Kill intertidal strait, New Jersey, USA, that are MTBE-degrading - MTBE-AKS1... | ecosystem: Environmental > Aquatic > Marine >...
CGCACTATGACAACATCACGACGCTGTGGCTGCGGATCCAGCCGCTTCGGCCGGATGGCACGCTCGGCCCGGCCGAGCATCTGCGCGCGGGCTGGGAGATGGATTCCCACCTCGAGGCCAAGGTCGAGCTTCCCGAGGGCTACGTGGCGACCGGCTTTGGGGCGGGCATTGCGCCGGAGTGGGACGTCAAGCGATTGGGCGTCTGGGCCCGGCCCTTGGGGGCCGACGGTGTCCTGGGCGAGGAGAAGCTCTTTCGGGGCGGCATTGACCTGGAGAGCGGATTTGAGCGCAGCGTGCGTTTGGAGGCGGGGCGAGTGCTGACCGCTGCGGGCTTGAATTGCATGCTCAACGATGTGAACGGCATCGCCGCCGCCTCTCGGGCCGTCCGCCGGACCGCGCACGTGCAGGACCTTTCCGGTTCCAAGGCCCGGGAACCCTAGTTCGTAACTCTCTTGCAGGTTGCGGTTCGCTAGTCCAGCGGGGTGATCGTGATGTTGCGGAACGTCACCGCTCGGCCGTGGTCCTGCAGGGCGATGGTGCCGCGGCGCGGCAGGTCCTTGGCCGGTATCCCGTACTTGTTGAACGTCCCCTGGGGATTGCGACCCGGCTCGGTGTACTCATCAAGGTTGATATCCACGATGGTCGTGCCGTTCAGATCGATCGTGATCTTGGGCCCCAAGGCCGTGATCTTGTAGTGGTTCCACTCGCCGACGGGGTTTCGCACGTCCTTGTCCGGCATCCAGTGGCCGGGAATATAAGCGAAGGTATACGGCCCCGTGGCCTCGGTCCGGGTGGCATCGGCATAGACAATCTGGTCGGTGCTCTGGCCGGCGGCGTCGGTCAACTTGGCCATCACCGCCGGATTCGGCTCCTCCTCACGGGGCGCATCGTAGGGCAACCGACGCCCATTGCGCTCGAGGAACTTGAGGTTGCCGTACTGCTTGACGACGGTCAGACGCGTGCCGTCGTCCAGTTCAACCATGTTGCCGCGGACCGGCGCCACGCTCCAGGTGCGTCCATCCCGCGTGATGGTCAACGTGGCGTCGGCGTAGTAGATCGGCGAGACCAGATCGTAGATGGCCCCGCACTGTCCGTGGGGGGAGCCATCCCCGCTTTCGTGAATCTGCACCTCCAGGCCGGTGTACATCCAATCCGCCGGGTCGCCGCAACGAATGATGATGCCGCTGTTGCACTCGGGGCTGATCTTCCAATCCAGCTCCAGGATGAAATCCCCGTATGGATCCTTCGTCCACACGTCGCCATGGCTGGCCAGCCACGTCAGGACGCCGTCCTCATAACTCCAGCCGGCCGGATCGTAATTGCAGTTCGACAGGTCGTCGGCCAGGAGTGGTCGCGCTTCACCCGTCGGAGCCGGCGGCGCGGGCGTGGACGCCTCTTGAGACGACGCCGGCTCGGGTGGTGGTGCATCGTCCTTCTTTCCACACGAGCCACACGCCACAATAAGTCCCGCCGTGATGCACACGGAAATACGCACTCTCATCCATTCATCTCCCCGATCGAGGGTCCACCCGATCGTTCACAATTCCCCTTCGATTCTCAGCGTCCACGCGGCTTGGCCGACCAGCTCGGAAACGCCGACCTGCGACAGATCAATGGCCATGCCATCGCCCGTGCGCTTCCACGGCAGCAGAGCCGTCCGTCCCAGCAAACTGACCTTGACATCCTCGGCCGGTGTGACGTCCCGCAAGACAAAATGCTCCCCCGGCCAGGCCGGCAGGATGGCGTAAAGGACGCCGGGCTTGCTGGTGAAGAAGGCCTGCTTGACCGCCCGGCCGTCCTTCGGGCCGGCTCCGACAATATCCAACACGTTGTACTTGGCCATGTATTCCTTGTACTCCTGCTCGGGCTTCTCGCCCTCGCTCCATTGGCAGGTCTGGTTCCATGGCACGGTCTCGTAGATCGCCTCGCCGTTGACCCGCAGCCAGCCGCCGATCTCGATGAGCCGCTGCTGCATGATCACCGGGATTCGGCCGTCGCCCGTGGGACCGATGTCCAATAGCAGGCACCCGCCCCGGCTGGTCAGGTCGATCAGAATGAGGATCAGCTCACGAGCGCTCTTGTAGTCATCGACACCCTCGGCACGGCTGTATCCGAAGGAATGGCCCATCCCCCGGCATTCCTCCCACGGATGCGTCGCCCCGGCCAGTCCCGCCCCGTACTCCGTCGTGAAATAGCCGCCATGCTTGTGACGACAGCCCTTGCCCCACCGGTCATTGATGGCGACCGTGTCCTTGACCGGCGACTCGTTGAACAACCACGCCAGCAGCTCCTGGCTGCGCCACGTGTCGGCCTCCATGTCCCACTCACCGTCGGCCCAGAGAATGTCCGGCTTATAACGCATCACCAGGTCCTTGGCCTGGGGCAGCATGTGTTCGGCGACGTACCGATCGCGCTGCGAGGCGTCAAGCCACAACGGATTGAACCACTCATAGAGGGAATAGTAATAGCCCATCTTGAGCCCGCGTCGCCGCACGGCCTCGGTCAGGTCCCCAAGAATGTCGCGCTGGGGGCCCGTCTGCACGGCGTTCCACGGTCGGCCCCAAGTGCGGCTGGCCTCGGCGTTGGGCCAGAGGCAGAATCCCTCGTGGTGCTTGCTGGTAAGGACGATGTACTTGGCCCCGCTGCGATGGAAGATATCCGCCCACTGGTCCGGGTCGAACAGCTCGCACGTGAACATCGGGGCGAAATCCTCATACGGGAAGTCCTCGCCGTAGACCCGCTTATGAAAGGCCCCCCACGCGTTGTCCTGCAAGGCCTGTTTGTCATCGAAGGTCCGCCGCCAGTACCACTCGGCGTATTGGCCTTTAGGTCCCCAGGCGGGCACCGAATAGACGCCCCAGTGAATGAAGATGCCGAACTTGGCATCGGCGAACCATTGCGGGGTCGGTCGTTGGTCCAGGGATTCCCAGGTGGGCTCGTAGCGTTTTCCTGTAGCACTGACCACGGCACGGGCGGCCCCCTCGGCCGTCGCCTGGGCGGCTTTGGCGCTCTGCCCGCCGACAGTCCCCGCGGCTTGGGCCGTACCCGCCGCGGCCTTGCCGACGGCCTCCATGCCCTGGCGGGCGGCGTCGCCGACGGCTTTGCCCGCCCCCCCCACCGCCTCGGCCACGGCCCCCCCGGCACCGGCCGCCGCATCACCCACGGCCCGGCCCACGCCGCCCACCGGATCAAACCGGGCCTCCACCGGCTCCAACTCAGCCGCGGCCTGCTTGACCTTCTGCTCCTCGCTGCGGCAACCCGCCAGGCCACCGGCCATTGCGGCGACGACGGCGGCCCTCACAATCCACGCTCTGCGGCTCTGCATGGTCTTTCTCTCCCGGTCTGTGTCCATCCACGCCGACTTCATCATCTAGGAATCGAAACCCGTCAGTTTGAACACAAAGGCATGTTCGCACGGCAAGTCGTCCACCGTCACCTCGGACAGGTCAATCCTGACGCGGCCGTTGTCATGTCCCCACGGCAGCGTCCCCGGCCGACCGAGGAGTCTGACGCGGGTTCGCGAGGTCGGCACGGCCGGGGGCATCACGTCCACCGTCAATCCATCGCCTTCCGGCCAGCCGAGACTGATCGCATAGACCGCGCCGCCTGCCGTGGTATAACACGCGGCATAGCCTCGGCTGCTGTAGCGGGCGTTGAGCCCATCGCCCTGGTTGCGTCGCGCATCGGAGAACAGGCACTCGGTCGGAACCACCTGTTTGGCCTGGCTGGGGCTTGACCAGCGCAGATGGATGCGGGCGTTGCGGTCCTCTTCGACGAGCCGCACGCGGATGGGCACCTTCTTGCCGGCCTCCAGCCGCACGCTGGCCGTGCCGATACCGCCCCACTGACGATACTCCTGTAGATTGTCGATGATCTGCTTGCCGTCGATCCACAAACCGCCGCGGGTGTCGGCTTCCAGCTCGAAGGTGTACTCTTCGGAATGTCGCGCCTGTATCCAACCGGTCCATTCCGCGGTGAAGTCATCGCCGCTGATCCGCTCATCCGGTGAGCCGCGATGCCAATCAAAGTCCACCGTCCGGTCCACCCGCTCGACGACGAAGGTCTTCTCGATACCCGTCTTCGTCCAGGGCCGCGTGCCGTAGATGGCCTCGCCATTGACCGCCAACCAATCGCCGATCTGCATCAGGCGTTGCTGCATGATCACGGGGATGCGGCCGTCGCCGGTGGGCCCGACGTCCAACAGCAGGCACCCGCCTTTGCTCACGGTTTCGATGAGCGTGTGGATCAGCGTCCGCGCCGAGCGGTACTCGTCGATGCTCTCGTTACGGTTGTAGCCGAACGAGTGCCCCATGCCGCGGCACTCCTCCCACGGATGGCTGCCTTCGACGCTCGCCCCGTATTCGGTCGTGTAGAATCCGCCGTGCGTGTGACGGCATTCCTTGCCCCAGCGGTCGTTCACGGCGACCACGTCCTTGACCGGCGATTCGTTGAACAGCCACGTCAGGAACTCCTGGCTCTTCCACGTGTCGCTGGGGTGATCCCACTCGCCGTCGGTCCAGAACACCCAGGGCTTGTAGGTCTCTACCAGATCGTGCATCTGGGGCAACATGTGCTCTGTGACGTACCGGTCCACATCCTGCTGGTAGAGCGGGTTGTACCATTCATAGAGCGAGTAGTAGAAGCCCATCTTCAGTTCGGGCCGACGGTTCACCGCGGCGGTCAATTCGCCCAGCAGGTCACGGCCCGGACCGGTGTCCTTCGCGTTCCAGGGCCGCCCCCACGTGCGGCTGGCCTCCTCGCTGGGCCACAGACAATAGCCGTCGTGATGCTTGCTGGTGAGCACGATGTAGCGTGCCCCGCTGCGGGCGAACAGATCGGCCCAGGCCTCGGCGTCGAACAGATACGGCTTGAACAGGTCGGCGAACTGGATGTACTCGAAGTCCGGCCCGTATACCCGCCGATGGAATTGCTCGGTCTCCGATCCCTTGCGGCGGAGATCGTTCCAGTACCACTCGGCGTACTTCGTCTTGGGGCCCCAGGCCGGCACGGAGTGCAGGCCCCAGGTGACAAAGACGCCGAACTTGGCATCCTGAAACCACTGGGGCGTGGGTCTTGCATCAAGCGAGTCCCACCGCGGCTCATACGGCTCGGCCGCCAGGACACCCAGCCAGAGCAGTCCTATCCCCCCGATCCAGCCGGCCGCAAACAATCCGTGTTTCATGGCGCTTTCCTTTCGGCTGAATGTATACCCGGACCGGCCGTGAAGGCCGCGTCCCGAACCCCGCGCCGGCGCCCGATTCCTACCAGGGCCGACGCGTGGCTCAGTATACCCGCGTCGCCTGGAAAGGCCAGCGTTTTTCGCGCCCGACCCGCGCATAAAGAGGCCGGCGGTCCTCCCGGAGCCGCCGGCTTCGAGACGATTACCGTGCGCGGACTACTTGTGGAACTTCGTCCACTTCTGCTTGCTCTTGCCGCTGGCCAGCAGGGTCTCCAGGAACAGCATCCCCCGCAGTCCATCCTGTGCCGTCGGGAAATCCTTCATTAACGGGTCCACCTTTGTACGCGACAGTTTGCAGCGGACGGTATCCGTGAAGTTGCGGTAGTTGTTCGCGAAGGCCTCGATGAAGGCCTCGGGATGGCCCGAGGGCAGGCGGGTGGCGCGGGCCGCGGCCGGGCTGATCTTGCCGATGTAGTCATTGCCCCGCTTGTAGACGTGCTCGGGCTGGCCCATCTCGCGGACGTACAGATAGTTCGGGTGCTCCTGGTGCCACTCGATGCTGCCCGTCTCGCAGTGCACGAAGATCGTCAGATTGTTCTCCTCACCCACGCTGATCTGGCTGGCGTGCAGGACGCCCTTGGCGCCGCCGGTGAACTTCAGGAGGCAGTTGATGTCGTCGTCGAGCTTGCGCCCCTTCACGAACGCGGTCAGGTCGGCGCACATCTCGCTGATCTTCAGGCCGCTGATGTACTCGGCCAGGTTCTCGGCGTGCGTGCCGATGTCGCCGCCGCAGCCGGATCCGCCGCTCTGTTTCGGATCGGTCCGCCACGAGGCCTGCATGTTCCCGGTCTTCTCCAGGGCCGTGGCCAGCCACCCCTGCGGATACTTGACGACGATCTTGCGGACCTTGCCGAATCGGCCGCCGCGGACCATGTCGCGGGCCAGCTTGACCATCGGGTAGCCGGTGTAATTGTGCATCAGCCCGAACACCCGCCCCGTCTTCTTGACGATCTGCACGAGCTGTCGGGCCTCGGCGACGTTGACCGTCATGGGCTTCTCACACATGACGTGAAAGCCGGCCTCCAGCAGCGCCTTGGCGATGGGGAAGTGCCAGTTGTTGGGCGTACAGACCGACACGAAGTCCATCCGCTCGCCGTCGGGCAGTTGCAGCTCCTTCTCGATCAGTTCCTCATACGTGCCGTAGCAGCGCTTCGGATCGAGGATCAGATCCTTGGCCATCTGCTTGCTCTTTCGGGGGTTGATATCAAACGCCCCGCCCACGAGCTCCACGCCGCCATCCAGTCGAGCGGCCTTGCGGTGCACTTCGCCGATGAACGCGCCGGGGCCGCCGCCCACCATTCCCATCTTGAGTGTTCGGTTCAGCATGAGTCCTTCCCTTTCATTCCGTTCGAACGTATTGGCTTTGCGTATCCCTGCCGAAGACCGCTGCCGATCTTCGTTTCCCTTCGTCGAGTCCGTGCCTGGGTCGGACCTCCCATCGTCGCGCACCGGATGAACCGCAGTGGAATATAGCCCGCCCGCACGGCCCTGTCAACCGCCGGACTGGATCCCGGTCGTACGGCGCTGGGCGCCGCGCCGCCAGATCTCCACCAGCAGCGAGGCCGTCAGGATGCAGACGAAGACGAACATCGCCGTGGGCAGCGCGCTGCGCGGGCCAAAATGCTTCAGCGCCAGTACCGTGCCCAGACCGGCGTTCTGCATGCCGATCTCGATGCACAGCGTCCGCCGCCGCGCGGGCTCCAGCCCGAACATCGCCCCCACGCCGTAGCCCGCGGCCATGCCGTAGACGTTCAACGCGGCGACCGCCGCCAACACGGTCAGGAGCAGCGCCCATTGGCCTTCTTGCAGGATGCGATCACGGTTGCCCGCGACGACCAGGGCGCAGATGAACACGATGAACGTCACGCTGATCGCGGGAAACACCTCCTTGATGCGTTCGATCCGCCCTCGGCCAAAATGCCGCACCGCGAATCCCGCCCAGAGCGGTACGATCACCGTCCCGAGGATCGTGAAGAACTGGCCCCAGAACGGCACCGGCAACAGTTGACCCGCGAGCAGCTTGACCAGGGCCGGGGTCAGAATCGGACACAGCAGCGTGGATACCGTCGTGAGCGACACCGAATACGCCGTATCCGCGCGGGCGACGTAGCACATCACGTTGCTGGCCATCGCCCCCGGAGCGCTGCCGGCGATGATCAGCCCCGCCGCCAGTTCCGGCGGCAGGCCGAACACCCTCGCCCACAGGAAGGCCCCGAACGGCATGATCGTGAACTGGGCGATCGAACCGAGCGCCACGAGCCCCGGCCGCCGGGCGATCCGTCGAAAATCCTCCGGCTCCAGCACCGCGCCGATGCCGAACATCGTCAGGGCGAAGAACACCTGGTTGAACCGCCCCAGCGGGAGGAACACGCCGGGGCGATACAACGCCACGACCCCGGCCAGCACGACCCACAGCACGAAGTACTTGGTATAGAACGCCAGAATCCGCCGCACCTGGCCTCCCGTGTTCGTGGGTCGGCCTAGCAGGCTGTTGAAAAAGTGTCACCCCGGACCCCGGATCGAGTCCGGGGCAGGCTTTGATCCGGGGTCCACGCTCGACGTGCGGTGTGTTCTCTGCACGCAAAGCGTGGATTCCCGCCTTCGCGGGAATGACAAAAAGGGCCCGTTTCTGTGGGCCGTACGTTTTTCAACGGACTGCTAGAGGTCAACCCGGATCGTTTTGCGCTCGTCCAGATCGATGGAGTGGACGCCATACAGGCTCTTCCTGCGATCGCCGTGCCAAATGTGGATCGTGTAGTAACCCTTGTGAAAGACTCGCGGCCGGATCACGCGGCCCTTGATCCGCAGGGTATAGACGATTTCATCGAGCCCTTCGTCGACCACCTGCACGACCGCATCGGCAGGACCGTCGATTTGCAGCGTGGGCAGCAGGGCGATGGGCTGGCGGCCGTAGTTATCCGTCTGGTCCAAGGTGAACGGCCATCCCGGATACTGCTCCGCCGACGGGTCGTCGACGTCCACGTTCCGGGGCCAGCATTCCAGCGTGATCTTCCGCGTGGCCACGTTGAACCGCACGACGCCGAAACCCGCCGCCCGGGTGGTCAGCTTGTCGCCGCCGTTGGGCTCCTTCGACGGATTCGCCGCGGCGACGCAGGTGACCTTGTTGCCGAACCCGTCGTAATGCCGCCCCGTGTACTCCGGGGCGCCCGGCCTGCGGTTCTGGCCCGGTTCCAGCGGGTCCCACCACCGCAGATACAGGTTGGCGATCGACGGCACACAGAACGAATAGCACGCATCCTCCCAGTCGTTGATGCCGTGATGGAAGATCGTGCCCAGGTGTTGGTCGCCGGCGATATGAATCGCGAAGCAACGACGGATCTCCGCCAGGGCCCGGTTACGGCCCGATTGGGGCCAGCCGTTGGAGTCCATGTCCGCCAGCAGCCGCCCCCCTGTCTTGCCGTGAATGTGCGCGCCGCCGCAGAAGATCGTCTGACTCAGGACCGCCTTCATGTCGCAGCCTTCCCAGTCCGTGCCCCAGGCGCGCAGGAAGGCGAGTTGCCGCGGCCCCAGCAGGCGTGCCTCGGGAACATCAATGGCCCGCCGGTCGTAGCTCGGGTCGTTGATGTGGTCGGGCCGCGGACCCATTTGCGGGATGAGCCCTTCGGGGCCGGTCTTGAACTTGCGGTCTTCAATGATTGCAAAGCTCACGCGTCCCACCCGCAAGGCCGTATAGTACACGCTGATGCCCCGCTCGATCGGCGTCGGGTCGTAGGGGTCGGGCAGGTGGCTCGTCTGGGCCCGGTGCACCTCCTCGACGTACTCGACCGGCATGAAATAGCCGCCATCGTGGCCGGCGGCGGTGTAGCTCTTGCGGCCGCCCTCGCCCCAGAGGTTCGCCTGTCCCACGTCGTGGTCGTCCGGAATCGTCACCGTCGGCGTGTTGCGGATAATGTCGCCGAAATCCCGCCCGAACTTGAGCCAGTAGGCGTAGTGGTGCCGATGGTCGTAGACCTGGTCGCCGCTGAAGAACAGTAGGTCGGGCTTGATCTTCTTGATGTTCTCCACGATGTCCGTGCGGGGGATGTCGCCGCCGTGCCGGGGGTAGATGCTGTTGCCCGTAAACGCGGCCACGACGATTTCCTCCTTGTCCACGGGATCCCGCTTGACCGTCCCGCGGTAATACGCGCCGGCGCCGTGGGCCACGCGGTACTCGGCGTCCCGGGTCGTGTCCCACGGCTCGACGCGAAACGTCGCGACCCAGCCTTGTTCGATGATCGGCGCCCGCGCGACCTCCTGCCACCGGCCCTCCCGTCGGATCTCCAGCCGGGCGACTCGCGGATCGTCCTTCTCCAACGGATAGAACTGCGCCGTCAGCTTCAGCACGTGGTTATGCGTCGTGTACAGCGCAAAACAAATCACCTGATCCTTGGATACCTTCGGAATCGCCAGCAGGTCCGGCGTTTGTTGGGCCGCCCAGGCACCGCAGAGCGACGCTGTCAGGACGGCGATCAGGGCCAGATTCTTGGTCGTTCGCATGGCTCACGCCTCCACATGTCTCATTCCGGCTCACAAACGAAGGGGATGTCCTCCCGCAGAGTCCTGGGACCTTGCGGGAGGTTACTTCATGCGGTACACCAGGCCCTGGAAGACCGCAACCGCCTGCCCCTCCTCGTCGGTCACATCCACGCGATAGCTGCCGATCCGTTTGTCGGGGTTCACCTCCGTCGCCCGCGCGGTCAGGACGCCCTCTTTGGCGCCACGCAAGTAGGAGATGTTGATGTTGATCGCCACGGCCACACGTCCCTCGGAGTTGCTCGCCGCCGCGAACGCCGCATCGGCCAGGGCGAAGACCGCTCCCCCGTGTACGACGCCTACCCCGTTGAGATGCTCGGGTCGAATCGTCATCCGCGTGACCGCGCGCCCGGCCCCGGCCTCGATGAGCTCAATCCCGCAGTGGTGCGAAAACGCGTCCTTCGAGAAAAACTCGTTCATCGAATCCATGCGTCGATCCTCCCGTGACGGTCCGGTCAAAACGGCCACTATAGCGCCTCCCATGGCTCGCGTAAACGAAAAACCCATGCCGGAAATGGAGGGACCGTACGGGAATGGGAAGACGTGCATCGAGCTTGCGCGGCGGCAAAAAAAGCCCGCGCTTTCGCTAGAGCTTTGTGCGTTTTGCTGATCATCGCTACCGATGGGTAGTCGTGACCACCTTTATGCCAGCACGAAAGACGCGGGCGGCACCTCGTTTTCAAACCGTTTGCGCATATCGGTCCGGATGCGCGGATTTCTTTAGCGAAAATCGGCCCCCCGCCCGGTCCGGTAAGCTCTCCGAGCCCCACGGCATTGACCGCGTCTTATCGGTCACCACGGCCATCCGTGATCCCCGTGCTGATGCCCGGCCCGTATGTTGCGGCGTGTTTCGTATGTTTTAATCGGCACGCAGAAGGAGGCACGGCATGACCGGCGGCGACAAGACCATGATCCTGATCCGCCTGTACGAGGGCGCGGTCCGCTTTCTGTGCGAAGGCGTCGAGGCCCTGGAAGCCGGGACCCCCGATGTGTTCGCCGAAAAGCTTGGCCGCGCCCAGGCCGTGCTGGATGAGCTTGATGCAATGGTGGACCCCGCCGGGTCCGTCCTGGCGGCCGACCTGCACGAGCTGTACGCGTTCATGGCCCGGCATCTGCGTCAGGCGGGTGTGCAGCAGGATGCCGCGGCGGCCCGCGAGGTGGCGGGGCTGCTGGAGGAACTCAATCACGGGTTCCGCTTCGTCGCCGGCGGCCAAGCCGATTCCGGCGCGACATAAGCACCCGCCGACTCAGCGGGCGCCTTCGTGAGCGTCAACCCCCTCGCTCGGCCTGAAGCCGGTTCACCACGGCGGCTCCGCACGCATCGCCCCAGACGTTGACCGCGGTGCGGAACATGTCGAGGATGCGGTCCACCGCCAGGATCAGGCCCACGGCCTCGACGGGCAGCCCGACCGCCTGCAAGACGATCATCATCGTGAACAGGCCCGCGCTGGGAATCGCCGCGGCGCCGACGCTGGCCAGCGTCGCGGTGAGCATGATGAGCACCTGCTGGGAGATACCCATCTCCACGCCGTAGACCTGCGCGATGAACATGGCCGCGACCGCCTCGTACAGGGCCGTGCCGTCCATGTTGACCGTTGCGCCGATGGGAACGACGAAGCCCACGACCTTGTCGGACAGGCCGGCGTTCTTCTCCAGACACGTCATCGTCACCGGCAGCGTCGCGGCGCTGCTGGACGTGCTGAAGGCCGTCGCCACGGCGGCGAAGACGTCGCGGATGAAACGCCACGGCCGGGTTCGGCCCACGAGCCCCAGTATGAGCGGCAACGTGATGAAGGCGTGGATCGCCAGCCCCAACAGAACGGTGAGCATATATGCGGCCAGTCCGCGGATCGCATCGAAGCCCATGGTGCCGATCGTGTGAGCCATGAGCGCGGCCACGCCGATGGGCGCCAGGAGCATGATCCATCCCGTGATCCGCAGCATGACGGCGTTGAGCGCCTCGAAAAACGCCGCCAGCGGACGGGCCTTGTCCCCGACGGTGCAGATCGCCACGCCCAACAGCAGGGCCAGGAAGATCACCGAGAGCACCTGGTCGGTGGCCATGGCGGTGATGGGGTTCTGCGGTACGATATCCGTGACGACCGACAGCCATGAGGGCGGCCGGGCCTCGGGAGCCGTTTGCTGCACCGCCTCAGGCAACGAAACGCCCGCGCCCGGACGGATGATGTTCACCAGAACCAGGCCCACCAGCACCGCCAAAATCGTCGTGGCCGCGTAGTATCCCAGCGTCTGCAGGCCGAGCCGCCCCAGCCGTCGGCCCGAGGCCCCCAGACTCACCACACCCGACACCATCGACGCCAGAATCAGCGGGATCACCACCATCCGCAACAGGCGGATGAACAGGTCGCCGACGATGCGGATGGCCTCGACGCGGGGCCCCAGCGCCGCACCGATAACGGCGCCGACGACCATGGCCACCAGGATTTGCGTGTGTAATTTCGGCTTCAACAGGGTCCCTCGTCGGAATCCCACGCTCGGCTGCGTGCCCAGAGCCTATGATTCGCGACCGTCCGCGTCAAGGCCAGAGGTTGCGCCGCGGCATCGGTCCTTGTGAAGCCGCCGGCCGACGTTATAATCGTTGACAGCATCGAACAGGCCGCGGGAGACAACGCGTGGATCATGAAAGACAAGTGCACGAGAGGGTCGAGGTGTTTCTGGACCGCCTCAAGGCCGGGCGGACGAACGTCGTCCTCACCGGTGCGGGCGTATCCACCGCTTCGGGCATCCCGGACTTCCGCGGGCCGGGGGGGCTGTATTCGGTGCTCTCGCCGCACACGTTCGAGCGGGACTTTTTCTTCGCCGACCCGGCGGCCTATTACCGCGTGGCCATCGAGCATATCCACACCCTGGCCGACCGCACGCCCAACGTGACGCATCGCATGCTCGCCCGGCTGGAGGCCGACGGCCTGATCGAGGCCGTCGTCACGCAGAATATCGACGGCCTGCACCAAAAGGCCGGCTCTCGCCGCGTCATTGAGTTTCACGGCGACGTGCTGCGCTACTTCTGCGTCGCGTGTGAAAAGGTCTTCGACCGGGCCTGCGTCGACGGCGGCATCCGTCGCGAGGGTGTGCCCCGCTGCGGGTGCGGCGGGCTGATCCGCCCGGGCATCGTGTTCTTCGGCGACGTCATCCCGATGGAGGCCTTGGCCACAGCACAGGAGCTGGCCAACCGGGCGGATGTGTTCATCGCGATGGGCTCATCGCTCGAGGTCAACCCGGCCGCGGCGCTGGCCTTTGTGGCCCACCAGGCCGGCGCAACGCTGATGATCGTCAATCGCGGGCCGACCCGGTACGATGCTGTGGCCGATGTCCGTTTCGAAACCGATCTGTCGGCCTTTTCACAAGCGGTGCTTGACCGCCTCGACCAGGCGGAGGGAAAGAAACCATAACCACCGAATGCAGGACATGAAGGATAGTAGAATGGCCGGATTCTATGAATCTGTCATCGAGCAGGCCGCGAAGATTCGAAAGAGGGTGGTGCTGCCGGAAGGAGAGGACCCACGAGTCATCGAGGCGGTGCGGATGATCCGTGAGCGGGATTTCGCCGACGTCGTGGTGCTGGGTGACCGCGACACCGTCGACAGCGCCCTGGAACGGGCGGGCGTCCACGTCACGGACGGCCTGGTCGTCGATCCGAAACACAGTGAGCACGCCTCACGGTTTGCTCAGCGGCTCTACGAGCTGCGCCAGGCCAAGGGCATGACGCTCGACAAGGCCGAGCAGCTCATCCGGGACCCAATGATCTTCGGGACGATGATGGTCAAGGAAGGCCTGGCCGACGGGCAGGTGGGCGGCGCGGCTCACTCCTCGGCCGATACGATCCGCCCGGCCCTGCAGATCATCGGTGCCGGCCGCGGGATGCGAACGGTCTCGAGCATGTTTTTCATGTGCTGGCCCGATCTGACTCTTCTGTTCGCCGACTGCGGTCTGAACGTCGATCCGGACGCCTCGCAACTGGTGGATATCGCCGTGGCCACGACGCGAACGGCCTTTCTGTTCGGCATCAAGCCCCGGCTGGCCCTGCTGTCCTATTCGACCAAGGGCTCGGCCGGCGGACCGGGCGCGACGAAGATGGCCCGTGCGGCCGACCGGGCCGCCGAGCGGATCTTCGCCCTGTTCGGCGCCGGCGTGATCGTCGACGGTGAACTGCAATTCGACGCGGCGTTTGTACCGGAGGTCGCGGCCAAGAAATGCCCGCGCAGCCCGCTGAGGGGCCGGGCCAACACCTTTATCTTCCCCGATCTGGGCGCGGGCAACATCACCTACAAGGCGGTTCAACGTCTGGCCGGCGCCGATGCGTTTGGGCCGGTCTTGCAGGGGCTGGATAAGCCGATCAACGACCTGTCGCGAGGCTGTACGGCACAGGATATCGTGGCGACCGTCGCGATCACGGCGATTCAGGCCAGCGAAGGACCCTTGCCGACGTGAGTGAGTCGCCCGGTCAGCCTCGTCGTTTCGTCGTCCTGCGGCACCAGCGTGGGCCGGATGTGCACTGGGACGTGATGATCGAGGACGGCGATCACCTGGCGACGTGGCGGATGGATCGCCCGCCGCACGAGGTCGCCGCCGAGCCGGTCCCACTGGTCCGTATTCAGGACCACCCGTTGCGCTTTTTGACCTATACCGGCCCGGTGCAGAAAGGCATGGGTCATGTGGACCAGGCGGATGCGGGCACGTGCGTGTTCGAAGGCCACCTGCCCGGCGGCCTGGTACGGCTGTCGGGGCAGCACCTGAGGGGGACCTTCCGGCTGGAACCGGTAAGGGATTCCGGCTGGGCTCTTCAGCAGGCGACTGACGCCGGCACACCGCCGAAAAAGTGAGACTGTCATGGCAACCAAAGGCAGCTATACCTACGATTGGCCGCGTCCCATGCTGACGGTGGATGCGGTGGTCTACGCCCTGGTGGACGGCCGCATCATGCTGCTGCTCATCCGGCGCGGCAAGGAACCCTTCAAGGGCCGGTGGGCCTTTCCCGGCGGCTACCTGGAGCTGGATGAGGAGCTGAAGAACGCCGCCGCCCGTGAGTTGCAGGAGGAGACGGGCCTGACCGACGTGACGCTGGAGCAGATGCACACGTTCGGCACACTCGGGCGGGACCCGCGGGGCCGAACGATCTCCGTGGTCTACCTGGGCCAGGTTTCGCCCGACCGCATGGACGTCCGGGCCGGGGATGATGCCGCCGAGGCACAGTGGTTTGACGCGGAGAATCTGCCGCCGATGGCCTTCGACCACGATCGGATCGCGGCGATGGCGCTGGAGCGAATACGCGAGCGGCACGATATATCGACAACAAGACGGGATCGGGCCCGTTAGGCCATGCCGAGGATCTGCCTGGCCCTTCGGCAATCGCGACTGATCTGCTCGGCCAGGGCCTCCGAGCTGGGAAACCGCCGCTGGCTGCGAACCCGGTCGATGAAGTCCATCGCCAGCCATCGATCGTACAGGGGGCCCACCTCGCCGGCCTGATCGAGGAGATGCGCCTCAAGCAGAAGCGGATGATCGCTCACGAAGGTCTTGGCCCGACCGACGCTGAAAACCGCCGGATGGAGCGTGCCAGCCGCGGCGACGTCGTCCAGGGAGTCGCCGATCTGAACGCGACCGGCGTAAACGCCCTCGGCCGGCAGAATCTGCTCGACGGGCGTGATATTGGCCGTCGGAAACCCCAGGGCCCGGCCGATGCCGCGACCCGCGTGCACCTCGCCCATCAGCCGATAGGGTCGTCCTAGGGCCGCCGCCGCCGTCACCACCTGACCATCGACGAGCCACTGCCGGATACGGCTGCTGCTGCATACAACCCCCTGCCCGTGCTCGTCCTGAACCTGCATCGGCTCCACGACGACGACCTCGAAGCCCCGCGTGGCGCCCAGGGACCGCAGCGTCTCTACGTCCCCGCTGCGCCCATAGCCGAAACGAAAATCGGGGCCCTCCACGAGGACACGGGGCCGCAGCCACTGCATGAGGAACCGGTCGACGAACTCCTCCGGCGAGAGATTCAGCAGCGAGAAATCATCACGGATCACGATCAGGACGTCGACGCCCGTTTCCGCCAACAGTCGCTTCTTGAGCGGCAACGGGGTGAGCACTCCCGGCGCCCGTTCGGGCCGCAACACGGCCAGCGGATGCGGATCAAACGTCATTGCGGCCGTCCCGGAGGCCCCCAACCGCTCGGCGGCCCGGCGCGTGGCCTCGATGATATGGCCATGCCCCCAGTGCACGCCGTCGAAGTTGCCGATGGTCAGGGCCATCGACGGGGGCACATCGTCCAACGCCTGAACGGATTCGTAGACTCTCATGGCTCGCCCTGCACCTTCGCCGATACGGTACACCGTGGGAAATCCTCCCACGACCGATGATTCTAGCCCGTCCGCGCAGCAGCGCCAACGGCTATTTGGCCGGCAGGGCAAACGAGAAGGTGCTCCCGCGTCCGGGACGGCTGTGGACCCAGAAGCGCCCGGCGTGTTGTTCGATCACCCGTCGCGCGACCGCCAGCCCCAGTCCCCGCGGACCCTCGGACGATGGCCCGACACGATAGAACACCTCGAAGATCTTATCGAGCTCGTCCTCGGCGATCCCAATGCCGTTATCCTGCACGCAGTAGACCACGCGACCGCGCTCGGGCCAGCCCCAGATGCGGATTTCCGGCGGACGATCGGGGGCGATGTATTCCAGGGCATTGTGGAGCAACGCCTCGAAAACCTGATGCAGCAGGTCCTCGTCGGCCAAGCATACAGGCAGGTCCTGCATATGGACCGTTGCGCCCGATTGCTGAACCAACGCATCAAGCCCGTGGACCACCTCCACCACCAGCGCATTGACGTTCACCCACCTGCGGCGAAGCTCGGCCCGCCGGGCCCGTGCCAGCCGCAGCATCCCCGCCGCGAGGGCGTCGATGTGCTCGAGCCCCCGCCGCAGTTCATCGAGTGGATCGCCAAGCCGGCAGGACACCCCCTCGGCCCGGCCGGGCATATCGCACAGGTCGCCGGACGTTGTCGCCTCGCGCGCCGCCGCAAGGTGAGGCTCACGCAACCGCTCGGCCGCAGCGCGAACGTTGCGAAGCGGCAGCCGCAGCCCCCGGAGCAGCACGATCACGAAACGCTCCAATTCCTTTTCGACCCGCCGGGCGCGATGCTGCGCCCGCGCGGCGTGGAAGCCACGAAACCGGCTTCGCCGCACCAACACCACCCCAGCGGCCGCCATCGCACCGCCAAGGGCTCCACAGGCGATAGCCGCCCCGCCGCTGCCGGCGGCCGCCAGCGTCCAGAAGCCCAAGCCGGCTAGCACGAACGCGCCAAGCCCGGCCATGACCCAGAACCAGACCCGCTGCTCGTACCAGATCAACACGGGACGCCGCCGAGCGCGGCTATCGGTGAGCAGAACGCTTTGGCCTTTTTCGGGGCGTTTCACGGCTTTGTATCGAACCGGGACACCATCGCAGATTTCCACACGAATCTTGCGTTCATTATCGGCCAGTCGAGGCGTTCTGCGTGAAAATCACACCGTGGAGCCGTCCGTAAGAGATTGCGTTACAGCCCTTTACGCAATCATCCGATAAGAAACATAAGCCAGGGACCCGAGGGCGACCGCCGTCGTGGCCCGTGGAACATGAACGCGTTGACAGGCCTGATGAGGCGGCCAGGAATGCCGCCTCACAAATGCGACAATGGAGGCTTTGTGTATGGCGGGGCTGGAAAAAAAGATCGTGGATCGGACCGTCAAGGTGGGCATTCTGGGGCTCGGCTACGTGGGGCTGCCCCTGGCGCGGGAGTTCGCCTCGGCGGGCATTTCCGTGCTGGGCTTCGACGTGGATGCGCCCAAGGTTGAGCGGATCAACGCCGGCCGCAGCATCCTCAAGCACGTGCCCGACGAGCAGATCCGTCGCATCGTGCGGGACGGCACGCTCGAGGCGACCACGGATATGTCCCGCATCCGCCAGGTCGACGCGGTGCTGATCTGCGTACCGACCCCGCTGACCGCGAACCGCGAACCCGATATGCAGTACGTCGTCGGCAGTTGCGAGACGATCGCCCGATACCTGCGCAAGGGCCAATTGATCTCCCTGGAGAGCACGACCTATCCCGGGACGACCCGCGAGCTGATGAAGCCGATTTTGGAGGCCTCCCGGCTCAAGGCGGGCAAGGATTTTTACTTGGCCTATTCCCCCGAGCGCGAGGATCCGGGCAATAAGCACTTCACCACGCGGACGATTCCCAAGGTGGTCGGCGGCCTGACACCCACGTGTCGGCGGCTCGCCACGGCCCTGTACGAGCTGGCCATCGAGACGATGGTGCCCGTGGCGACGCTGGAGGTCGCCGAATCGGCCAAGATCATGGAGAACGTCTACCGTTGCATCAACATCGCCATGGTCAACGAGCTCAAGCAGGTGTTCGACCGGATGGGCGTGGACATCTGGGAGGTGATCCGCGCGGCCAGCACCAAGCCGTTCGGCTTCAACCCCTTCTACCCCGGCCCGGGCCTGGGCGGGCACTGCATCCCCATCGACCCGTTCTACCTGACCTGGAAGGCAAGGCAATACGGTATGCCCACGCGTTTCATTGAGCTGGCCGGCGAGATCAACACCGACATGCCGCACTACGTCGTCGGCAAGGTGATGGACGCTCTGAACGAACAGCACAAGAGCCTCAAGGGCTCGCGGGTGCTCGTCTTGGGCCTGGCCTACAAGAAGGACATCGACGATATCCGCGAGTCGCCTTCGATTGAGCTGATCGAATTGCTCAGGGCCAAGGGCGCCAAGGTCGATTACAACGACCCGTACATCCCGCGGACGCACAAGCAGCGCGAGCACGATCTGCGGATGCGCAGCCGGCCCCTTTCGGCCCAGGCCCTGGCGCGTTATGATGTGGTGGTGGTCTCGACGGATCATTCCAGTTACGATTACGATTGGATCGTCGAACACGCCCGGCTCGTGGTGGACACGCGCAACGCCACGGCGGGTGTGCGCAAGGGCCGCGGCAAGATCGTCAAGGCCTGACCGACAGCGCATCAGACGAACGAGGGAGCAGGGACCGTGCTCAAGGCCAGTGACAATCCGCCGATCATTTACCCGGAGGGCGCCAGCATCGCGGACTTCGCGGGCACCTGGTGGGTCGCCCACACCCGCAGCCGCAACGAAAAGGCCCTGGCGTGGCAGATGCTCAAGCACGAGGTGTCCTATTTCCTGCCGATGAGCCCGCGGGCCCACCGCTGGCGTCAGCGTACGATTCGTTCGCTGATGCCGCTGTTCGCCGGTTACGTGTTCTTCTGCGGCGACGAAGACGCCCGCCTGGAGGCGCTCAAGACCAACCGCGTCGCGGCCCTGATCCCCGTCAAAGACCCCGATGGACTCGTCCGCGACCTGCTGCCCATCGAGCGGGTCCTGCGGGAGGGCCAGCCCCTCCAGCCCCACCCCTACCTGACCAAGGGTCGCCGCTGCCGCGTCATCGCCGGGCCGCTGATGGGTCTGGAGGGCATCATCGTGCGTGAGCCGCAACGAACGCGTCTGGTGCTGCAGGTGGAGATGCTCGGCCAGGCCACCAGCGTCGAGGTGGATGTGGACCTCGTCGAACCCCTCGACGCGTAGAGCCCTCTTGCATGCGTCCGTGGCGACGTATGGTCACGCGCCCCGCGAGACCCTCCAAAACGCGCTTGCAGCGCGGGCCACGGCCCGGTAGCATGGATTCCTGCAAGAAGACGGCATGGGCAAACGTTTTTCCTGCAAACGGCACAGATGGCCCGGATTTTCGGAAAAACCCGGCCCCAAGAGCCTGAATGTCGGAGGAGCACCTCGGCGCCGAGAAACGAACAGGGGCGTGAAAAGCCAAGCCATACCGTGCGCTATCGAACCCCCTGACCACAATCGACCAATCGAGTGTTTTTCAGGAGAGCGTCATGAAGAAGAGCAACAGTCCCACGCGCCGCACCTTCCTCAGGGCCACGGCCGCGGCGCTGGCGGCGCCCACCATCGTCCCGGCGTCGGTGTTCGGGCGGGATGGCCGCGTGCCGCCCAGCGAACGCATCATCATGGCCGGCATCGGCATCGGCAGCCGCGGCTCGCACGTCCTGCAATGGATGATGCGAGAGTCGGATATCCGGTTCGTCGCCGTCTGCGACGCCCGAAAGGAGCGTCGTGCGGCCGTCAAGCAGATGATCGACCGGTGGTACGGGAATAATGACTGCGCGACCTACCGCGACATCCGCGGCTTTTTGGCGGCCCGGCCCGACATTGATGCCGTCCTGATCGCCACGGGCGACCGTTGGCACGCGTTGGCCTCCATCCTGGCCATGCGGGCGGGCAAGGACGTCTACTCGGAGAAGCCGTCCTCCATGACCATCGCGGAGGGCCAGGGCGTCGTCGATACCGCCCGGCGACACCGCCGCATCTACCAGACGGGCCTCCAACGGCTCAGCGAGGGCAACTTCATCTTCGCCAATGAGCTGGTCCGGCTGGGCCGGCTGGGCAAGGTGCACACGGTGCGGGCCCACATCGCCCCGTGGGACTCGGCGGAGCTGAGCCACGCGTGGCTGCCCGCGCAGCCGCTGCCGCCGGCCGACGAAGTGGACTGGGACGAGTGGCTCGGACCCTGTCCCTGGCGGCCCTACAACGAGGCCTATACCCGCGGCGCCTGGCGCGGTTACTACGATTTCCACACCAGTTGCATCGGCGAGTGGGGCGCGCATACGTTCGGCCAGTGCCAGGTGGCCATCGACGCCGGCGACACCTCGGCCGTCGAGTACGGGTACGTCAAGAACGATAGCGGCGACGGCATGGTCACGCGGTTCGCCAACGGCATTCGCATGATTCTCAACCGCGGCGGTTGGGAGGGATCCTGCGGTGGTTGGCGCGGGTCGTGCGGCGTGTGCTACGAAGGCGATGAAGGCTGGGTCGCCACAGCCGACGGGTACTCCCAGCCCGACGTCTCCAACCCGGCCCTGTTGGGAGATTTCAAGAAGATCGTGCAGGACTATCTGGACCGCACACAGCGGGCGCCGAGCCACGTGCGGAACTTCTTTGATTGCGTCAAATCGCGCCGCCAGCCGGTCGCCAATCCCGTGGTGATGCACCGGTCGATGACGACCGTACACGCCGCGAACATTTGCATGTGGCTCCGGCGGGATATGCGGTATGACCCCGTCAAAGAGGCGTTCATCAACGACGACGAGGCAAACCGGCTCCGGGCGCGGGCGATGCGCGAGCCGTGGATTATCTGACCGTAAACGTCAAGGCGAAAGGACCCTGGCCATGTTGAATTGGCGAAACTGTTGTCTGGTGTTGTGCGTGCTGGTCCTCGGCCGTCCGGCGAGGCCCGCGGAACCGACGATTCCTCCCGCGTCGCAAGTGCAGGAGGACCAACTGATCACGACCCTGCAATCGGATGCCTCGCATCAGGCCAAGGCCGAGGCCTGCCGACATTTGCAGGTCTACGGCACAAAGAAGTCCATTCCCGCCCTGGAAGCGCTGCTGGCCGATGAGAAGCTCTCGCACATGGCGCGGGTGGCGCTGGAGCCGATGCCGGACCCGGCCGTCGATGAGGCCCTGCGACGGGCCCTGGATCGCCTGCAGGGCCGGCCGCTGGTCGGCGTGATCGGCAGCATCGGCGTTCGCAAGGATGCCCAGGCCGTCGACGCCCTGGCCAAGCGGCTGCTCGACAAGGATATCATGGTCGCCCAGGCGGCCGCGCGGGCGTTGGGCTCCATCGGAACCCAGCAGGCCGCCGCCGCGATCGAGGCGAATCTCGACAAGATGCCGAAGGAACAGCTCCTGCACGCGTATGAAGGGCTCTTGCGTTGCGCGGAGGCGTTGTCGGTGGCCGACCAACGGGATGCGGCCGTTCGCATCTACGACAGTCTGCGAAGCCTCCCCGAGCCGCACCAGGTCGTCGGCGGGGCCGTCCGCGGCGCGATCCTGGCCCGTGGCCGCGGGGCCCTGCAAACCCTGCGAGAAGCGCTCACTGATAAGAACTACATCGTCTTTTCCGCCGCGGTTCAGGCCAGCCAGGAGATGCGGGGACGGCGTGTGACATCGGTGTTGTGCTCGGTGCTCCCCGATCTGGACGCCGATCGCAAGATCGTCCTGACCGAGACATTGGCCATGCGGCACGATGCCGGCGCCCTGCCGACCCTGATGGAGCAGGCCAAGGCCGGCCCCGTGCCGGTACGCCAAGCGGCCATCAAGGGCCTGGTGGCGGTCGGCAGTCCCGATGCCGTGCCCGGCTTGGTCGCCCTGCTGGATGACCCGGACGAGTCCATCGCCCAGACCGCCCAGGCGAGCCTGGCGGCCCTGGCGTGCCCCGAGGTCGATGCGGCGGTGATGGCCATGCTCAAGGATGCCTCCACGGCCAGGCAACTGACGGCCCTGGAATTGATCGGTCGTCGCCGGATGGTCGGCGCCATGGACAGCCTGTTCGAGGCCGCCCGCAGTAGCAATCCGCAGGTGCGGGCGACCGCGGTGCGGCGCATCGGCGAACTGGGCGGGCCGTCCGATCTGCCCCGGATGCTCGGTTTGCTGGATGGCATGACCGGTACCGACGATCAACGGGCCGCCGAGCAAACCCTGCGAAGTCTGTGCACGCCGAATGGCCAGCGGGACAGCGCCGCGGTAGCGATGCTGTGCGAGCGGATCGGGCAGGCTCAAGGCCCGGCCAAGCACATTCTGCTGCGGGTTGCCGGGGCCATGGGCGGCTCCGAGGCCCTGCAGGCCGTCCGGGCCGCGATGAAGAGCAACGATGCGCAGGTGCGGTCCGAGGCCACGCGGGCGCTGCTGGGCTGGCCCAATGCCGAGGCCGCGCCGGATATGCTGACCCTGGCCAAGGACGCCCCGAATCCCACGGAGCGGATCGCCGCGCTGCGGGCCTACATCGGGGCCGCGCGTGACCCGGGCTTGGGGGCCGATGAGAAGGTCGCTATGTGTGGCCGGGCCCGAGAGATGGTCAGCCGCGCCGCCGAGAAGCGTCTGCTGCTCGGCGTGCTGGGCGGTGTTGCGTCGCCCAAGGCCCTGGCGATGGTCAGCGAGTACCTGGATGACCCGGAGACGAAGAACGAGGCGGCCCTGGCGGCCGTGGGCATCGGTGAGAAGCTGGCCGAGCAGAAGGCCGAAGGCCTGGCGCCGGTCATGCGAAAGGTCCTCCATACCACCGATAACGACGATGTGAAGAAACGCGCCCAGGCCGTTTTGCAGAAGGTGGGCGGATAGGCTTGGCGAATGACAACCAGCGGCGCCGGGGCGGATGGCCTGTCCGCCCGGCGCCTTTTTCCTGCGCCGAGCGCGGATTCAGGACTAACCGCACCTTATGGTTACGGTCGGCACGGCACCCCTCAACGCCATGCCGCAACGACATCGGCGGAATCGCTTCGCGACGCTGACGAACGGGTTCCTCGATCCGCGGTGCTTCGCTCTGCTTCGCACCGCGTCACTCGGAATGACGATGATGGGGCCGCCCGTTCGGGGAGTCGGGATGGCATGCCCCCGCTCGGCCCGACCAACAGCGCCGGGTGGCATGCCCACGCTTGCGTGGGCATGTCCTGGCGATGCAGGGGGCGTTCGTCGTCCCATGGCCACGCGTTGCGTGGCCATGCCACCCAACGCAAGCCGCACGACCACGGATAGGATGAACGGCACGCGGAGATTCGGAGAAGCCACAGAGAAGCACAGAGACCACAGAGTTGACTTGGCCTACCCGGGTTGCCTCTGTGCCCTCTATGGCAAACCTCATGGCCCGCGCGGCACAGCCCACCCGGCCAGAACTACGGGCAGGATTCGCGTGCCATGACCGGTACTCACAGACCCAGCAGGACCTTGGCCGTGGTGAAGTAGATCAGCAACCCGGTGATGTCCACGATCGTGGTCAGGGCGGGGCTGGCGACAACGGCCGGATCCCATTTCATCCGGGCCGCCCCCAGCGGCAAAAGCGCACCGATCAGCGTGGACGTGATCACCTGAAGACCCAACGCGATTGCGATAGCCAGGCCGATGGTGTTCAGCGATACGCCGTCAGGAATGCTCGAGCCTCCTCCGAACACCAGCACACGGGCAAAAGCGATAGTCCCCAGCAACAGCGCCAACAGCATAGCCACCCGGACCTCCTTGGCCAGAATGCGAAGGATATCCCGCGGGCCGACTTCTCGCAGTGCCAAGGCGCGGACCACCAGCGTGGCCGATTGACTGCCGGTGTTGCCCCCGGTATCGGCCAGCATGGGCATAAACGCCGCCAGAACGGCGAATTGGAGGAGCAGGCCCTCGAAGCTCTGGACAATGAACCCCGACACCAGGCCCAGAACGGCCAGCCCAACCACCCAAAGGGCACGGTTCTTGAAGTGCCCCCAGACGCCGGTCCTCATATAGACCGCATCCTCATGGGACCCCGCGATGGCCATGAACTTCTCCATGTCCTCCGTGTGCTCCTGTATAATGATATCGATCGCATCGTCGTGAGTGATGATTCCGACCAGCGCATCGGCCGAATCGAGAACGGGCAGCGCGATCAGGTCGTACTTGCGAATCGTTCGCGCGGCGTCCTCCTGGTCGTCGTCCACGCGGGCATAGACCACCTCCGAGTGCATGATGTCGGCGACTTTGGCATCCCGTCGGGCCACGATGAGATCCTTGAGCGAGACGAACCCCAAGAGCCGACGGCGCTCGTCGATCACGTAGGCATAGTAGATGGTCTCCCTGTCGGGCGCCACGTCGCGAAGGCGCTCGATGGCCTGGGAGGCTGTCAGCCCCGGATCAAGTGTGGCGTAATCCGAGGTCATCACGGCCCCGGCCGTGCCCTCTTGATAGGCGGCCAGACGGCGGATATCCTCTCTCTCGGCATGGGCCATCGCCGGAAGGACCGCCTCGCGCCGGTCCTCGGGCAGGCGCTTGAACAGGTCCGCACGGTCATCGGGGGGCATGTCCGCCAGAAGCCGGGCCACCTCGCCACGAGACAGGGACGCGACCATCTCCACCTGCGTCTCCTCATCCAGGTGGCTGAAGATCTCCGCCCGGAGGACCGGCTCGGCGTGCCGGAGCACGGCCCAAGCCTCCTCATGCGACAAGGCCGCAATGAGTTCAGCGACGGCGGCGGGGTGTGTTTCCTGGCAGAAGTCCCGCAGGGTCGTATGGTCTTCGGCGGCGAGCAACTCGCGCAGCTCGGGGACGAGAAGAGGGTTCTTCCTTTCCATGGTTCGCCTCCACGTCGGCCGCCGCGCGCGGGGACCAGCGCGGCGAGAGGCGAACTGAGCGGTTATGCGGTCTCGCCCCGCTCGTTCAGCCACGCGGCCACGCGGACCACGCACCACGGTCCTGGGTCGTCGACTTCGCCTTCAACGGATTCCCGGATCGAAGGCCGGGAATCGCGCCTCTCCTTCATTTCGCTCACGACAAACCTCTTATTGGGGACCTGTCACGCGTGCTTATGTCGAGACAAGACTACCTTGGATTCCGCAGCGTTCAAGATTTTTCTCGCACATCGTAGCGATACGAAATGATGCGGACCTTTTCGAGCGTGACGAGCCCTTCGCCGATGAGCCCGTCCAGATCGGGCAAGAAAGCGTCGATTTTCTCCGGGGCATCCACGATCTCGACGACGATGGGCAGATCCTCGGACAACCGCAGGATCTTGGCGGTGTGGATGCGGCTGGCCGCCCCAAAGCCCAGGAAGCCCCGCAGAACGGTCGCCCCGGCCAGACCTCGGCGCCGGGCCTCCCGAACGATGACCTCATACAAGGGCTTGCCGTCGGACTTGTCGCTCTCGCCGATGAAGATTCGCAACAGAGAGGCTTCGGAAGGCAGCTTCATCTTGGGTTCTCCTTCAAACGGCCCGGCCCGCGGCCATGCCGACGAACAACGCGACGGACCCCAGTCCCGTCTGCATACCGACATTGGCCCCTGCGTACAACCACTGGGCCGACCGTGCCAATTCGCCGGTTTCCAGGATCATCGCCGAAAAGGTGGTAAAGGCCCCCATGAAGCCGACGAGGACAAGCGTGCGGGTCTCGCCGGAGACGGACCAGCGGCTCTCGAACAGCACCCACAGCAACCCCGCCAGGAAACATCCGACGAGGTTGACGACCAGCGTGCCCCATGGAAACGCCGACCCGGTGAACCTGTGGACAAATCCGGCCAGCGCATAACGGGCCAGCGTGCCCATCGCACCCGCCAGAGCCAGCCACATGAGCTTGTGAAACATGAATCGGTCCTCTCGACAGACAGCATCCAGGCCGCTGTACAGGCACGGATGGCCGTCCTTGCCGTGGGCGATCCTCGCCGTCACGGACAGCGGCCGCACCTGGATGGTAGGAGTCATCAGCCCGGCCCGGGGCGGTTTGAGAGGGGGACCCCATCCCCGCAATGGCGGCATTGTAGCCCTCACCCACCGCGCGGACAAGACCGAAACGCGCAGGCATAGCCCAATTGCTCAGCCGTGATTGCCTTGACAAAATAGGCAAACAGAGAAATGCCCTATGTGACAATATGGGAAAGGTCGACCCTCGGTTAGTCGTAAACTCCCCGGAGGGGGGCTATGAGTATTTTCATGCAATCATGCAAAGGTTGCAAGGGTCCTGGTTTCTGGCCCATAAATGGACCTATGCACCTGGCGCCTCCGAGGAACGCTGCAAAGGTGCGTTTTCAGCCCAAAAAGCGGGACCTTTTCATGTTTGCATGTTTGCATCCTCCCCGCATACCCCCCCTAGGGACCCGGGGGGCATGCCCCCGCTCGGCCCGACCAACAGCGCCGAGTGGCATGCCCACGGACAGGCTGAACAGCACGCAGGGGCAGGACAGGCCACAGAGAATACAGAGATCACAGAGCCCCGTTGAGTCACCCAGCTTGCCTCTGTGCCCTCTGTGCCCTCTGTGGCAAACCCCATGCCCCGCGCGGCACAGCCCACCCGACGGTTTTGCAGGCCCCCCTTGGCCGTCATCCCGACCGGAGGGCCGAAGGCCCGCAGTGGAGGGACCCGTTCAAACAGCCCTTCCGCAAGGCACCCGACGCCATGCCGCAGCATGCTCTCCAATGGGGGTGAACGTTGATCTCCGGCCACT
>Ga0209270_1001768_pt1 | contig 26723 bp, 20 predicted proteins | sample MTBAKSrepl1MetaG_FD_187456 | JGI IMG/M metagenome (GOLD analysis project Ga0209270, IMG submission 187456) | Enrichment culture microbial communities from Arthur Kill intertidal strait, New Jersey, USA, that are MTBE-degrading - MTBE-AKS1... | ecosystem: Environmental > Aquatic > Marine >...
TCCTTGTCGATCAGAGCGGCCTTGACCCGGCAGGACAGGGCGATATTTTTAAGACAGCTCAGGGAATACGTATTGGGATGAAATTTCTTGTGGCCGGCGGTATCGACAATTGTTTCGACCGCATCTTCGGTGTCATCCGACCAGATATGTCCGACATTGATAATCAGATCATAAAATATCGGGTTGGTGACGTCAATGCCGTATACCGCTTTCCCCCATTTCTTCTGCTGATCATCCAGGGCCGCAATGGCCTTGCGCGCTTTTTCTTCAGTTATATTTTCACGATCCATTTCGATCCGGATGCGGTCCTCCAGGTTCGCAATCACCCGCACCTTGAGCACATGCGAAACCCCCCGGATAATCGGGTGCCCCACCAGGCCATGGTAGACAATATCGTGTTTTAACATGTAGTCGGCCACGACCGCCTTGATATAGGCCATATAACGCTGTCGTTCGCGCGAAAACATGTCCAGTATGGTCGGGGCGTCTTTAACGGCCTTCAGCAGTTTCATCTCCGGAACCCCGTATGCCTGGGCGGCCGACAGAATTACTTCCCGGCTGACGCATTCATATCCCATTTTCCGGGCGACCCTTTCGGCGATTTCGCCGCCCTTGGTATATCGATCCGTGGAAATCGTAATTATTTTCACCCTAAATCCCTTTCCCGCTCTGTTTTCGGCATATAGCCGGGATCGATCCGCAAGATCCTCCCCTTTTCATATTCATTACGATCAAACCGGAATTTACCCAGCTGTTGCAAAAGCCGAGGATGCCCCATCTCCAAGGCGTCCAAGGGTGAAGCCGTAGTGTTTTACTGCGAGCCCTTGGCAACGCAGGAGATGGGGCATCCTCGGCTTTCCCTCAGGGTAAAAAACACGTCAAATATTTTGTGTGTTTTAAAAGTCATTAAATGTATATTCGATAAACAGGTCCGAGCACATTCTAATCTATTGTTATTATAATTTATTTAAATACTTAGCCATGTTTTTTATGCAACTGCTGGGTTAAATCCCATAGAATACATACAGCATGACAATAAGCACCACGATGAAAATAATGCTCATCATGCCGCCGGCTTTCATGAAATCCACGCTGCGGTAGCGGCCGGGCCCCATGTAAAGCGCATTGACCTGGTGCGTCGGCAATACAAAGGAGTTGGATGTGGCAATCCCCACCACCAAGGCCGCCATGCGCGGATCGGCTCCGGCGGCCATGGCCATGTTGACCACCAGCGGAATCAGCAGAACCGTCGCGCCGACGTTGGATATGACCAGTGTAAAAGCGGTGGCCAGGACCGCTATTACCGTAAGGAGGACCACCGGCGAAACCGTTCCGATCAGCCCCAGCACCGCCTTGGCGATCCACGCCGCCGTTCCGGTTTTTTCCGTTGCAATGCCGAGGGGTATCAGGCCGGCCAGCAGAAAAACCGTGCGCCAGTCCACCGACTGATAGGCTTCATCGATGGTCAACACCTTGCAGACAATCATCCCGAAAGCCCCGGTCAGCAAACACACCGATAATTGAATTTTAAAAATGATCACCATAACCAGCGCAAGCGCCAGCCAGAACCCTGCAACAAAAGCCTTTTCGGGTTTCAGCGACTCGCTCACAGGCGTGGTAAAAATGAAATTATGTCTGGCCTGGAGAATATTAAACCGCTCCCAGGTGCCGTGCAGCAGGATCGAATCGCCGGCTCGCAGCACCATGTCCGACAGGCCGCTGTAGTAAACCTGGTCGGAGCGATAGATCGCCAGCGGATTCACCTGAAACTGTTCCCAGAAGTGGACTTGCTTTAAGGTCTTGTTGATCAGTTCGGACCGAGGCGCCACTACCGCCTCAACGGTCCCGGCGATGGAGGCGGACATGTCGTTTTTAAAAACATCGAGCTGATCCTTAATATGAATATCCTGCTCCTGCGCCAGTTTTTTGACGTTTTCGGCCGGGCCGTAAACCACCAGATCGCTGTCGGAGCGAATTTCCGTATCCGGCACCAGGGAAAGCTGCTTGATGCCGTCGCGCCCGGCAATCGCCACTACGTTGACATGATAGGTATCGCGAATATTTTTGATGGTGAGCGGATCCCTGAAATCGGTAAAATCCGAAGGGGTTTTCAGTTCAAAAGGGACCCCCAGCGCATCGGCCGTGTCGACTTTCAGTTCCCGGCTGCTGTCTTTGCCCTCTTCGCCCTTGGGCAGGACAAACCGTCCGCAAAAGATAAAAAACGTAATGCCGCTGGCCACCAGCGCCAGCCCGATGGGCGTCACATCAAAAAGTCCGAAGGGCTTTAAATTAAAGGGTGCAATCAAATCGTTCAGTAGAATCAGCGGGCTGCTCCCCACCAGGGTTACGGTCCCCCCCAGAATGGCGCAAAACCCGATGGGCATCAGCATGCGCGAAAGTGGGATAGTCATGGCTTTGCTGACCCGCTTGATGGCCGGTAGAAACAGAGCGGCCGCGCCGATGTTCTGCATGAAACTGGATATTCCCGCCACCGTCGCACCCATGGCAATGACGACCCGCGAAGCATTATTCCCCGCAATTTTGACAACCGGGGAAACCAGCCGGTTGATGACGCCGGTTTTATCCAGGCCGGCGCCGATGATGATGACCGCGATGATGGAGATCACGGCATTGCTGCTGAACCCGGAGAAGGCTTCCTTGGGGGTAACCAGGTGAAGCAGGGGAAGGGATATCGTCATCAGGATGGCCACCATGTCCACGCGGATCCACTCCACAATGAAAAGAAAAACCGCAACGCCGATCATCACCATGACCATGATCATTTCAGTCGTCAGCACATTTGCTTCCATCGCCATTAACCCTCTTTTTGCGTAATCCGTCTCTGTTCACAGGCCAGGTTTATCTCCGCCACCAGTTCATTGGGATCAAACGGCTTCATGATATAATTAAAAGCCCCGGCCTTCATTCCTTCGATGCCGACTTCCACTGATGCATGTCCGGTCAGCATGATGACTTCGGTCCGGGGCTTCATTTTCTTTATTTCCCTGAGGGTGTCAATGCCGTTCATGCCGGGCATCAGCACGTCCAGCAGGACCACATCGAAATCGGCCGCCTGCATCTGTTCCAGCGCCTCCATTCCGTTATAAGCAATGCTGATTTCAAACCCCTTTTTAATCAGGCGTTTTGAAAGGTATTTCACCATCGTTTTTTCGTCATCAACCAGCAGGATATGGCACTTCATAACGCCTCCTCATCTGCGTGCTAAAAAACCGGTGTAAGCAACAATGTGGCACCCGCAGACCCGCCTGGCGCAGTCTTAGGCTAACAATCTGAATTCCCAGTATATAAGGTGGGAAATATACGATGCTTTTACGGGATAGTCAATCAAGATTTTCCCGGCCGTTTTAATCAATAATAAAGACTCTTGTTCTATCTGTGCTGCAATGGTAACCCTATGGTTATCCGGATCACAAAGTCAAACAACCCGTGCCCATGATTTAAGGCAAATGAACCGACGGAATAAAAAAATATTCGGAACTCTTTTTTTCTCCATTTTTGCGACGGTTACCGGAGTGGGTATCGTGGTGCCGCTTCTGCCGGTTTATGCGCATGGATTGGGCGCCGGCGGTTTTTACATCGGCCTGATATTCGGGGCGTTTTCGCTTTCCAGGACTTTCTTCATGCCGTATTTCGGCAGGTTGTCCGATCGAAAAGGCCGAAAGCCCTATATCGTCGCCGGCCTGCTGGCCTATGCCCTGATTTCCATCGCCTTTATTTTCTCAACCGGCATCGAAGCGCTCATCGTCATCCGATTTTTTCAGGGAATCGCCTCGGCCATGATCATGCCGATCGCCCAGGCCTATATCGGTGATATTACGCCCCCCGGCCGGGAAGGTTTTGCCATGGGACTGTTCAGCATGTCCGTCTTCTGCGGACTCAGCATCGGCCCCCTCGCCGGCGGAATGATCAGCGACTATTTCAGCCTTGCCACTGCTTTTGCCGCCATGGGAATTCTGGCCCTGATCGGTTTTATTTTAAGCCTGTTTCTGCTGCCGCCCACCCCATCCGAACCGGTTATCCGCGACGGCAAAAGGCTATCGGGCTGGAAGGCGCTTTTAAAGGACCGCGATATCGCCGGTTTTTTTCTGTTCCGGCTGGCCTACACCACCTGTATCGGCATCATCTGGGGATTTCTGCCGGTTTTCGCGGACACTGAATTTTCACTCTCCGGATCATCCATCGGCATTCTGGTGATGCTGGGGGTCTTTGTCAACGGCCTGCTCCACGTTCCCATGGGATATTTGGCCGACAAAATCAATCGAAGAAGGCTGGTTCTGGCCGGAGGGCTGGTGACCGGATTTGCCATCCTGTCTTTTGAATGGGCCGGAGGTTTCAGAGATCTTTTTCTGTCCAGCGTGTTGTTCGGAATCGGCGGCGGTGTGTCCATGCCGGCCCTGATGGCCCTGGCCGTACTCAAAGGGGGCCGTACCGGCGCCATGGGATCCGTGATGGCCCTTTTAACCATGGCGCACAGCCTGGGAATGCTGGCCGGAGCTTTGCTGGGAGGCTTTATGATGGATATTTTCAGTATCCGTTTGGCGTTTTCCTTTGGCGCCTTCGCCATGGCCGCCGGAACGATTCTGTTCATGATATTGACCGCATATAACCATCAACCAAGGAGAAGTTAATCATGTTGGATTTCAATCTGACGCCCGAACAGCGCGAAGTCCGGAAACAGGCAAGGGCTTTTGCCCTGTTGGAAGTCCTGCCGGTTGCCTGGGAGTATGACGAAAAAGATGAAGTTCCCCTGTTTGTCCTGGAAAAAGCGTTCAGCGCCGGCCTGATGAATACGGACATTCCAAGGCATTACGGCGGCAAGGGATTCGGCATTCTTGAAAGCGCCCTGATTACCGAAGAGGTCGCCGCCGCCTGCCCGGGGCTGGCCACCTCGATTTTTGACAATTCCCTGGGGATGGGACCGCTGCTGCTGTCGTCAAATGAAAAACTGAAAACAAACTACCTGGGCGAAATCCGGAAAAATTTCAAGCTGATCTGTTTTGCAACATCCGAACCCGTCACGGGGTCGGATGTCTCCGGCATCCGCTGCCTGGCCGAAGCCGACGGTGCGGATTTTGTTCTAAATGGGTCCAAGTACTGGATCACCAACGGCGGCATTGCCGATTACATGACCATATTTGCCACCGTCGATCCGAAATTGCGGTACGAGGGCATCGGCGCGTTTCTGATCGAAAAAAACTGGCCGGGCGTATCCATCGGCAGACCCATTCCGAAACTGGGTCAACGCTGTTCAAATACAGTGGGAATTCGCTTTGAAAATGTCCGCGTCCCGAAAGAAAACATCATCGCGCCTCCGGGCGAAGGGTTTGCCCTGGCCATGAAAACATTCGCCCGGACCCGGCCGGTCATTGGCGCCTTTGCAGTGGGAGCAGCCCGCTCCGCCATGGAATATGCCATCGACTATGTTAAAAAGCGGCGGGCTTTCGGGAAAAAACTCGTCAACTTCCAGGCTGTTCAGTTCAAAATTGCCGATATGTATCAGAAGGTCGAAACCGCGCGCCTCCTGACCTGGAAAGCCGCATGGGAAGCCGATAACGGAATCGACCCGACGATCTCGGCCTCTGTTGCAAAGCTGTATGCCGCCGAAGCCGCCCAGGAAGTGGTAGACGAGGCGCTGCAGGTTTTCGGCGGCTACGGTTATACCCGGATGTTCCCCCTTGAAAAACTGCTGCGGGACACCCGGCTGTTTCGCATATACGAGGGGACCAGTGAAATCCAGCGGGTCATCCTCTCAGGTTTTGCCCTCAATGACTACAAGCCGGTGATGCCGGCATTGGAAGACCTGCCGCTTTTAAGAAACGGGGTCTCGCGCGACGGTCGACCCCCGGGAAAAGACCGCAATGCCTGGCGTTGCCGGATGTGCGGACACATTCACTACGGAAACCGTGCGCCGGATATGTGCCCCTACTGCTTTTTCCCTGAACGCGCCTTTAAAAAAATCCGGTCCCGGCCGTGATGCGTCTTTGCCAGGCCGGACGGGACCGTCGCCCCTGAATGTCGGTCCGATCTTTACTGCAAACGCGGGCACATATTGACTGAAAGGCGTTTCCATCGTATAATGGCCGCATAAGTGAGATCACCATACGTCTCGCTACCGCCGGCCGGTTTTTTACATTTTTGCGGCCACCCCGCTTGCCGGCAGCCGCCTGTCCCGGAAGCGCATTTTTCAGCCCTTTCAACTTTTCGGCGGCGGGTTGGTATACTCAGCAACAACCAGCTCTCAAAGGAGGGTTTGCAATGACCATTACTCAAAAGCCGAAACGCAGAAGGATCGTCTTTTCCCTGGATGTCCCCGCTGCGGACAGCGTCTATCTGGCCGGCGATTTTAACGCCTGGGACCTGCGCAAACATCCCATGATAAAGGGTAAAAACGGCGTCTGGCAAAAAATGCTGATGCTGTTTCCCGGCAGATACGAGTACCGGTTCCTGGTGGACGATCAGTGGATCAATGATTTTCAAAACCCGCAAACCTGCCCGAACGCTTTCGGCACCCTGAACAATGTCATTACGGTATCGGCGCGTGAACCTTAGGAGGATTTTTGGACCTTCGCCCCCTCTTCAGACCTGAAACAATGGCCGTGGTCGGGGTTTCGTTCCATAACGAACGGCACCCCGCCAATGTCATTTTTAATAAAATTTTCCTGCGCTACCCGGTGGAAGTCTTTCCGGTAAATCCACGCGGCGGCAGCCTTCAGGGCGAAAAAGTATTTAAACGGATTTCGGATATACCCCGCAGGATCGATCTGGCCGTTATTGCGGTCCGGGCCGATTTCGTTGCCGATACCCTGACCGATTGCATTCAAAGCGGGGTAAAGGGCGCCGCCCTGATTTCGGGTGGATTTGCCGAAAGCGGCCGCCGGGACCTGCAGGATCGGATCATCGCCATCGCCCGCGAGGCCGACTTCCCCTTTATCGGTCCGAACTGCCTGGGAATCTACGCCCCCTCCCATATCGATACTTTTTTTCTGCCGAGCGAACGCATGGTCAGACCCGACCCCGGCAATATCGCCCTGATCAGCCAAAGCGGCGGGGTTCTGGTGGACCAGATGGTCAAGTTTGCCAACGAAGGCGTGGGGCTTTCCCTGGGCGTCAGCATCGGCAACAAGGCCATTGTCCGGGAACTTGACCTGCTGGAATATCTGGCCGCCGATCCCGCGACGGAAGTCATCGCCTTTTATGTCGAGGGCTTTGAAAAAAATGAAGGGCGCAAGTTTGTTCTGGCCGCCAGTGCGTGCCCCAAGCCGGTGGTGGTTCTCAAGGCCGGGAAAAGCGCAGCCGGTACCCGGGCGGTTTCCAGCCATACGGCCTCCCTGGCGGGCGACTATGCCGTCTTTTCCGCCGCCCTCGGCCAGCATGGCGTGGTGGAAGCCAAAAACGAGTTTGAACTGCTGTCCTTTTGCGAGGCCCTGGGCTGCTACAAAACCGCCATCGACGGCCGGGTCGGCATTATCACCGGCAGCGGCGGTCACGGCGTTCTGGCCGTTGATTTCTGCGCCGCCCACGGCATTTCGGCTCCCAAACTTTCCGCCGCCGCCTGCCGGAAATTTAAACAGCAGCTCTCCCCAAGCATCCGCGAAATTGCCGCCCTCGCCAATCCCATCGATCTGACCGGCAGCGCCATTGATGATGATTTTGTCACGGCTGCCGGCATCCTGAGCAGCGATCCCGAGATCGAATGCATCATCATCCTGCTCTTGCCGTATTCACCGGGGATTACCTCCGACCTGGGCGCGCGTCTCAGCCAGGTCCACCGCAAGTCCGGCAAACCGGTGGTAGCATACGTGCCGCATCTTGAAAAATACCGGATGCTGATTGAAGGGTTTGAATTCAACCGCGTTCCGGTCTCCCCGTCCATTGAGGGGGCCGTCCTGATGGCGGAAGCCCTGCGGAGGTGCCGGCCGTGCTGAAAAAAAGTATCCGCAGCATCCTCGCTTCTTCCCGGAAACGGGGCTGGGTCATGGAACCGGAAGCCAAGCGTCTGCTGTCCCTGGCCGGACTCCCCGTCCCCAGGTTCAAGTGGGCCGCCGGGCTGGATCCGGCCCTGAAAGCGGCTGAACGGATCGGCTATCCGGTGGCGGCTAAAATTGTCTCGCCCCAGGTGCTGCACAAGTCCGACATCGGCGGCGTGGTCACCCATATCGGCAGCGAAGCGGCTCTGAAAGAAGCCTATCAGCGATTCAGCAAGGTAAAAGGGTTTGCGGGAATCCTGGTTGAAGAAATGCTGGCCGGGATCGAATTGATCGTCGGCGCCAAAATCGACTACCAGTTCGGTCCGGTCATCCTGTTGGGAATCGGCGGCACGGAAGCCGAACTTTACCAGGATACCAGCCTGCGGATGGCACCCCTGCAGGAAACCGATGTCGCGGCCATGGTTAAATGTCTGCGGGCCCACCGGTTCCTGGAGGGTTATCGCGGATCGGCCCCGGTCAATCTACCGGAACTGACCCGTTTCATGCTGGCTTTTTCAGACCTGGTAATGCAGCTTGAAAACGAGATCGAATCTATCGATCTGAACCCGGTCATGTGCCTGGCCGACCGCTGCGTGGCCGCCGACGCCCGGATCATGCTGCAAACCCGACCCGATCAGGAGTCGGCCGTAAGCTTCTCCTGGTTTCAAAAAAAACGCTTTCAAAAATGATCACCGTCATGGTCCCGCATCGGATCGAAGTTGATGATCCACTGTGTTGATGATCCACTGTAACGAATCCGGCTTCATTGTATATTGCAATTATTTCTGTTTGTTATATTCTTGACAGTCTCGCTTTTTGTAATTAGTTTTCCGGTTATCTCCTGAACATGGGGTGATCCCGGCAGCGGATACGCTATAAAAATCGATGGGGAGAAGAGTCATGCAACAGGTGGTTCCCAAGATCTGTCTGTCTCTGTTTGGGTCGGTTTTTCTTTTTTATCTGGCGGCGACGGATGCTCCCGGCCAGTCCCTGCCTCCACCCGAGCTGACGCTGTCCCAAGCCGTGCAGACCGCGGTTGCAAAGAACCCGGGAATCAGCGCCGCCGGTTTCCGGGTCGAGTCTTCAGACGCCCGGATCACCCTGGCCCGCTCCGGCCTCTTCCCCCAGATCCATTTCAGCGAAGGCTATAATCATACCACCAATCCCATGTGGGCCTTCGGCACCAAACTGAACCAGGAGCAGATTACCCGGGAGGATTTCGACCCGGCCAGACTGAACGACCCGGACCCCATCACCAACTTTGCCTCGACCCTTTCCCTGAACTGGTCCCTCTATGACAGCGGCCAGACCCGCTACGGTCTCAGGCAGGCGGAAATCGGTAAAAACATGACGGCCCTCATGCTGGACCGGACGCGCCAGCAGGTCATTGCCCGGACGGTCAGCGCCTATGTCGGCCTTCTTCTGGCCCGGAAAAATCTGGAGGTCATCGAACAGACTCTGGAGACCGCCCGGGCCCACTTCAAAATGGTGCAGGCCCGTTTTGAAAGCGGCTTCGTGGTAAAAAGCGATCTGTTGCGGGCCCAGGTTCACATCGCCGACCTGGATCAGCAGCAGCTTCAAGCCGAAAGCCAGGTGCAGGTGGCGCGGTCCTATCTGAATGCCGCCATGGGGGTTCCGATTGAAAGTGTTTTTGAGCTGAGCAGTCCGCTGGAGGCTGGTAAGGAAATCGACGGTTCCCTCGAAGACTGGATGGAAAAGGCCTTGGCCCTGCGGCCGGAACTCAAGCAGCTTCAGAACCAGGAAATGATCGCCCGGGAAGAAATCAATAAATCCAGAGCCGCACATCACCCTTCGGTAAACCTGATGGGAAATTATGAATTCAACACCGAGGATTTCAGTGAGTGGGGGGACAATTACACCATCGGCGCAATGGTGAACGTAAATATCTTTTCCGGCCGGCGCCTCGCGGCCAGAACGGTACAGGCCCGGGCGGAATTAAACGAAGTCGGCGCCCGGCAGGCGGAACTCAAACAGGGGATTCTGGTCCAGACGCGCCAGGCTTTTCTGCAGGCCCAGAGCGCCCGCAAACGGATTTCGGTGGCCGCAGCCGCCGTCGCCCAGGCCGAAGAGACCCTGCGCATCGTTCGCAACCGCTATGAAACCGGGCTGTTGAACATCGTTGCACTCCTGGACGCAGAACTGGCCCTGCAGTATGCCCGCACCAATCGGTTTAAAGCCGTGCATGATTATCAGGCGGCTGCGGCCCAGCTGGCCCTGGCTGCCGGAACCATTGATGCAGACTTTCAATAATTTGAACTCCGATCTGGCCCTGATGACCCGGTTTCTATGCTGGAAGAAAAGAGGTGCGTTATGCGGTTAAAACGAAAAATGTCCTTTATCTTATTGTCCGTTTTATTGCTGGCTTACGGCTGCGGCGACAAAATTGAACCCGGCGCCACCGCCTCGAAGCCGGCCAAAGCGGTGGCGGTTCGGGCCGCGGTCGCCCAAATGACGATGCGTCCCGACATTTACGAAGCCGTTGGATCGGTGGTTGCGCAAACAGCCAGCACCGTTTCCGCGAAAGTGATGGGCACGGTTACGGCGGTTTATGTCCGAGAAGGCGAAACGATCCGGCAGGGGGCGGTTCTGCTGGCGATTGACGACCGCCAGGTCAGCGCGCAGCTCCAGCAGGCCCAGGCCGGCCTGGCGGAAGCCCGCCAGGCTGAGGTCGCAGCGCGCTCGACCCGTGAGGCCGCCCTTGCCGGCCTCGTCCTGGCCCGGGCCACCCATAACCGCTATCTGCGTCTCATCCAGGACGAGTCGGTCAGCCGCCAGGAATTTGATGAGGTCGAAGCGCGCCGGAACCAGGCCGAGGCCGTCTTCAAACAGGCCGACGCCATGGTTGAGGCGGTGCGCCGGAAGATTCAGCAGGCCGAAGCCGGGGTGGCGGCCGCTGCTGTTTCTAAAAAAGATGCCGCCATACGGGCCCCTTACAACGGCGTGGTTACGGCCCGGATGGTGGAGCCGGGGGATTTGGCGGCCCCGGGAAAACCCCTGTTCATCCTTGAAAAAGAGGGGGGCATGCGCGTGGATGCAACTGTCCCGGAAGCCCACATCAAAGCCGTCCGGCCCGATCAGAAATTGACCGTGACCCTTCCCGGCCGTCAGTCCCGGGTGATGGAGGGGACCGTTCAACGCATCGTGCCCGGCGCCGATCCCCACAGCCGTTCGTTTATCGTCAAGGTCGATCTTCCGGCGGACGCCTCGGTTTCAACCGGCCTTTTCGCCCGGGTTGCCATCCCCCTGGGAGACGCCCCCCTGCTCCTCATCCCGTCTTCGGCGGTGGTGCCTCAGGGCCAGCTCACCGGTGTTTATCTGCTGGACCCGGATGGAATCGCCCGCTTCCGGCTGATCCGCACCGGACGCAAGCTGGCAGATCAGGTTGAGGTCCTTTCCGGCCTGCCGGAAGGAAGCCGTTATGTGGCGGCGCCGCCGGCGGCGCTGGTGGACGGATCCCGGGTGGAGGTCGGCTCATGACTGAAAAACTCGGACCGGCCGGAAAAATCGCCCATTTTTTCATCAATTCAAAACTGACGCCGCTCATCATCATTGCTTCCATTTTGCTGGGAATTGCGGCCGTCATCGCCCTTCCCCGGGAAGAAGAACCCCAGATCATCGTTCCCATGATCGATATTTTTGTGCAGATGCCCGGCGCCGGCGCCAAAGAGGTCGAGCAGCGGGTCACCAAGCCCATGGAAAAACTCCTCTGGGAAATACCCGGGGTGGAATACGTTTACTCCACCTCCGGCCCGGGAATGTCCATGGCCATCGTCCGTTTCTACGTGGGCCAGAATGAAGAAGAAGCCTGCGTCCGGCTGCAGTCCAAGCTGATGGCCAACATGGACCGGATCCCCCCCAATGTCACGCCGCCGCTGATTAAAGCCCGCTACATTGATGATGTGCCCATCCTGGCCCTGACATTCTGGGGTGAAAACATGGATCATTATACCCTGCGGCGGGTGGCCGCCGAAGTTGAAGACATCGTCAAGCGCGAACCCAATGTATCCATTACCCAGCTCATCGGCGGCGAACGGCGCCAGGTCCGGGTGCATCTCGATCCGACCCGGCTGGCCGCTTTCGGCCTGGATGCCGAACGCGTCGCCGGCATGCTCCTGGCCGCTAACCAGGAGAGCGCTGCCGGCAGTTTTCCGTCTCCCGCCGGTCAGATTCTGATCCATACCGGCGGTTTTCTTAAGGATGCCGACGAGGTCGGCCGGGTGGTTTTGAACACGCATCAGGGCCGTCCGGTCTATCTGCGGGATGTCGCCGTCATCGCCGACGGCCCGCAGGAGCCCGATCAGTATGTATTTTTCGGAACCGGCCCGGCTGCCGGCGAGAAAAAGATCGATGCCGGATTTTTAAACCGGGGCGTAGTTCCGGCAGTAACCCTCACCGTCGCCAAACGCAAAGGGACCAATGCCATCACGGTTGCCCATAAGGTGCTGGCCCGCATGGAGGATGCCCGCGGCACGGTCCTTCCCGATAACGTCCAGGTAACCATCACACGCCATTACGGCGAAACCGCCAAGGAAAAATCGGATGAGCTTCTGTTTCATATGATGATCGCCGTGGTCTCCGTAACGATCCTGATCTGGTTCACCCTCGGCTTTCGCGAGTCCGGCGTGGTGGCCTTTGCCATCCCCGTAACCCTGGCCCTGACGCTGGCGGTATTTTATCTCTACGGCTACACCCTGAACCGCATCACCCTTTTTGCCCTGATATTTTCGATCGGCATCCTGGTGGATGACGCCATCGTGGTGGTGGAAAACGTGGTGCGCCATTACCACCTGGAAGAAAACCGGGGCCGGCCCAGGCTGCGGGTCGCCATCGAAGCAGTGGACGAAGTCGGCAACCCCACCATCCTGGCGACGCTGACCGTCATCGCCGCCATTTTGCCCATGGCTTTTGTGGGCGGACTGATGGGGCCCTATATGCGTCCGATCCCGGTAGGCGCATCGGCTGCCATGGTGTTTTCGCTGATCGTCGCCTTTATCGTAACCCCCTGGGCCTCCCTGCGGCTGATCCGGCATGAGGAAAAAGAGTCGCCTGCCGGCGGCCATGAACATCACAGCGAAGACTGGGCCACCCGGCTCTACCGCCGCGTCATGGAGCCTTTGATCCACCGCCCCTTCTGGCGCTGGTCGTTTTTACTGGCGGTGGTCGCCATGCTGCTGGCGGCCTGCGCCCTGGTGGCTATGGGCCTGGTAAAGGTCAAGATGCTTCCCTTTGACAACAAAAGCGAGTTTCAGGTCATTCTGGACATGCCCGAACAGGCCACCCTCGAGACGACCGCCGCCGCCGCTCTCGAAATGGGCGAATATTTAAAGACCGTCAATGAAGTGGTGGACTATGAAATCCATGTGGGCACGTCCGGCCCCTTTAACTTCAACGGCCTGGTGCGTCATTATTACCTGCGCCGGGGCCCCCATTTGGCCGATATCCAGGTGAATCTTGCCGGCAAGGGACAGCGCCGGGATCAGAGCCATGACATCGCCAAGCGGGTCCGGCCGCCGCTGAAATCAATTGCCGACCGCTACGGCGCCCGGATCAAGGTGGCGGAAGTCCCCCCCGGCCCGCCGGTCCTGTCCACCCTGGTTGCCGAAATTTACGGCCCGGACTACGACCGCCAGCGCGAGCTGGCCCGCAAGATCATGGATATTTTTGAAGAAACCGCCGGCGTGGTGGATGTGGACTGGTACATGGAAGAAGAACAGCCCCGCTTCCTGCTGGAGGTGGACGCTGAAAAAGCGGCCTTAAACGGCATCAGCGTGGCGCAGGTTGCCTCGGCCCTGACTCTGAACCTGAGCGGCCGCCAGGTGGGTCTGCTGCACCAGCCCCTTGAAAAAGAGGACGTTCCCATCATCCTGCGCCCGACCCTGGCCTCCCGGGCCGGGATCGACCGCCTCAAGGCCATTAAGCTTTCCTCCCCCGCAGGAAGCCTGGTGCCCCTTTCGGAACTGGTTACGGTTCAAGAGACGGATATCGACCGCAGCATCTACCATAAGAACCTCATGCCGGTGGTCTATGTCATCGGCGATGTGGCCGGTGAAAAGGAAAGCCCGGTCTATGCCATCCTGGAAATGTACAAAAAGATAGACGCCCTCACGCTCCCGGAAGGATACGGCATCGTCCAGCACACCGCCAACGTCCCCGACAGCGACCGCAAGTTCAGCATGAAATGGGACGGCGAGTGGCATATCACCTATGAAGTCTTCCGCGACCTGGGGATTGCCTTCGGGGTGGTCCTGGTCCTGATCTTTGTGCTGGTGGTGGGCTGGTTTCAGTCCTTTTCAACCCCCTTTGTCATCATGGTGGCCATTCCCTTTTCCCTCATCGGCATCCTCCCGGCGCACTGGCTGATGAACGCCTTTTTTACGGCCACATCCATGATCGGCTTTATCGCCGGCGCCGGCATCGTGGTGCGAAACTCCATTATCCTGGTGGATTTCATCGAGCTGCGCGTGGCCCAGGGGATGCCGCTGGATCTCGCCGTCATCGATGCCGGCGCCGTGCGTTTCCGTCCCATGATGCTGACGGCGGCCGCGGTGGTGGTGGGCGCCTCGGTGATCCTGTTCGATCCGATCTTTCAGGGGCTGGCCATCTCACTCATGGCCGGCGAAGTGGCCTCGCTTCTCTTTTCGCGTATGACCGTGCCGATCCTTTACTTCCTTGACAAGCGCTGGGAAACGACCCACCTGCATCATGCCCCGGCGGCTGAAGCGGGACAGGAATAATCCCGGCGCCGTTTCAGCAGAGTTTGAACTTAAAAAGCTCTGACCATTTTAAAAATGAAGGGCTTTTTAAAGCCCATGGGAATCAGCCAGGATCGATTGGCCTTGACTGAAATGGGGCATCGGATTCCATCCGGAAGAGATGCTTCCTAAGAGGCATTCATAAAAGACGCTCGTCTTCTTTTGTAACATTCCTTCCCCTCGTACGTCATATGTTTCAAACGGCCGGTGTCCGGACACGGTCATAAGAATCATATAAAACTGTAAGGAGATGTCATGTTGAAGCAGACGTGTAAAATCGGATGTTGCGTATTGATGATGGGCCTTTTGAGTGTTCCGACCTGGAACCTGGGAAATGACGCTAACGGGACGCCGGGCGCGCTGGTTGTTGCCCATGGCGGCGACGGTCCGGCCGATGGAAGCGGAAACGGCGCACCGGACGGAGCCGGAACCTGCCCGGATGATCGGATTGAATCAGGGTCGCTTTTAGTTGCCGGCGGCCGTGCCCGAACAGGTCTAAACAGCAGAAACACCGTCCGGACAAGGACCCGGCAGCATTGGCAGCAGCGAACGCCGGGGGTGGGGCCGGCTAAGGTGCGCCAAATGAATCGGACGACTGTCCGAAAGCATAATTAGCTACTTGAGTTTTATGGTCATCCAGAATGCTCAAATAAGATTTTGACTTGGTCTTTCGGTGTAAAGGGTGAACGCAGCTTGTCATTAGCTGTCGGTTCCATGACTCTCTGCAGCAACACATCTGTTGGTTTAGATATTTAATTAATCAAGATGCGTCACCATTCTCCGTTACTCTGAAAAACCTGTTAGTCTAATATTTCAAAGAGTAATTGAAACAAAAATGGGGTGAACAAGAGAAGGCAATCTTTACCACCCCATTTGATTTGAAAAAAAACTATCATTCATATATTCTAAAATGTTTATTTTTTAATCATTCAAAGTTTCCAGAAACATGACGAGCTTCTGTTCCTGTTCCAAGGACAAACCAAGATTTCCGAGTTCATCAATATTTACAGTAGCCGGGTACTCGGGAGCTGGCCAGCAGGAAACGCCCGGAGCTTCCCCAACGACTCCAATACACTCTCTCAGCACATCCCGCGTATTATAAAAGTGAACAATATTATACATCGTGGCAAAATAGCCGTTGTGGCCATAAGGAGCCGTGCGTGAAAGATTTCGCAGAGATGAGACCTTGAACTTTCCCTCTTCGTCCAGAGGATTGCAGGTCGGGTGGGCGGCCAGCAATTGATCTACCTGTCCACCCAGACCTAAATCTATGGGCTGCGGACCGGCAAGGGCAGCTATCCGGGGATTCGTCGGAAGGCCCAAATTATCGTAGGTAAAATCAGTAAGAATCGGATTATAGACTCCCGGAGCAGGGCCGTTTGCAGGTCGGTTCGGATCATCTGCCGCCACCACATGATTTGTGGTTAGATGGCAAAGATAACACATGCCGCCATTTGCGTTTGATCCGCTCGGGACCATACCAAGCTGTGTATAGGAATCAGAATTAAAGATGGCTAAACCGTCCGCCTCATCCCAATTCAAGTTCTTGGATTTAAATCCAGCTGGGGGACCTACATATTTTCTGAATCCGTCAAATTGCACTTCGACACCAAAATCACTAACATCCCCGCCTTGCTCCATTACAAATTTATCAAATTTGGACTTAAACCTGTCTATGTGTTTTGATCTTTCGAATGCAGCGATGGCAAGGCATGCGTTGTTATAAGCGGTTGCCACATCATCAAAAGCATTGGGGCCAAACACTTTTTTAAATTTATCTGCGTAATTTGAGGACTCAATGAGCCCGACGACCATTTGCTCGGTAGTCCACCCGGTATTTTCCAACGTCAACGCCATTTCCACTGGATTGCCAAAGGGTCCTTTGGCCTGATCGGCCAACGGATCACCGGTGGGACCGCTCCCTAAACCACCAGTAGCGGTAATATCCATACGCCCTGTTGCCCGGCCGTCCCAAAAAAGACCACCGAAAAAAAGGCCCTCTGCGGCATTGTAATGGAAAATGGGGCTGAAGCTCGAATAGGATGCTTCAGGAGCGTTACGCCCTCCGAACAATGCCGGAATAGAGCCGTCAGATACCGGTGAAATAGTGGGAGAGATCCGATTTTCGGGATCAGCAAATCCAGCAGAGGGATGATGGCATGTCATGCAGGACTGGTTTTGATTTAAGGACAAATTCAAATCCTTGTATATTGCACTTCCAAGGATTTCTAATTGAGAGTTTGCATAAACAGGACCGACGCAAAAGAATAACACCAAGAACAAGATAGTGCATACGTGGTTTTTTGTCATAATCGCCTCCTTTTTTTGGGGGTTTTTGATAAATTACAGGGTTAATACATTGTGAAAAAATAATTTACACACGAGCTTGTTTGCTATTGTTTGCCGAGCAAATACTCGTTTAAAGTTGACTGAACTTATCATATGCCGCGATCATGGTTAATTTGTTCTTGTAAATATTTCGAAATGAATTCGCCTTGAGTGTGCAAAGATTTTTTATCAAATTCAAAGACCATGCAATGGGGTGAATACCGTATTTTAATGCTATTTTAAGGGAATTTGATAAACTCGGCGTTTTTTTAATTGGGGATATTTGATTGGATTTAAAAAAAAGACTGCTTGTCACTTATTACAATATTGCGATTTAATCGTAAGTTTTAAGAATGGTTCTTACAATCCTCAAAATATTGGTGCTCGAATTATTGCATTTTCATAGACATATCTTTAATAATCAAATTGAATTAATCTGAATTCTTCGCTTTTTTTCTAACATTTCCGATTTCACTTTTTACTTCATGGCCTTTTCGGCTTTATCCAGGATTCTGAGCACCTCTTTGTTTCCCAGGATAGCCAAACAGAGGGGTGAAAATTCGTTCAATCGACCATCCCATTCAACCGGCTTGCTGACAGCGGATACCTTTGCCCCTTCACTTATCAAAGCCTTGATTGCTTCGGTGTGCCCTTTAATGGCGGCCATCATGAGTGGTATAGTCCGTCGGAAGTCCGGACCCACCGATTCGATGCTACTGAACGGGGAATGACTGGTATCGCCAAACCTCGCCCCAATCAAGGCGGTTTCCTCGGATTTTGCAAAATGCTTTTAAAGATACCTAGTCAGCCAAACAGATTTTCACGAGTCTGCCATCAGGCATTCAAGCAGAAAGTCTGTTGTTTTGTTCGTCGGCCGCTGCGATATTATAAGTCAGCAGACTTGCTCAGGCGGGATAGCTGAAGAAACTGCCTTCCCCCAAAACAGTAAATGATCCGCACCCTTAGGGTGCGGCTTTGACAAATCCCCCCATAGGGGGGACAAGGCCCTGCCCCCAGAGGGGGCGGGCCATGAGTTGTGCCGCTATTATGAATTTTAATCGATTAATTGCAGCTGCTCCATCTGCTTTTCTTTCTTTTCTTGGAACCGGACATACTTGCGTATCATGTCCGCATCCAAACCCACTGTATCTACGCAATAACCCTTGGCCCAAAAATGATTCCCCCAGTAGGGCTTCTTTTTCAGAAATCCAAACTGATGAAACATCTTCATTGAGGTCTGGCCCTTCAGGCGCCCCAACAATTTCGATATCGCCAACTTCGGTGGAACCATCACCACCAAATGCACATGGTCGACCTGCACATTCAGTTCCACCATTTCACAGCCTGCAAATCCGCAGATTGCTTGAATCCCGGCTTCACAAGCATCTTTTACCGGACCGGTCAATATCCGAAACCGATATTTTGGAACCCATACAATATGATACTGACAATGCCATATCGAGTGTGATAACTTACGAAATCTGCTCACTGCTTCCTCCTTGCGCTTCGATGTTGCGGCAACAACTCGATGCCAAGGATAGCAGTGAGCGGCCTTTTTGGCCATTCCCATTCGGGACCGGCTCAGCCAGTCCCCATAACCCCACCCTTAGGGTGGGGGTTTCTAATTTGATCTAAACCCCGCTTCAATACCTGAAACGGGGTTTTTATTTTCTGATCATGGCCACCTCGCGTTAGGGGGTTAGCGCCGATTTCAATTTGTCATGTAGCCGATTGTTCCGCGGATGTCAATTTTTTCTGTAACAATCCATACCCTCGCCCGTTATATGTTCCAAACAGCATGTGCATGACCCCGATCGTGGCAGCTGAAATCGATACGCTTGCGCGGGCTGACCATCGCCGCCGGTTGATGCGCCTTAAGAAAAATTGTTGTTTGCCGAATTCGATGGATAAGGTGTGAATGGTTCACCCTTTTTTAATGCCTGTAAAATCCAGATAATAACCTCTAAAAACAGGAAGGAGATGTCATGTTGAAGCAGATGTGTAAAATCGGATGTTGTGTGTTGATGATGGGCCTTTTAAGTGTTCCGGCCTGGAGCCTGGGAAATGATGCTAACGGGACGCCGGGTGCATTGGTGTTTGCCAATGGCGGCAACGGACCCGGAGACGGAACCGGCAACGGCGGCGACGGCCCGGCCGATGGAAGCGGTAACGGCGCACCGGACGGGGCCGGCACCTGCCCGGATGCCCGGATTGATTCCAGGCTGTTTCTGGCAGGCAACGGCAATGCAGGGTCAGGCAGCAATGGCGGCAACGGTCCCGGGGACGGAACCGGCAACGGCGGCGATGGTCCGGCCGATGGGAGCGGAAACGGCGCTCCGGACGGAGCCGGAATCTGCCCGGGCGCATGGATTGAAGCTACGCCGCTTTTGGCGTCTAACGGCAATGCAGGGTCAGGCGCCAATGGCGGCAACGGACCTGGGGACGGAACCGGCAACGGCGGCGACGGTCCGGCCGATGGGAGCGGAAACGGCGCTCCGGACGGAGCCGGAACCTGCCCGGACGCATAATCGGTCAAATCGAAAATTATGAATCCTGAAGTTTGACCGCTTTGGAACTGCGGGGTTTCCTTACGAAATGGAAACCCCGCAGTTTATTTTGGCTAATCTTTGAGATGAAATAAGCGGGTTAGCTGCTGCCCCAGGGCCTGATCGCATCCTTGAGCCTGTTGTACCCGTCGATGTACCGCGGACGGTTGCCGCTGTATATCCGATCGAACACGGCCAGTTGCGCATCCAGCCACGCGGCCAGCTCGGTATGGCCCGGATTGGCGGCTTTGTAGGCCGCGTTGATCAGCACAAAGTGAATGCGCGGATCGTAGGGCTGCTTTTCGCCGCCGACCGTTTCATCCCCTGCCAGCAGGCGCAGCAGCATCGCATCGGCGGAGCCCAGGGTTTGTTCGAAAATCGGCGCGCCTTTCATGCGGTACATGACGCTCGTCATATCCTTGCCGTTGGTCATGGTGAACCCCATCTCTTTCCAGACGTCCGCCATATTTGCGCCGCTCTGAACGTGGTCGAGGACCATCTGGCCCCAGTCGCGCAGCACGTCGGGCGCGTCCGCCATCAGGTCTGTCAGGCGGTCGCCGTCAAGGTCGGTGGCATAAATGATGCAGTTGCGCTGCCGGAACATGTCGTGCAGCAGGAGACCGAAATTGGTGTCCGCAATGTGTTCGTAAATTTCTCCCCCCCAGCTTTCCATGCCGGCTTTGAAATCCTTCGGTAGCAGGGCAGCGATCGCATCGACGTTGGCCTTATGCTCCTCGTAGGCATCCACCGTGTACCGGCGCTTGAGCCGGAAGCGCGTCCCTTGCAGCAGCCAGCGCACGATGCCGGCGTTGACGGCGTCTTCCTGGGCCTGGGTCGGCTTGGTGGCGATCCGGCCGATCTGGCCGGTCTCGTGCACCATTTTCAAAAACAGCCGCGCGGCATAGGCCATCCGGACTCCGGGAGTATTCATTTCAGAATGGATGTTGCCGGTGGCGCGATCGACGCTGAATTTCTTCTTGTCCTGGGAGTAGGGTAAGCCGGGCATGAAACGGATGCTCGTAATCGAACCGTAGGGCCGCACATTGCAATAGACGCCGGCGGCGGTGCGCAGCGGGGCGTTGGCCGATTTTCCGGTCACCACCACCTTCCGGCCGTTCTCATTAACCATGAAATCCCCGGCGGTGGACCACTTCAGTGCAATATGGTCGAGCTTTCCGAACCATTCGAGGGAGGCCAGTTTGGTGTCGTGCCGGAACTGGGCCATCATCGGCACGCCCAGAAACGGCAGCCCGAGTACATCCAGCGCCATTATCGTACCGTTGAGGGCGAACCGGTCGGTAAATGCATGCGCCACCGGTTTCACGCCGCCATGGGGGTTGCCTCCTTCCCAGATGATCGCATCGGGACAGCCCCGGGGTCTTGCAGCGGAACGTTTAAAAATACTGTCCAGATACCTGAACAGTTCGCCGTTCTCTTCTTCCTGAGCGATCTTGAACAGATCCAGCCGGCCAGTCATCATTTTCAATCTCCATTTTGAATAAGAAATCCCTTTTCAGAAAGAACCCGATAGCACCGATGAGCGGGAAGTTCAACCTCAATTCTCGAAACTTTCCCGCTTCTTGAGAGCGGCAACCTCGGCAGCCTTCCCAAAACCGGCGGACGCTCCCGTCCGGCGTTTGAGATCATGGAAAAAGCCTGGCAGCGATGGACGCAACGTGTTTACCCTGAAAACGGGCGCCCGCCAGTTCATTCTCACTCGGCATCCGCTCCCCCCTGCCGCCCGCAATGGTCGAAGCACCATAAGGCGATCCGCCCGTAATTTCATCGATGCGCATCTGGCCCTGGAAAGAGTATGGAAGCCCCACAATCACAAACCCCTGATGCAGCAGGGTAATATGAAAACTCAGGATTGTGGATTCCTGGCCGCCGTGCTGGGTGGCGGAACCGGTAAACACGCTGCCCACCTTTCCCACCAGCGCGCCTTTCGCCCAAAGCTGTCCGGTCGCATCCAAAAACTGGCGCATCTGTCCGCACATATTGCCGAACCGCGTCGGGGTGCCGAATATTATTGCGTCGGCCGAAGCCAGTTCCCCGACGGTGCACACCGGTATATGCGAAATGCTCTTCTGGTATTCCAGTGCACCCATCTGGGCCAAGACACTTTCCGGCAACGTTTCCGGAACCCGTTTTATCTCGACTTTTGCGTCCTTGATTTCCTTCGCGCCCTCGGCAACCGCTTCGGCCATGCGCTGAAGATGTCCGTACAAGGAATAATAGGCGATTAAAACTTTCATTTTGACCCTCCTTTTCGTTGGATGGTGAATGGGTTAGTAATTTTCGATAACGCAACTCCATTCAGGAATGCCCTTTTATGGTTTTTCCGCTATGACCAGCATTTCGAAATCTTCGGTGGACAATTTATCGTTTCGACTGAAAGCGCCAAGCTTCGCCCCGTAAATATCGACCGTCCTGAAATCGAGGGTCTTTAACAGCCAGGTGATTTCGGACGGCACATAATACCTTTCGCTGCAGTGCAATTCTTTTTTATTTCCCAGATCGTCTTCGACACGGATGATGTTATGCTCGCGAAACGTCATCAGATCAAATGAAAGACTGTCACATTTTGCGTTCCCTTCCTTTGTATTTGAATCAAGGAAATCCTTGACGGAATGAAATAAGGGGAACAATCCGTTCAGGGTGGTAAATATCAATTTCCCCTTTGGCAGCAGGGCAGCGGCGGCATTCCGGAGGATCTGAAAATTCATTTCGTCGGTTTCCATCAATGCAAAGGCCCCTTCGCATATCATCATGACCAGATTGAATTCATTCCGAAAAGGAAGGTTTCTGGCGTCATGTTTTTGAAAATCGATCTGCAGCTTCTGTTCGGCGGCTTTTGCTTTGGCCCGCTTTAATTGCGACTCCGACAAATCAATCCCGACCACCGCATATCCTCTCCGGGTCAACTCAAGGGCATGCCTGCCGGTGCCGCAGCCGATGTCCAGGATGCGCGTCCCTTTGTCAAACCCGATCTCTTTTTCAATAAAATCACTCTCTCCGATGGTTCCCTGCACGAAAGATTCGCGGTCATATTTAATTCCGTAGTTTTCAAACAAGGCTTCATACCATTGTTTCATAAAATAAACCCTTTCATTCTGATGTCAACAACCCTTCTGATGCTGCGTCGGCGCGGGGACGACAATGAAAGCCGCATCTGAAATCAGCGCAATCATGCTCAGGATGCCACCCCGCCGGACAATCCCCTATTTCTGCATTGAGGGATCATGACAGGCCTTCATGTTCCCGGAAACCGCATTGAAGACATCGGAAAATTTCAGGAGGCCCCCAATCCGCTCGTTTTCCACAACGAAAAGCGCGTCATGACGATTCATGACGAACAGATGGAAGCACTTGGCCATGGAATCCGCCCCGCTGACGGACTGCTCTTCGGATGGTCCCTTGATGAAATCCTTTACATGAACCGCTTCAGCCTTGCGGCACAAATCCTTGAACGGACTTTCCCAGAGGTTGTAATCTTCCCTGAGGGACTTCCAGACATTGGAAAGCCCGAAACGGGAAAGGGTTTTTTCAGCATCCACCCGGTTATAGTTTGTTTCCAGGCCGCGCAGAAGATCGATGGGACTGAGTTTCCCTATGATCTTTCCCTTCTCATCCTCCACCAGAAGAATTCGCTGTTCGGATTCTCCGGACAGATATTTTTTTTGAGCAGCTTCCAAGGCCGCAAGCGCTTCATAAAAACTGGCGCTGTCGGCAATCTTCGGAAACCGGTCTGCCGGAACCATGAAATCCCTCACTTTCAATTTATCCATCCTGTTTTTCTCCTTTTCCAATGGTTTCATTTTCATACAGGTCCGTCTCTGTTATGGCTCCGCTGCGCTTCAGGTTGGTTTTATACCCCGATCCGCTAAAATTTAAAATCAAAAACCTCCGACCGGAATTAAGAAAGAATCCTGGAGGGGAAATTATCCATGGTCGTAAATGAAATCGATGGATTGATAAAGAAGCTTCTGTACGTCGATTCGCCGCCTGCGTGTGCAATCAGTCCTATGTCCATAGGAATTTTCTGATCTCAATCATCCGATGCAGGTTCCTCCGATCTTCCTCGTCCCACTTCTTCTCCAATCGCCAATGTTTCTTCAGTGCGGCTTCATACGCGGCATATTTCATTTTTCCGTAATCCGCAAGCTGCCAGTTATCGGTCCCATCTACCTTCTTCCATCGCATAGGCGGCTTCTTTAAGCCCTTCCCATCCAATGGACTTTTGCGGGCCGGTCGCGTCTGCGTCCACCAGCGGTAAAGCAATCGGTCAAAAACATCATTTTAAGGTCTAAAAACACCCCAGCTTTACTCCATTTAAATTAAGAATACAGGCACTTCCCGTGGTCTGACCCTCGACCCAACATAATACAACCGGTTGTTGGGCGGCATGGGGAAACCGTCACAGTTCCACCCGCTTGAGTAGTTGGGCATTGATCGCCACGACTACCGTGCTCGCCGACATCAGGACCGCACCCACTGCCGGGGTAAGGAGAACACTCCACGCCGCGAGCACTCCTGCGGCCAGCGGTATCGCGCCGATGTTGTAACCGGCGGCCCACCACAAATTCTGGAGCATCTTCCGGTATGTGGCGCGGGACAGCGCCACGATCTTGGGGATGTCGCGCGGGTCGGACCGCACAAGCACGATGTGTCCGGCTTCCACCGCGACATCCGTGCCCGCGCCGATCGCAATCCCGATATCGGCGGTGGCCAAGGCGGGGGCGTCGTTTACCCCATCGCCCACCATCGCCACCTTCTTCCCGTCTGATTGCAGTTCGCGCACCTTCGAGACCTTATCCTCAGGGAGAATCTGGGCGAACACGGTGTCGATGCCCAACTCAGTGGCGACTGCATCCGCCACCGCCTGCGCGTCGCCGGTGAGCATCGCCACCTCAACACCGCGCTCGTGGAGGGCGCGGATCGCCTCGCGACTTTCTTCCCGGATGGCATCGGCCACCGCAAAGACCGCCATCGCCTTGCCACCCCGAAGCAAATAGATGGCGGCCTGCCCCCGGGCGGCCGCCGCATCGGCTGCCGTCCGAAGCGCGTCCGATATCTGCGCGTCCTCTTCCTTCAGCAGCACCGGCCCGCCGATGTGATACTCCGCTCCCTCGACAGAAGCGGCAACACCCTTTCCAGTGAGCGCACGGAATCCATCTGCGGCAGGCACGTCGAGCTTCCGGTCCTCGGCCGTCTTCACGATTCCCCGTGCGATGGGATGTTCAGACCCGGACTCCACTCCTGCCGCGATGCGCAGCGCCTCTTCGTCGGACGAACCGTCCGCGACTGCCATCTCCACCACGCGGAACTCCCCAAGGGTGAGGGTTCCTGTCTTGTCGAAGATCACTGTGTTCAGGTTACGGGCTTCCTCCAATCCACGCCGATCTCGCACAAGGAGACCGTTCTTGGCGCCCAACGTCGTCGAGATGGCGACAACCAATGGCACCGCCAGCCCGAGTGCGTGCGGACAGGCGATTACCAGCACGGTCACGACCCGAACGATGGAGAAATCGATGCTCGCGCCCAGCAACTGCCAGACGATGAGCGTGAGAATGCCGGACAGAATGGCAACTCCTGTCAGGATCTGCGCCGCACGGTCGGCCAGGTGTTGCACCCTCGACTTGGACTTCTGGGCGTCCGCCACGAGTCGCATGATGCCGGACAGCTTGGTCTTGTCCCCGGTGCTCGTAATCTCCACGCGAAGTGAGCCCTCACCGTTGATGGTCGCGGCGATGACCTCGTCGCCCTCCTTCTTCTTCACCGGCCTCGACTCCCCCGTGAGCATCGCCTCGTTGAGGGCGCTCTCCCCCTTGCGGACGATCCCATCCGCTGGGACGCGTTCGCCCGGGCGGACGAGCACCACGTCGCCCTCGTGCAGCGCGCTGACGGGTACGGTTTCCTCGTTCTCCCCCGTGATGCGAGTTGCCGTGTCCGGGAGGAGCTTCGCCAACTCCTGAAGCGCGCCACGGGCCTGCAAGATCGAGCGCATCTCGATCCAGTGACCAAGCAGCATGATGGTCACAAGGCTGGCCAGTTCCCACCAGAGCGCACCCGCTGCAATGAATCCGAACTGCACCACCCAGGAGAAGATGAACGCCACGGAAATGGCCAGGGAGATCAGCGTCATCATCCCTGGCAATCGAGCCCTCAGTTCCCGCCACGCTCCCTGCAGGAAGACCAGGCCGCCGTAGAGGAAGATGGCAGTCGCGAGAACCGGAGGGATCCAGGACGACCCCGAGAAATCGGGTGCCCGGAAGCCGAGCAGTTCCTCGATGTGCGCCGACCAGAAGACCACCGGAAGGGTGAGGGCGAACGAAAGCCAGAATTTGTCCCGAAACATCTGCGGGCTGTGGCCCGCGTGTTGATCGTTGCCTTTGTGGTTTTCAGAACCCTTCCCGGCTTCCCCATGCAGTCCATGGTCGGCGCCCGGCTCGGTTACGTGGCCGTGATGGTGAGATGTGACCTTATTCATCAAGGCACTCCTTTGGTCATTGGACGAGGGGACGACGAGGGGTATGTTCCTTGGTATATTGATAACACTACAACAATTTCAAATTATTTTCCGTTGCGATTTTCTCACCGCGCTTCGCCGATTGACTCGCTGTTGGTTGAGATATTTTTAAGCGCTTCGACAACTCCACCATGCTCATGCCAAGTTCCCGCGATGCCCAGAAACATAATAAGCTTCTCGCCATTACCCGGTGGGGTTGCCGGCCTGAAATCAACGCATCTCCCTTAGGAAATGCTCCTTATTATACACCTCCCCAAAAACACAAAACCCCTTCTTCTCATTCCAAAGAAAAAGGGGCTTTTCAGGTACGATCGTCATAGATCCGTCCTTCCACAAGCATGAAGCCATCAGGAGCAGATGCCGCCGAGCATTTAACCGGATTAAATCGAACAGGCGCAGCTTCGCTTTAACGCTGACAAATTATTAAAACCACATATATCCCGTACGCAAACCTCCGGAACCGATTATTTTTTTTGTTTTTTCCGATACCCTCATTTGTTTGATTTGTCAAGGATATTAAAATATTGGATGAATCCAAAAGGGGTCAAGGGGTCCGGGA